>JAABUS010002900.1_pt1 | contig 29981 bp, 35 predicted proteins | sample 5560161 | NCBI WGS metagenome assembly JAABUS01 (sample SAMN10711885, study PRJNA513376) | rock metagenome | isolation source: Antarctica rocks | place: Antarctica: Victoria Land, Trio Nunatak nord | collected 2016-01-04
AAATCATACAGGAAGGCGTCCACCCTTCCTGTATGATTTGGGTGCGAACACTGGGCCCAACAGCTGGAGCAATCCCAGTGGAAGTGAATCCTGCCGGCCTGTAACAAAGACACATCTCATATCTCAACAAATTCATGCCCCGAGACATGCAGACTGATGACATGTGGTTTGCTGTCCAGAACTGATTTGCGACGAAATTATCTTTTCTGGATCTGGAAAGATATACATTCAGCAAAATCAAGCTAGGTCACCACACAGGTTGCATGTTAGGGCAGAAAGCAAATGTGCATGGTCTCAGCTGTTGGGATAGCTTGACAAGATACAAAATGAACTTCATGAAATTGCAATTCATATGACCTCAGACCAATTATGACATAGATTGTGTACCACAGCTTGCAGCCAGGATTATTGCTTAGTATTGCCAAAAGGCTTGGCAATGTTGTTAAACTGTCCCCCATAGCTCCACGTCAGCCAGCAGCCGTGAATGTGGATCTTCATCACAGTACCATTGCACCATCTGAACCAGCACATCGCTCTGCCTAGGTTGTAACAAATCGTTCCACGAGCACGCTGCAGCCGGAAGTATACACCAGCATCATCCCCCTGTGTACATTGAGCTGTGCAGTTTGGAAATCTGCATAGTAAACCTGACTTACATCAGAAGAAGATGAATGAAGTGATTGGTTCTGAGGTTTGGTGTCTACTTAGCCGTGCAAGACATATCATCTGACAGCAGCATAGCAGGACCAGGTGTGCAGGGCACATTTATCATGAGTGCAGGGTATTGCAAGCTACACAATACATCATAATACATTGTAATATACTGTACTGTACTGTACTGTACTGTATGTGTATTATACCATATATACACTACATATTACACATTACCACGTAGGAAAAGCAAAGGGTGCAAGCATGAGACAGCAGTCACCTTAGCACGGCTCCTGATGATACCAATGGAAGGCCCAAAAGCCGTTTGCTTATCAACCTCCTGTCCACCAGGTTCTTTATATAGGAAAATATGGTGCCATGCTCCTTCCAGTTGCCAGCGCTTGAATCAACACTGTTAGCTGCCGCGGAGACCTTCCCAAACTCATCAATGACTAAGCGCCGCAACTCGAAGTCTGTGTTCTGCATATGTGCAAGAATACAGACATGAGTAAAGGAGCTCAAACAAGCAAAGACACATGACCTTGAGGCTGCATCGCAGCTGCACAATATACTGATGCTTTTGTTGACAGTTTTGCTGCATTCAATGCACTGACAGCCCAAATCTATGAACAACCTGAATATCTAGACAGACAATTGAGCCATCAGCCTAAGATTTGCAATGCTTGAGAGCATGCCTGCCACCGCAATGCCTTGACAGGATTCAGGAGCTCATGCTCCAGAACAAGCACACAGCGAGACGCGGATTTTGATGGCTTAAACCTCAAGCTGAGCTGTCACCTGAGGGACTGCTTGTCTGGCTGCAGGCGTGCCTATTGACCTGAGCATTGGCTGAGGCGGTGGCATAACTGCAGCATGTGGCGCCACTTTTGTGACTGCATCGTACGGCATAAACTGGAAATGTGAGTGTGTGGGTTCAGAAGCATTGTGTGCACATCCTGCTTCAACAGCGCTCCTGTATAGCATGCACACATTATGTATCTCTGCCACATTACACAGACAGTTCCAGAAAGACAGCCCAACGCGCCAGCTGCCACAAACAGGCAAGAACTACAAGGAAGTTGCCACAAAACCGCTGCAAGCGATGTTGTCAGGACATCACAGTGTTGGGCAAAAAATGCCATACCCAGCCCACTGAAGCCTTTGCAGTGCAACAGCACCATGCACATGCTGACTCAGTACATACAAGAATAGACTGACCTGCAGGTACACCATTGCCCACTGCAGGACCCGCCAAGGCTTGCAGTTGTTGCTGTTGTGCATGCTGTAGCTGCTGCTGCTGGGTCAATGGCGGAAGCTGCTGCCACTGCTGCTGCAGGGTCAACGGCGGTAGCTACTGCCACTTCTGCTGCTGCAGCTGCCATGGCTGCTGCTGCTGAAGTTGGTGAAATGGTTAGTAACAACACCTGCACAGACAGTTCGTTCATGCATTCATTCATTCATTCATTCATTCATTCATTCATTCATTCATTCATTCATTCATTCATTCATTCATTCATTCATTCATTCACTCACTCATTCACTCACTCACTCACTCACTCACTCACTCACTCACTCACTCACTCACTCACTCACTCATTCAGTCTTGCAGTCAATTACACATTGATTCATTCATCCATTCATTCACTCATACAGGCATTCATGTAGTCAGTCCGTCATGCACTCACTCCTTCACGTATACATTCCATTTACATCAGATATTTCCAGCTGCTCACTTGCAAGACTTACATAACATCAACACTTTTGTATAATGGGTCAGCGAGTAAATGAACAAGACAAAGTTGCTCCTTGTCCCACAACATATGTGGATCCTTGCCTGATCCCAAAACTATTTTGGTGGTAGTCTATGCACACCATGCCAAGAGATTTTGCAGTCATTACAGAGCGCTAGCCAGCCAAAGGAGATGAGGCTCACTTGAAAGTTGATGTGCCACAGATCCAGCTCGCAATCCCACAGGGTGATGAGGCTGCAGCTGCTGTGCTGCTAGCTGCTGCAGCTGATGTGGGGACGTCTGCAGCAAATAGTTCAAGGCCTGAGCTTGCTGCTGCTGCTGCTGCTGCTCGTTCTGAGGGGCAAATGACAAAAGTCCAGGCATTAATGGCTGGGAGCTCAATTGCCCATGGAAGGGGGCCATCGCAGCCTGAGTCTGACCGCCATACTGCGATACCATACCGTATTGTGTGGATGAAGGAAGAGGGACCTGAGGACTAGGAAGAGGGACCTGAGGATTTAGGGGGAACTTGCTCACGTATTGACAGAATCCAACCACTGGATGCTGCTACATTACTGAGAGGCATACTCCACAGATGAGGCAGTTGCATGGAGGAAGGTTGTGTGACAGGCTGGCTGGCAGCCGAAGACTGGTCCATCAGCAAGCTCATGTAACTGGACACTTGTGGTGGGTGTGGTGTAGCTGGGGGACTGCTGGTGAAAGGAGGAGGATGGAGTGCAGCACTTCTGTCATTTAGTGTGCGCCCTGATGCTCTGGCTCACACCATCTGTTCTGCAACACCCATCGAAAGAAATTCAGCCAATGGACAAAGCAAAACAGACTGTGGCTCACGAGTGGTACCATCACCTGACAAGGGTATAAACACTATGTAACATGTAAAATGGACGAAACCCATGTGTCAACTCGTCACTGCAACAGTATGCCTGTGCAAACGCAAATCTGGCCAGCCAGGATATGAGCTTAGACACACTGCACCATCTGACAGAGAAGGATGAGTGACAGCACTTACCCTCTTGAAGAGGTGAAGTTGAGTGCCCTAGAGGCGTGCGTAGCTGCCCCTGCAGTTGAGACAGCAGGCAAGCCCATTCTCTGCAAAGTGTCACTGACCAAAGGAGCCTGGCTGCCTGCGGCACCATTGCGCGTTGCCATGGCACTGCTGTGCTTTCTGAGATCAGCCGGCACTTGACTCAGATCAGACCTGCAAAAAATGTTGGAACACTTGCGAATGACCAAATGCCCACATGTTCAGTGCTGCTTCATGCACTGTGGCTGTTTCACATGCAGCATCACAATGTGGGAGTGCCCACATGCAGGGCACCAATTCTCTACAGTCTCTCATGCCCTATAGGCATCAGGCAGTCTTCCCAGGCAGCATCGCCCCAGATACACGCCTGTTGACAGCCACCTTGCACAATGACAACACTAGACGAAGCTTAGAACACTAATAGAAGAGTGCAGACAATCAAAGCTACTGCGCACAGAGGCAGGACAGGTGTTTACATACCATATGCTTCTGAACTGCCACCTGCAGTAGTCTGCAAAATTCGTCTGCCAGCACCCGCCAAAGAGCTGCGTCTACCGCAAGGATTCTGAGTGAAGTTGCTGCAGCTCCTTGCCTGCGACCCAAAGCTTGCTTGAATGGCTGATGTTGGGCCCTTGCTGCTACCACTCCATCTGCAGCACAAGGTAGTTTGGAGTGGGATCAGCTGTACCGTGCTTTCACATATCTGTGTGTTTTGGCACAGCCTGAAAACTTGGCAAACACTCACGTCGCTCCCTGTTCCTCAGGTCGAGAGCATAGGCTGACTCGATCTCGCTGCGATCGGACATGCATCTGCTGCAGGGTGACCCCACTCATTCTCAGCTTGAAACTTTGCCAAAGATGATATGCATCGCCTACGTTCCATGCGATATGCTCGCTCCAGCGCTTCACAAGCGTTTGAACACGCATGGCAGGTGTCTTGAAACTGTCTGGAGGTTTGCCGCCCAGTTCCGCATCGTAGTCAAGGCTGTCGTAGTACACGCTGTCGTGGTACACGCTGTCATGAGAAGTGACACGAGGCGACACCATCCTTGAATAACACAGGCCGACCAGCAACTCAGCCCACTGCCGACTGTGCAATGGCCAAGCTTGTATCGTGTGAGTCACCCCTCCCTCACTTGCTCACCCTAGCTTTAGTTGCTACTTCAGTCAGTGGAGTGTAAGCTTGTTGCACAAATAGCAATACCTGCACATTGTCTGCATGCAGATGCGCAGGAAGCTACTTGATGGTGTTGCAGTCATTACAAAAAACTCATGCTGCTGGAAAACAGTGTCCTCCTTAAAGCCTGCTGTACAATTTGGCAGCCTAGTCATATACACCATACCTGGACATTTCACCACCACCAATGGGTTGAATCTGCCAGGCAGCTCAAAAACTTTGCTATAGCGCTGATACAAGTGCATGTGTACAGCATTACTAAACATCATGCAGCAGTGGTGGTAGGTGCAGAGACACTGTGAGCATATCTGATACTAATGCTGTGCGCTTTCACACGCTGTTTGAGAGCTCAATACCAAAAAAACTCATACTACCTCAAGACATGAGTATCCCAAATCGCTGCTGGACAAAAAGAATCTAACTTAAGAGTTGTGTCTGCAACACTTTTTATTTGCAGATGGACCACTGCCCATCTGTAGGACAAAGCGCCTAAAAGCAGCAGATTGTAGCAGTCAAAGGTGTGTCTGTTCATCATGACCTGGCAATGTTGTGCAAGCATTACCATGTGCCTCAACCCTGAATACGCCAGCAACATACTGACATTTGTATGCTACACAAGTGGCTCGGTTCAGAGCCAATCTACAGAAACCTCAGATGTTGTACCAATATCCTACACAATAAACATCCCATACCCTGGATGATGTGACCAAAAGCTTAGACCTTGTAAGTGTTGCCAATCTGCTGCTGCCGGTGTGCAGTGTCATCACCCACAGCTTGCTGGGGAATCTGGACCGGCTTCTCATCGTTCTGCATGTCTAGAGGGGGGTGCAGCTTGGAGGGCAGGGGTCCGCCCTTACCCATCAGGTGCTTGAACATGGCAGTGAGGGCGTCGCGTGATTCCCAGATGGGAAGAAGAGTGGCGATGACCGTAGCAATCAAACCCCAGATCAGGGAGAGCACAACCCAGAATGTGAAGTAACCTGCAATCAGAAAGCACATGTGGTTGATATCTGCTGCATCTGGCATTGCTCCAAGCAGTGTCACAAGAAAGCCATGCTCCACATCAAGGTACTGCGTTGCATACATCATCCCTCCCCGCAAGACTACATACATAATGATACCTGTGTAACAACATTTACCAGTCGCTCCCGGTGGTTCTGGAGGGTCACATCTCACCTCATACCTTACGCATACCACACACCCAATGCGCATTGGCACTGCTGTACAACAGCACTGAGCCAGAAGGCATCATGCAGATTGCAACAAACTGCAAAGTGAAATGTTTATGACAGAGCTCTGATGCTGCAGCAGCTACCCAAAGGTGAGGAAGCCGTGACCATTCAAGTGACAGATTGTCTGCCGTAGTGAACACATGGCAAACTCCAGATGCCTGAACCTGTTTACGATAGGGCTTAAGCAAGATGCCAGGGATGAGAGAACCCATACCTTCACTCCAGGTGCCAGCAGCCAGAGCAAGCAAAGGCCAGATGGGAATCAGGATGACGGCCAGGAACCCTCCCCAAATTAGCACAAACCTAAGTGCCGCCCTCATGGCTTCCATGCTGTCCTCCCCTTGCTGCAACCAAACAAAATTTGCAAATTAGCCTCAGGGTCTGCTCACACTTACCCTTCAAAAACCGTAAGCTGGCCCTTTGCATGGGTTGGCCAAATCTCATGAAGCCCATCCTGGGTATGTAATCACTGCCCCATGTGATCAGGCAGACAGTGCAACGGTCATTCCCAAAAGCACTTCTCGCAGTTGATGTGAACCAGATGTGATTGCAGCTGACTGGCCACCAAAATAAGGCACGAGTTCTTCCAATGAGCAACTACAATGCTTGTAACAACATACAATACAGGTATAATATGATACAATATTGACAATAATGACAACAACAAGCTATGCAAGTCATGACTGACCTTTGCAAAACCCAAGTCGCCATCTTCAGCCACGTCCAGCACCTTAATCTGTCTCATGCTGAGGAAGTCGTAGTCTTCAGGGAAGATGAATGACACCACAGCGCAGATGATTCCTCCCAAGAACAGCGACACCAAATTGCCAGTCAGCATGGTGTAGTTCTCAAATGTGGTGTCGTATGTAATGGCTCCATATTTGACCTGCAGACAGTGCACTGTTCAGGCCGTGCCAGCAGCAATGCCTGGAATATGCAAGGCTGTATGTATTCTGTCAAACTCAATTGTTTGGTTTTGGCCTTCACTAAAGAAGCGCCGCATTGTATTCAGCAGACAGTTGAGGGAGCCAATCAACACAGCGTAGCTGAGCGTTGCCCCTCAGTTGCTTGCACAAGCAACTTCTTTGTTGTCTTCTTGATTGTTTTGGTATGAAGCAGCAGGCAACAAGAGTTGGTTGCAACAGACACCAATCAGGCACAGAATTGCCAGTGCCCCTTTGCATGGGCATGATTGGCATCTGTTGCAAGCCACCGTTTTTGCCTGCTGCTTGATATGAAGACAACCAAGAATACCGTAGGAGGTTTTTTGCAGCTCCCAAGTCCTTTGGCAACGTACCTGCACAACCTTGATCAAGCAACAAAACCAGACAGCTAATTAACATAGGTCCCCCAATTCTGCTGCAACCTAGCTAGTGTATATGCAAACCCTAGCCAGTGTAAGTGCAAAACCTGGCCAATGTGTCTGCAAGTCCTAGCAAGTGCATGTGCAAACCCTAAAGTCTATGTGGCAAGCGCACTTTCCAAAAAGCAGGCACTTTAAGTCTCGGTTGCACACGTGGGCTCTGCAGTCCCCGTGACAAGAGCGGCCATGCGTCTTTACTGCAGTCACATACATCCTTACTGCAGTCACACGCGTCTTTACTGCAGTTTCACACCTTGGCAAAGACCAACCAGGCGACCAGGCCTAGCCATTGGCCAAAGACAGCTCCAGCCATGGCTCCCCACTTGTTGGTCTTCTTCCACATCAGGCAAAGGGCAATGGGCACCACTGCCGACCCAATCAGCACCCCCATCACCTCCTGCACCCCCAAAAATAAAATGACATTGTTGTGACAATAACAATGACAATGAATGGAACACCTCACCTGCAAGTGAGGATGTCACAAGTGCTTGCTTGTACATCTGCGTAGGGTCAATGTGCGGCACATCAATATAAAGGCATGAAAAATATTGACAGCTAATTTCATTTTTTAATATTATTATGGCTTAGAAAGAAAAGAAAATTTTACGCTTTTCAGCGATCATAGCGGGAGCCTCCTAAGGCGGCGGCCCGGAGCTGTATCATGGCTTATCAGAAGACAAACCTTGGGACATTTAAGTGCGGTACTAGTGCGAGTTGCCATAAACATTGAAGTGAAAGAGTGGATGCGTACAGAACTCTGCGTGACAATGCTTGACATCATGTGATGCAGCAGGACTGACACACTATCTTGTGTGTTTGAACCTAAACCCCAAGCAACAACCCTAAGCCACAAATGATAAGTACAACAGTTTGACATGCCTGCTACATAAACCAGCTGTTGCTGCTGTCGTGAACATGCTGACAGCATGCTGACTGTTTTAGTGCATGAATATGTTCTGCGAAGCAGCTTGTGTAAGAAAGCTTCAATGCAAATGCAGGTCAGCCTCTGGATGATTGCACCAGCACGACAGCATGTGACATTACTATGTCAGCAAAAGGATGTAGAGAGAGAGAGAGAGAGAAAACTCACATATACATATCCCAGAGAGCAGTTCAGCTGCTGCAGAATGACAGCAAAAACACCTGCATACACAGAAAGCAAGCGCGTTCAAATTGTCAATCTCATTCTGGCCACTTTGTTATTTTCCCCCCATTTTTTGTTTCAAAGGCCAAGCTCATATTGTTCTCCGGCAGGCAGGCTTGCGATTTGCAAATGGTGCCTTGTATACAGATACCTCACATACACAGACAACAAGGCTGGGTCAATCTGAGCTGCCAAATGCTGGTTGAACGCTGAAGGTGCAGTCCAGGGCAAATGACAAATATGCACACTTGGCAACACAAACAGTTGTGCACGCATTTGGCAATACACATATTTGTGCACACTTTGACTCTTGCCTTGATCCCAATCACCAGATGTTGGGCACCGTGCATGAGTAGCATTTACCTAAGCACAACGATGAGCAATAAACAAGAGCTGAAGAGTGCCAGCTGAATGAAGAAGAGGTTGGCTGCTTACCCATGAGCACAGTGTAACACAGGATCATGATCTTGGAGACGACCAACAGCTGCTTGCCAGTTGCACGGGGGTTTACGTAATGCCTGTAGCCGTCATAGGTGAACAGGGAGGACACAGCAATCAGCTCAGCAGACCCTGATGATGTCACAGCCCTGCAGTGGACACGCACACACGCACAGCTCAGCAAGAAGAATGCAGCCCAAGCAAGAAGACTGCAGTGCCAGGTGGTCAGTCAGGAGAGAACATGAACTCCATAAGATGAGAAGAAGACTCACATGAGCAGCATGACAGTCATCAGCACTCCTCCGCCTTTGCCGAGCAAGAAGAATGCAGTGGCAGGTGGTACCAGCCCCTCGTTGGCCTCTGTCACAGTTATGGGAAGGTCTAGGGCCAGCGCTGACAGCCCTAGGCAAGTTGCCAATGTGAAGGGGATGCAAAACCTGCACACGCCCAGTCATCCATGATTCCTCACGTGAATTGTGTTGAAAAGTGTTGAAAAGTTTGTTCAACATATGTCAAGACCACAGCAAGTTGCCAACGTGAAGGGAATGCAAAACCTGCACAGGTATGATTGGCTGTCGTTAGTCACCTAGCAAAACCAGCCTAGCCAAACACGGCAAGATCTCAATTGGAAGGGAGTGCAGATGATGCACAGACGAGATGAGTCATGCTTAGCCATGAGGAGCATGCACAAGGTTTGCATGCCTGACTATGGTGGCAGGCCAGGTTTTTTGTAAAGGTCTGAGGATACACATAATGTATATAAGATTGTCACCTGGGTACAAAAGTTGACATGCATGCAGGCGCAATTACCATAGTCCTTTTGGGATACGGTGTGCACATGGCCGTCATCAACTGCGGCTGAAGCCATGTGCAAGCAGCAAACCACCACTGCACTAATATGCTGACAGGCTTGAACTATGTGGTGTTTTGTTTTGTGACTAAGTGATGACTCACCAGAGGAGCCCACCCAAGAGGTAACCCTTGTAGGTGGCTGAAGGCCTAGCTGCAATGGCTGATTGCTGCACACACATCACAATACGTCAATATCTCTGCGCAAAAGCGTGTATTGATGCACCAGCTGTATTGCGTTGTACACATGCAAGCAAAACAATGCTAATGCCCAGGGCTACAATCCCCAATGACTGTGTAATTGCAAGGGAAGTCTTTTGTGATGGATGTGAAGAGTGGCAAACAGAGCTTTGCCACAGATCTGCAAATTGAGAGCTTACAGGCAGCAGAGATGCACCAGAACATACACCATATCTGTGCAAACAAGACATCTTTATAAATAAGATGAATGGGATGCTTACCCAGTATGCCTGGTCGCAAAAGACAGTTCCGAAATTTCCTGCAAAAATGGAAAAGCGGAATATATCACATGCTTGCCAACCTTTTGCAAAAGGTATACATGCGCAGTTATGCAGCCCTATAGGCAGAGCATCTTGCACAATACAGTTGCATGCAGCTGCAGCCTGTTTTGACCAGTGCAGTATTTGGCTGCACGCCCCTGAGAGCATCACACATGCGGAGACACTTGGAAGTATTTTCGACAACTGTCTCTTAGTCAGCACATCAGACCCCTGGTGTAGTCATAACATCATCAAGCCGGCAGCATCTTGTAGCCAAAAAAGCAGTGCGGCTCACCAATGATGTTGATGATGCCAAAAACAAGTCCATTGGAACTGAAAAAGGTCAGGTAGGATCCGTCTCTGTTGCCATCAACAGGTTTGGAAGCAGCCTTGACCACTAAGTGTTGGTACACCTACATGCAAAATCAGCAGGTTATGGCCCATGCAGAGTATTCAGGGTTTGAACATTGATGTTTGCCACCAGACGGTGAGTTCATTGGTACAAGGCCTGCTGTCGCTTGTATTGACAGAATTGTGTTGATGACTCAGATGATGACAAGAGCAAAGGCGCAAGGGCGCAAATGGGCAAGGGCACAAATCAGCAAGGGTGCAACGGCACAAAGGGGCAAGGGTGCAAGGGAAAGGCGCCATGGGGGCAGATGCAAAAGGGCAATGGGAAGAAGCCAAGGACAAGGGTCCAAGGGGCAAGGGCAAGGGCACAAAGGGGCAATGTTGCAAGGACAAAGGGCCATGGGAGCAGATGCAATGGGGCAAGGGTGACAGGGCAAGGGCGACGGGGCAAGGGCAAGGGGGCAAGAGCAAAGGCGTAGCTGCACAGACAATAGCAGCTGTGAGCATACCCAGCATTGTGACAATTGTGCGCAGTCAACCCCCTGTGAGCATTTAGGGTAATCAGAATACTTTGTCAAGTGGCTCACCTTGCTAGGGCTTCCCAAGTCACTGCCAGTGGCATACACAGTGAAGGCAAAGATGCAAAGCGCCACATAGATGATGACGGTATGTATGTATGATGATAGGAAGGTAGCCTTCAATCCTCCGGTGGTTGTGTAAACACACACTGAGATGGGAATCAGGAAAGCAGCCTGCGCGCACACAGTCACACCTGACTAATTGCCTGCAAGTATCATACTTGCACTGCAAGACGTGTGCACATGGCAAGGTCGTGTGATGGAGAGATATGTACACTCAGACAGACTTTGGGGGCTAAGGTCCAATGGACCTAGGTCTAAAAGGAAGGAGCCCAGATCAAAGGGCGTAAGGGCCTTGTAGTTGTGGGAAATGCATGGGAAATGCAGTGTGGGAAATGCATGGGAAATGCAGTGTATGTGCAAGACAACATTGGGACATGGCAATACTGAGACATTACAACATGTGCAGGACATCAATGTGGTCTTGATCTAGACACATCAATGAGACGCTTACTAGTATGGTACACTGCACCAGTAAGCAGAACAGGTAGAGTGGTAGGTAACCGTGACCGTGAGCCTGGCCTCAAGAAAAAGGAGGTGAAGTTGCATTGGTTGATTTGATCCTGTGCCAGCTTTTGCTCTTGCATCAGCCAGGTGCAATTGCATGCAGGTTTGGATCTTACCGCAATAGTGTTCATGCCAGTGAGGGCTGTCATCACAGCAGCTCCTCCCAGAATCAGCATAGCACTCACAATAATGTTGGTCAGGAAGCAGAAGAAGAAAAAGACCAGATGGGCTGTGTTTCCCCAGCGGGCATGCACAATCTCCAGGACTGTATGTGCTGAGGGCGCTTTCATCTTGATTTGAACTGCCAGGATTCCAAAGAGGATGATCTGGATTGTGGCTCCACCAGCGTACCAGAAAGGGCCTGCTACACCATATTGGTAAGCCTGGTTGGAGCTTTGCAATAGAGTTGCAGCCCATGTCCAATGACTCACAATATCTGCATCCACACAGAGCACTTAAAGCAACTGGATAAATGTGAAGTTGGGTCTACTTGTGGCTGCAACGGGGTTCAGAGGCTTGTCAATGCATTAGCAGAGTCTGTACAGCACTGATGATGTGCAGTGGCAAGTGTGCAAGCACAGCAGCAGGTGAGATCTAGGCCGACCACTGGCAGTACACAAGTGATTGTGCGTACCCACAGCAATCAATCCAGTCTTGATGGTACGTCCACAGGTCTGGAAGTCCTCGGAATTCTTGTGACCAGACCCAAACTTTTGATCAGCCATAATCATAGCTGCAAACCAATGGCATGACTGTGAGCACCCTAGACCTGAAGTTCCGGCGGTCGACAAGATCGATCAGCATGGCAAGTTGAAATACCTTGAGTGATGAGCGTGAACACCAACCCAAAACAGCAGACGAGGACGTACCCGACCCATTGGTCCTGGTGTCAAGCAGAAACATTGTTACGGACGACGCAAGAAGGCATAACCGATTGGTGCAGACAGCAGGCACACGGCAGGAGGTAAGCCGTTCTTGAAGTGTAGGCAAAAGCAGCAATGCAAAGAAAAGCACGTTGCACGCCGAGACAGATGGCTGTCAGCCATCAGCACGGGGCAAACGGCGTCACTGCAGTACAAGTCCTGAAGAGCGACTGGCTGCATAGGGAGCTGGCAGACACAGATGGCTGCACAGATGGTGACGGGACACTCACAAGAGGTGCCACGCCGCCAAAAAAAGATGTGGCATAGTTGTAGATGGCCAGCTTGGGGTCGGTTGCACTAAAGAGGTTCATCATTCCGACCGGCATCTCAGCCAACTTTGCTGATCAAGGCGCTCGGCAGTCTCAGTCAATGGCGGTAACCGCGGCTCGAGCCCTCTTGCTTACACAAAACTCCGATTGCTCTGGCGGCCGACTACCGACGAGAGCTGATTCAGCGCCCGGTCACAACAAGATTGTTTTGTGACCTTCAAGTTGTGACCTTCCTCGGTAAACGCCTGCAGCACTTCTTCTTCAACACGTAAGCCCTACCACTTCTCATTTGGAAGGTCCCTTTGACCCCTTACTGATGGCCACATGAGCCCCCGTGTGTCTAAAAATGGGTCCACATGGCCTCGCTGTGGTCCTCGCGTGGCTCCCCCTCGAGGCGCAGCGCGCCCTTCAGGCAGTCGTTAAGGGCAACCGCACGGATGAGCGCAGGAAGCTGGCAACAGCAATATTGATAATAATAATTTGACGCTTTCCAGCTCATGATGAGCTAGGTACGTGCAGGACAATTCTTGTCTCTTCAGAGCAGTCTGGCAACAGTGCTCAAGACTTCGCTAGTTTCTCCTGAGGCGTTCTGTGGACTCTGCAGCACATGTACATGTAAGTAGATATAACACTGGACTCCACAACTCCGGCCTGATACTATGAGTGGCTACAATTGCTCTGTTCAACAAATGTCACAGCACTAGATCGAAGTATAATTGTTGAACAGAGTCTGTCCAGCTTTTCAATTTTGAGATATTTTGTATGTACAACCCTTTCTCCCGTGCTGTGAGCCACAGACACTTTGTAATCCAGTATTGTATTGTCAGGCAGAACTGATCAAGACTCTTGCATGTGGACTGTAATAACATGCCACATGCGCGATTACGCAATTTATGCAATCCATGCAGTATTGCAATTTCGAGTAGCAAAATAAACATGACTATCATTCTCCCCAAGCATTGCTAAGGATCGGCTCGCGGCGGCAGTCTCATATGAGAGCCAGCTAGCTAAGCCCTTTTTGCTTTTCGAGCTGACCAGCCACTTGCAGCGAGCGTTTGTCTCGTCAGTGTGCGGTCAATAGCGTATGAGCACATGTCTCCGGCTGCCGCCCCCTGCTACCCGACCATTGTCGATCAGGCACCATGTTGTCCGTACACTCGGCAATCATCAGAGCCGTTTGACCAGTATGCCGCTCTTGGCTGCAACACACTCACATCTTACATTTGGTGCCAGCCCTCTATGTCTGCACAAGTCTTGTCAACGTCCCGCGTACCCCTGCATCCGATGTGCCAACGCAACATGCAATGTGACACATGCCAGACGTGCTTGTGTGGCTGACGAAGCTTGGAGTAACATGTTGGTTGTGGTAGAAGGCTTGAGTGATCAGCAAGCAGTTCGCAAGGCTGTTGGTGCACAGGTAGACTGAACCCACTAAAATGATGCATGTGAACTCCGTTCTGTTTATATCGGAAGGCTTGCTCATTTTCCCTTGTTGTAAATACAGTGCTGACTGCACAGACATGTTGCACAAAACAGCAGCATTTTCAGCTTGCGCACTACTACACTCTGACCAAAACAGCATAGCAGGTGTTTGTTTTACATGGCGCCAGCAAATCCAGTGTAGCAGCCACAGCTCAGCTGCTGAAAGAAAGAGCAAGCAAAAGCGCACGGGTGGTTGCACTTTTGGACCCAGATGTTGCTGGACGCCAGTCTCGCACTGTTGTGGATGCATGTCTCCCTGGGCAGTGCCTTCATGCCTTCATCCCTGTCCACCAAGCCACAGCTGCAAGCGACATCAGGTACATACACCAAATGTAAAGCAGCAACCGGTGAAGGGTGCATACCTGTTGTCACAATGTCTGGAGAGCTCTTCTTTGTGAATTTAGTGTCTGTCAACTATCTCAGGTGTTCTAAACCTCACCTTCAGCAACAACCTGCACTATGGTGTTGACCTTTGCTCCACACTATATTGGGAATGCTGTTATGGTGTCTCACCTTCAAAAGCAAATACTGTCTTCAAACACTGCGGTGATCATTGCTGGCTGTAGGCGTAAAAGCGCAGGTGATGTTGGGGTGGAGCATGCAAGCCCAACACAAATCAGGTATGCATTTCTTGCCTTGCAATCGTGGAATTAAGTATAAGGAGATATGATCATTCATGCCTAGCCATATGTGCTGCAAACGGTCTTGCTGAACAGATATTGTGCTGTGAATTGCAAACAGGTATACATCATTCCAGTCCTTTTGCAATGACATGCAAGAAACCAGGGGGGAGTATATGTTTTGTCAACAAATACCATTGAGCAAATATTGTTTCAAATACAGGCATGCCCTGTCATATGCCCGCCCTAGCTGCCCTGGCCGAAAGGAGTTCAGCAGGGCAGATCTGGTGAGCTGGGGACTGGTGGTGGAGATGGGGACTAGTTCCTCCTCACAGGTAACCAGCCATCATCATGGTAATGTCCTGTTTATGTAATTCTGTGCGTCACTGTTTCAGAATCTCACAGTCTCAGTGTTACTGCTACATCATGTTTATTACCCATCTGAGGTGCAAGCTGACATGTGCTGAACACTGTGGCAATCCATTGAGACTGTCACAAAGTTTTTCCCACATATGACTGTTTGTACTCATGCTGAGCTCATGTCTTGGGACAGGGGAAGCTCACATTACGTTGTATGTGTCAAGTTGACGAGCATCAGCGGCCTTAACTTTGTTGGTCAGGGTATTACCTGAACCCTATTTTATATGGTAAACCCTAAAAGTACTTATATGTGACCTGAAAGTGAATGCAACAATTTGTGGCGGCAGAGTCGACAATGTCTTGACTGAGCTGAAGAATAGCCTCATGTGGCAAGACACTGTCTTGTGCATGGCTTGACACCAGGCACATTTAGCATTGCTTCATGAAGCACACTGAGCATTGTTTCATGAAGCATACTCAGCTTTGCTTCATGAAACATACTCAGCTTTGCTTCATGAAGCATACTCAGCATTGCTTCATGAAGCAGGCTCAGCGTTGCTTCATGAAGCATGCTCAGCGTTGCTTCATGAAGCATATTGAGCATTGCTTCATGAAGCCTACTCAGCGTTGCTTCATGAAGCATACCTAGCATTGCTTCATGATCATTCACGTCTGCAGGTAGGTTGTGTGCAGCGTAGGGCAGCAGTGAGCGCAGCTTTGGGACTCGGCAATTGTGATGGCAAGCAGCTGCTGAGGCAGTTGAACATGTATGGCTTTTCTCGGGACACTGTTGCCAAAGCGTTGCAGGCCGTCCCAGGCATGGAGCTTGCCAGCTCAGCATGCAAGACTTTGTCAGCTCATGATGGATTGTCAACTGTTTTGTAAATGTGCAAACAGGCTGCACTGTGCATGCTTGACGCTGTGTGGCCAATTCTGGTGTTGTTTTGTACCCTATGGGGACGTGTCATGTATAAGTATTGATTGTACAGGTCTCTGTGTGAGCCAGCCATATAAATGATGTTGGCCAACCTGATTTTGGCTCCTGCAAAATGTGAATTACCCAAAGCGTAAACTTGTTGCATAGAGCTGTTCGTTTATAAGTGACACGGTGTCTGTTGATAGTTGGCCTGAGCATAAGCTTGGGTACGCATAAGTGAGCGGGCAGACCTGCTGTAACACGCGTTGCAATGTATGACACAAATGAAATGTTTGTTGCCGATGAACTTCAAAGCATTGCTGCAGAACAATACATTGTGTTGCTTCAAGAGGGTTCGTTTTTGTCTGGCAGTGCTTGGTCAGCCCCACAGCAATTGATCTTTCTGCACACAGAACTGCATTGTGAGACGCATCTGCAATATATCCATCTTTACATATGAAAATCACCCTGCGCACCTTTAGAACATATGCAATACCAGGAACCATAATACCTGCCGAAACAAGACCGCATACAGGGAGGGAAAGACATGCGTGCAATGACCAAATGAATGAATATCACAATTGCACCAATCAATTAATGAATCAGATTGCATTCCTTCTTTTTGCAACAGCCAACAGACAATGACTGGGAAGTGTAAGAGGAAATTCTATTCAGTGCTGTTTTAGACCACATGACGCGCCAATGCTCTGTTACACAACGACTGTTTGGAGTATGTTCTCAGGGAATAGAGGCAGTCATTGTGAGCTTATTGGCGTCGCCAGTGCCTTGGCCAAGCGCTGCTGCTGCCCCTTGGTGAAGCCGAGGCTCTGCAGATAGGCTGAAGCGCCCCCATAGGCATCCTCCAGGTGTGATAGGGTGGCTGCCATCACCTCTGCTGGTGCCTGCAGTATCATGTGTAGAATGTCTTTCATTTCTTTATAAATTGTTCAGATGATTGCACCTTGCTCCTTTAGAATTTGAAGTTATTGGCTGCATGAAGCAAGATGCTTGAATCAATGTGGTGCCGTTGATTATGGTGCCTTTGATCATTATAAGGGCTTGTGAGTGGCTTGTGCATAGTGGCTTGTGAATTGCCACCAGTCAAAGCAATTACGTCCACTGTGGTGGTGGCATGGAGCATGTGCTTGAAGCATTGTGGTGGCCTTTCATCGTCTGTGTTACTCACCCCCAACAACTTGATAGCCTACTGTAGTCAAACCCTAAACTCATACCCCGCCATTTCAACCCTAAAATATAGCAACTTGAAAGCTGATTGTCGTCAAATGTGCCTACCTTGCTGAACACTGCTTGATCTATTTGGTTGAGTTCCTTGTCCTCCTTCTCTAGACCTCCCAGAGCAATCTCCTGAATCACACTGTCAGACCTACAAAAACAAAATCGGCAAGAATTAGACCTACAAATGCACATTTAGCAAGAATTCGACCTACACATGCAAGAATTAGACCTACAAAAGCACATTTAGCGGGGATGAGACCATCAGTTGTCCTTTTTAGCAACAGTGAGACAAAAGCATCAGGGCCACTTCACGGACAGCGGTGTATCACCAACAAACATCGCTTCTGTTGTGGTGGTATGCACAGGAAGACAGCAAGCTGATTTGTCTGAACCCGACCTGTTGCCATTCGGCCAGGGCTGCAGTAGACTGGCTATTTGGGTAGACAGACAGACTGACAGACAGACTGACAGACAGACAGACAGACAGACAGACAGACAGACAGACAGACAGACAGACAGACAGACAGGCAGGCAGGCAGACATACAAGCAGACAGACAGACGAATGGACAGGCAAGCAGGCAGGCAGGCAGACATGTAGGTAGACAATCAAGACATGAAACTGGGCTCTGCAGATGCATGATATATTTGATGACCTTCTGGAGCCAAGGCCAATCAGACAATTGCAGTAAGGTCACCACAGGGAAGAAGAAGAGCACCTGTGGTAGTCGGCTATGATCTCTTCAGGCTTGGCACCGCAGCATGAGAGCAGCAACGCCGCAAGGACGCCGGTCCTGTCTTTGCCGATTTTGCAGAAGAACAGCAGCGGCTCGCCCGCTTCAGCAGCCTCTGTGATCACCTTGCGTTCAAAAGTTGCATTCAGAACTTGCGCAACATCAGCCTGTGGCGTTGTGACCTGTGTGTCATTGCCTCCTCTGCACATGACAGACTGTAGGCCAAAGCCAAGGCGAGTAGGCTGTCGCAAAGCACATGCAACATGTAGCCCACAGCTAAGACAAGTATGCTGTCGCAGACCACATGCAACATCTAGGCCAACATCAATACAAGTATGCTGTCGCAAACCACATGCAACATGTAGCCCAAAGCTAAGACAAGAACAAAAGTTTGTTTGGCAAGTTTGTGCAGCAATCAAGCTATAGTCATGTTAGGCACAAAGATGCTGACTGCCAGAAGGGTTGAGTTTATGTTTTGAAACTTAGGGTTGGGCAATCACCTCCAATGCACACTTGATTTCAGGTCCAGAAGTCTCCAGAATCATCTCGTACAGCATTGGCAGGCCTCCCTTGTTGACTTCTCTACATGCCACCAACAGTATCATAAGCTATAATGCGTGACCCACTCCTGTTTGTAAGCTCTAAGCCATACCACCATGTATGTGCAAGCTTCAAGGCATGCCACGATGTAGTCATGATGATTAGTACATGAAAACGAAAGAATGCTTTATGCTACTGACAACAGCAACAGGCTCAGAGATAGCTTTTGTCCACAATCCTGTTGTGCAATCCCCAATGATGCTCAACTAACAACACCAGCACTTGGCACAGTCAGTATATGCATGACTTTTGCCGACTGTGTCAAAAGCAAAATTGCCATTCATAGACTGACTGCATGCCACTGGCAGGTCGCACTCTGCCTAAGCTTGCCATTCACAGAAGAAGAGGAAATTGGAAGTGAAGCAGTAGAAGAAGAACACAAGGCAAAGTTTGACAGTGCTTACGCCATGATGGCACTTTTGCCCTTGAAGGAATCAAAGGGCATGACTGCCAGGGCATATGCTGAAGTAGCGAACGGAATCTTCAACAAGATGGCCTTGTAGTAGCGACTCCTACAATGCAGGCACAACCCTCTGAGCAGGGTTTAGCAGGGTTTAGCAGAATCCAGCAGGCCTAAACCCTGAACCCTCTTAGCAGATCACAGTGTTCAGGAGTTATGCAGCAGGCAGCAGCGGTGTTCAGTGACCTGGTCAAGAACTAATGACTTGTTTCAACACCATTGCGGGTGCAGAAAGGACCCACTGCTGAACTGTAATCGTGTAGAGGGCTGGTAGAAGCTCATAGCACTTCCCAAGACGCATGTGTGCTTTTGGTCTGTGACCTTGACTTGTTTGTGAGGAGACTGCTGTGGGGATTGTAACGACAGTGGCAATGGCAATGGTGATGCTGATGTTAACAGCAGCAACAGTGGTTTGGTAGTGGGTAACAGCACCAGTAGAGGTAACGCTAATGGTAATGGTAATGGTAATGGTAATGGTAATGGTGATGGTGATGGTAGTGGTGATGGTAATGGTAATGGTGATGGTAATCTACCTTTCTATGAGTGATAGATGATGTATGGTCAATCTGCTGTGGGCAGACTGCTCTCCCACTGGCTCAAACTTCTCCATCTGCAGAGCGTGCACAGGAACACATGGCGCCTCTTGCCCTTTGATCATGAAAGGCAACAAGGCTGGTGGGTGTGCAGATGCAATGCATGCAAAGGGAGGGCATTGCCCATTGAGCATGTATGCAAAGGGAGGGCATTGCCCATTGAGCTTGCATGCAAAGGGAGGGCATTGCCCCATTGAGCTTGCATGCAAAGGGAGGGCATTGCCCCATCGAGCCTGCATGCAAAGGGAGGGCATTGCCCCATCGAGCTTGCATGCAAAGGGAGGGCATTGCCCATTGAGCCTGCATACACAAGGGCAATGATGCTGATCATAGGCAAACAAGAGCCCCAGCAGTGTGTGCCTTCAGCAGACAATGTTGGAGTAGCTTTGCCTGCAGTACAGGCATGCTGGAGAGACAAGACATGCCCTGCACGTACCCACCACATCCTGAGCCGGAAAGCGTAAGAGTTATTATTATTGTGATTATTACTGTTATTAGTATCATTGCTGTCAGTATTATTATTTTGGTCCCAGCCTGGACATTGCAGCACAATATGCAAAAGCTGACACCAGGCAGGCCTTCTCTGTTAGGGTTTTGGGTTGAGATATGGGACATGTTTAAGAGGGCATCGCAAATTACAAAGCCGCATTATCAAACCTACGAGCTGGTCGTATCAAGCACTTCGACGCGCCATTTCGTGCAAAGAGCAACCGAGCATGCAGACCAGTTTGACCGCAAAACTTTGTTGCCAATGTAAGGAGTGCGTACCTGTGCCATGCTGCCCTGCCGCTTTGACACTTGCAGCTCTGCATTCTTGACAAGCAGGTTGTCAGGATCTTCTGAGCGCTCATACGTGCTGCGCAGATCTACCTGTACCAAGAAAAACCAAATTTTAGAAAAAAAGTATAATTCTTCATAGAAAAAGGTAGCAAATTTGACAAAAACTTCTGACCACAACAAGGCTTGATGCAGTCTCAAGCAAATAGCTGGTACAGATGACAGAAAATTGGAGTGTGGTTTGCACAAACAGTGTGCCCAAGCACTTACTCAATGGCAAAGTGTGTGCTAAAGTGTTTGCTGTGACAGTGTAAGACTCGCACAACATGAAAGCAAATTAGTGACAGGGCACAGCAAATGAAGCCTACCAAGTGTGTGATCTTCAGCTTTTGGCGTATTATGTCAACATCCTGCTGGTTGGCAGAAGTCGGACAAGCAGACCGTAGGATGCGACCTATGTTTAGCAGAGCTGCAGCTTTATAGCAGCATTTGGAGAAGGTTTCGTTACAATATGGACAAGGCTTTGGGTCAGCTGAAGGCTCTTTAGGGTCTGCAATGTACCTAGAGCAATTCCAGAGCATACTTCTGCCAGATCTCGCATATTCTTGACTTTCTGAAGCTGCTGAATGCTTGCCGAGGTTGAAACCTGCCGAGGTACTGCAGCAGGCACATCACAACATTATCTGCCAGCCTGTTCGCGCATGTAGCTATGTTTGCACATGAGCTGGCCCGGTGCACAACGCTTACCTCCTTGATAGCCATCCATCAGCGCTCTAATCTTTGGGTTGATCTGGCCTGCTAATGCCGGTCTCGCTGGGCCAGTCAAAGTAGCCCACATCACGTTAGCGTATGCTTGCATGGCGCTCAAGATCTGTCCCATGGGCAGCACGCTCCACGCAACTGTGCCAGGGCCCCTTCCTTCGACTATACGGATGGGTTCAGCAGGGTGCTATTAGCCGAACATCAACGCTGGACTGTTGTCGATGCGGCAATGTAGCTAGACAAGTGACACTCATGTGTGCAGTTTGCACAGAGTGGCGTCAACGCTGCAGCTTATATGTAGATGCAGAACACTAGTCGTGAGGCGTTTAGTCAACTGAGGACTGACTCGAGACCCCCCCCCCGGGGCTGCCCCCGGGGACACGTTGTGATTTTGGTCTGAATTGTAAAGGCAAACCCTCGTAGCATTCAGCCTAATTCGTGTTAGGGCTCACTTGTCCAGAGCAGGTTCCGCTGTGATTGGGGCGAGTGCACATCAGACGCTGGCTTGGACGGCGACTATTGCTTTGGATAGCTGTCGCCAACATGCAGTAGGTCGCACCGCCTGCGACAAGCACGGAGCCGTTGATCAGCATGGCCCCGGGACTTGTTGAGCAGTCTGCTGCGCAGACAGGGCACAGCAGTATTGACAAGGACCTCTTGCCAGAAGATGATGACCTGCTTTACGAGGAAGAATTGCTGCGCAACCCGTACAGCTTGCGGATGTGGTGGAGATATCTCGAAGCCAGGAAAGACGCTGCCCAGAAACGTAGATTTCTCCTCTACGAGAGAGCCATATCAGCCTTGCCAGGCAGTTACAAGGTACAGAAACGCCACAGCCCAGCCTGTTCAAGGGCATTCATCCCATGCCAAGCTTCTGACACTCACCTGCGGTGCAGCTTTGGCATGCATACCTGAAGGAGCGTCGAGCGGCAATCAGAGGCTTGCCTCTGAACCACTCAGCAGTCGAGGGCTTGAACAACACCTACGAGCGTGCGCTTGTTTCCATGCACAAGATGCCAAGAGTGTGGGTGGAGTACCTTGAGCTTCTAATGTCACAGCAGAAGCTGACACACACTCGACACGTCTTTGACCGGTGTTTATGCTCCTTGCCAATCACGCAGCATGACAGGATCTGGACACTGTATCTGGTGAGCACAACTTTCACTGTATGACTCATAAGCATTTGCAAGACCCAAGCACAGCAGGGTGAATTCGTGAGACTTTGATACTTGAGCACATGGCACAAGGACAATGTATGTGCACACATCATTCAGCTTGATTACAGACAGCTTGCATTGCATTCTTCACCCCAGCACCACCTGTGTGTCTGCCCATGGTATTTGCAATTTGTACCCTGTACGGCCATGTTTTCTACATGCCACAGGAAGTCAGATTCCCATGAGACACTGTGCACAGCATCAACATGAGAGCTCACAAACACATGGGCAGCCTGCCCAAAAGTCATCTCTTGCAAGCACACTGCATGTGCACCATTCAATGCACAGCCAACCAAGCCAATGGTAACCCTCATGCATGCCATTTGCACACTGCAGTGCTTACTAACAACCTCCCACCCACACACACACCTTGGCTGTTGCATGGCCTGCAGAATTAGGTCAAGGCTCCTTATCAGCACATCTGATACCAATATAGCTGTAACTGGCACATCCTGATGTTGATGAGACAGATTTCATTCACATTGAAAAGATATTACCAACATAACACTAATAAAAAAATGATGACTACAGCGACAAAACCCTTTGGCTGTGCACGCAGAGGTTTGTGATGCAGCCGGATATGCCTGTGGAGACTGCCCTGAGAGTGTACAGGCGCTACCTCAAGTTGGAGCCCAGTCACACTGAAGAGTACATTGCATACCTGAAGTCCAAGGTGAAACCTCTTCAAATGGACACACAGCCAGACTCAGATTGTGTCCACAGCCATTGCTCCTAGTGTTGGCTAAAATACAGACAGTATGGGCAGTGGGGTCTTTCCAGCATGCAACATTCTTGTTGCTCCACAAGTCATGTTCGAGGCGGTGATCTCCAGCTATGCATGTGCTTCTGTCATGGCCCATAATTGTGTCTGCTGTGCACGAGATGGTCAATACAAGCGTTGCCTCTTGCAACACATTGTGCATCTGTTTCCCAAGCAAAGCTCACAGCCGCAATTGCTGCCTACACATGTGGATGTGTCTGTGCACATGAATGAGCATCTGCTGCGCGTGGGCGGGCTAATTCAAGCGCTGCCACTTACTCATGTTGATGGGACTTGACGTGCCTCAGGGAAGCTGGGGCGAAGCTGCCAAGAAGCTGGCAGCCGTGGTGGATGACGACACCTTCAGAAGCTTGGAGGGAAAGTCCAAGCACCAGCTGTGGCTGGAGCTGTGTGACATCATCACGCGGCATCCAGATCTGGTGCGGGGCATGAAGGTTGACGCCATCTTGCGGTCTGGCATACGCAAGTTCACTGATGAGGTGAGCATTTGCTGCGTGCCTGTCACACAGCACACTACATCAGAATGATAGGCATAGACAGACAGACGGATGACTGAACAGCTAGACAGACATGCAGACAGAAGCACAGACAGACAGACGGATGACTGAACAGCTAGACAGACATGCAGACAGAAGCACAGACAGACATGCAGACAGAAGCACAGACAGACATGCAGACAGAAGCACAGACAGACATGCAGACAGAAGCACAGACAGACAGACAGACAGACAGACAGACAGACAGACAGAGACACAGATATAGGGTGCTTCGACGGCTACAGACCATACAACACAATCTTTGTCAACATTGTGTTCAGTGGAAAGTGAAGCCGTCTTATGCTGAGGACTACGCAGCGATGTCTACCAACAAGACGCACCGGCCTCAATGCACCGCCACAGTTGAATCCATACTAGATGAATCAGTGCTGCTACAGCATGCCAGCTCTCCCTGAGCTGCAGCAGCAGTATTGCCCGTGCTTGGTAACTGCTGCTGAGTGGTGCCAGACATCCTCAAACAGCATGCAGGGCTGTCTCTGAGACTGCCTGCGCACCGGTCAGCAGTTGTCTGAAAAGCAATGGCGCTGCTGCTGCTGCTGCTGCTGCTGCTGTTGGGCGTGAGCTGTCATGCTGCTGTCTGCTGTCTGCATTGATGCATATACTCCATATGCTGTTCATTCACATGCTGCATTGCCTGGTTGGAATTTATTTTGCTGATGCCCCTCACAGTGTACAAGGTGGCCAAGAGGTTTTTCCCCCCTCAGAACGTCCTTAAGTACTGTGAAAAACGCCAAAAATATGACTTGAGACAGTCAAATCGTTTTGTTTGGACTTTGATCAGCAAAGTTGGCCATCACATATACGCTTCTTGAATGCAAAGCTGTGAATCAGCCTCTGCTACTTGCTGCAAACCCTGGGGCTCTTATGTCACCACAGAAAGGACAACTTGTACTGTTGCTGACTTGAAGACACACCGCGTCAAGCATCAGATTGCTGACAAAGCCACCATCAGTACATTTTAGGAATCATCAAGCCCTCTAGCCAACATAGCTGACACACTGCTTCTTCTGTTCAATTCTGCTGCAAGCTGTACAACCAGAAACAAGACATGACACCATCAAGGTCGGCTGATCACCATTCTTCTGCTTCACAGGTGGGAAGGCTGTGGACCAGTCTAGCAGACTATTACATCCGGCGGGGACTCATAGAGAAGGCTCGTGACGTGTATGAGGAGGGACTTACCACCGTAACAACCGTCAGAGACTTCAGTCTCATCTTCGACACTCTCACACAGGTGCTGTGCTGCTTTGTACGCACAGACATTGATGCAATTGCTCACATAGCTGGTGCTTGTGGGTAATGTGATATACGCTGTGTCCACCAAGTAACTGTTCTTGCGTGAAGTGACCTCTAAGGCGCTGGGAAGCTGTCTGGCAGGCAGATTGGCTGTTGTGCTTCTATACTGTCGCCATGAGCTGCCACAGCTGCTTCATGGTCACACAGCACTGCTTTAGAAACAAGCTGTCACAGTTTGCATGTAATCACTTATATGCTGCCAGCTGTTGCCGTCATGATTGCTATCTCCCAGAAGAGGCTTGTATTGACACTTGTGCAAGGTCATGCCTTGCACGCGCTCTATACCAATCTTGACAAATCGACGTCAGTGATTTGACCATGTGCATGCAGTTTGAGGAGAGCCTGATCGGTCACAAGATGGCTCAGATGGGTGATGAGTCAGAGGATGAGACACCTGACAACGAAGAAGATGATGGCCGCAACTTCTTGTTGTCAGATGATGGCAAAGACATCGATCTCAGGTACATACGTCAAACCCTACACCTTGCCCCTGTAAACCCTAGATCATAGCCCTTCAAGCCCTTAACAAAACCACATTTCATGCCCCTGAAGCTCATGATGTGCTGCCCTGCATGATGCATGGGACTTATGGCATACACTCAACAGCATGCACATGTGCCATGTCACGACTCGGCCTTATTGCTCTCGAGTCAAAATTTAGAGACCAGAAGAGAAAGAACTATCAGGTCAAAGCACTTCTAGAGGACAATGTCGCCTACCATCGAATCATCAAATGGGATGGGATGTTTGAACAGCATGGGTAGATGGCTGCACACCCCAGCTGTTGATTAGTATGATGTTATGCGCCACATGCAGTTCACAGTGCAGACAAGAGTGTGTCAATTTTGTCAAACTTATGAAGTAGGTGCAACGTTTTGCCAACTTTGTCAAGTTTGTGCAACAGCGTGTCAAATTTGTGCAACAGTTTGTCTGAAAGCTGCTTACTGAGCTGCCTGTCTGTGTACATCTGCATGACTGGGGCACTTAATCTGAAGGGTCTATGGTTGAGGGTTTATGTGCTCTGATTACATGTGCTTAGAGTTCACTTTTCAGTATGTGAAATCAGAGTCACCTACCCAAACCTTAACACCAAAGCAACACCCTCAATTCTTGTTCCGTTTTTGTTGTCAACACATAAGCCTTCTGTATCTGTACGGGATTGCACGGTAGGAGCACTTTTGTCAACACATAATCCTTTTTTACAGGATTGCGCGGCTGGAGCATTTGATGGAGCGCAGACCTGAGCTGCTGAGCAGCGTGATGCTTCGGCAGAACCCCCACGCTGTGCATGAGTGGCACAAGAGGGTGAAGCTGTTCGAAGGCAACCCCACACGCCAAATTCTAACCTACACTGAAGCGGTGAAGACCGTGGACGCAGAAAAGGTACATGTCTAATTTGGAAGCAAGCAAATGTGCTGTGGATAGTGGAGGCAGCAGTCTGAGACCATTCTAACCTACATGCAAGCAGTCAAGGCTGTTGATGCAGAAAATGTAGCTTTTTGGATTTGTGGGCAAGCAAATGTGACATGCTGAAACAGGCTGAGTGTTGCTGCCAAGAACAAGAGCAAGAAAGAGAAATACTGGATGTGCAGGCAATGAGCTTGTAGCTTGACAGACGCCTGCAGAAGAAGGGCCAAAACAAGCACAACCTTGCCACCTGCAGATCAATCAGCAACGCAATCACGTTCTTGTCATGACACACCTTTTTCCGAACAAATGCGTAGTAAAGAACACATGTACAACACAACATAGAATATCGCAATATAAGGCTTATACATGACTCTGTCTGTAGGCTGTGGGCAAACCTCACACGCTTTGGGTTGCTTTTGCCAAGTTCTATGAGCGACACGGCGATGTGGCCAACGCACGTGTCATCTTTGACAAGGCAACACAGGTGGAGCTGAAGTACATGGAGGACTTGGCGACAGTCTGGTGTGAGTGGGCTGAGATGGAACTCAGGCACAAGAACTTCAAGCGAGCGCTGAGTCTCATGCGGCAGGCCACTCAGCCGCCGGCGACGCTCGGTACTCGGCAGGTGGGCGATGCTCCTTTCCTCGTTCTTATTTTCACCCATCCTCGTGCCCTCCTTCTTCTTCCTCCTGTAACTGGTTGAGATGTAGGAAGTGTTTCACCTTTGACACATTGTTGACCATGGAATCAGGCGCCTCCTGCATCACAGTCGTGTGCTTTGTGACCTCAACTCTGAAGCTGATGCTGTTACATCTTATCACACCAGCGGCTGTGTGGCAGTGTATGCTCCTGACGTGACTGTTGCTATAGCTCCAGCTGAAACCTATGGACAAACCTGACTGCCTTTGATACGACCACATCATCTTGTATCTGTTCACAAGTGTATCCACAGCCCAACATGCATGTTCTGACCATTGTGGACTGACGGCCTTACACAAGCCTGCATCTAAAAGCATCTGCCCACAATTGTACCCACAGCGCAACATGCATGGTCTGACCAGTATCCTGCCATACAGGGAGCTACTCAGGACTGTATGTACCAGATTCACGTATTTGTATAGAACTTAATCAATATATATGTAAATATTGGTATATGTACGCAGTACTTTAGAACAATAGTAAAGCACTTTATAGTATTTATATAATTGTATAGTACTTGTCTTGTAGGCAAGACATGTATGCAATGAAGTGATGACTGCAAAATCAAATGGACAAATGAGTGAACAATTGATCATGTGTCACTATCAGGCTATGGGTGCGGCTGAGAGGGAGGGCCCTGTTCAGGGCCGGCTGTACCGCAGTCTCAAGCTGTGGACCTTCTACTGTGACCTGGAGGAGAGCTTGGGCAGCCCAGAGTCCACCCGGGCAGCCTATGACAGAATCATGGAGCTCAGGATTGCTACTCCCCAGATCATCCTCAACTATGCTGCCTTCCTTCAGGTTCATCATAATACACAAAGTCACTGTATACACATATTATGCACATATAATGTTAAATAGCATACATATCTTGAAATATATTGTTATGCTGCCTTCCTTCAGGTTCATCATAATACACATGTCACTGTATACACACACTGTATACATACATCGTGCATGTATTCTTATGTTCAATACCATACACATCTTGAAACATATTGTTATGCAGTATAATGTGTACAGTGCTGAAACTGTCACAATTACCTGCTGATTTATCTTGCTGTGATTGTCAACTGACAATTGGCATAATCATACGCAGCTTGAGCCCAGCTTCCAAGCTCTTCAGCTTGCATACTCGTGTCTTCTAGGGCATTCAACTTTCCCAGCAGAAAACCCTCTCCCCCCCTCTCTCGCTGGACTGCAAAAATGTGCCTTCAGTGTGTCGCTGCGCAGATCACGTCTATAACATGGCAGCAGCAAGCAGTACACAACTTGCATGAGGGTCTGAGCATGGTGCCATAACTGTCTCTGAAAACAGCACTTCCTGAGTCACTCTGCACCTTGAGACTCTGTGCTTTCAAGCCTAAACATACTAATGTGCAAATAACCTACATATTAATAGAGCCTATACACATAGAAATATTTATGTAAGTGTCTATACTCATATATAACGTAATATAATATAATATGCATATAATACACAAAAGTATACAGTCTGGATCTTCACACTTCACGCTGTCACACACTGTCTTCCCCTGCAGGAACATAAATCCTGGGAGGAGTCCTTCAAGGTATATGAGAGAGGGCTGTCTCTGTTCAAGTGGCCGCACGTGCAGGATCTGTGGCAAACCTACCTCTCTCACTTTGTTCAGCGCTACAAAGGCACCAAGCTGGAGCGAGCCAGGGACCTCTTCAGACAAGCCATTGACTCGGTAAGCAAGGCTACTTTTAGGGTTTTATGTAGGGTAAGCATGGCTATATTTCGGGTTGGCTAAGGGTGAGCAAGGCTGTATTTAGGGTTTGTTGTGGGAAAGCAAGGCTACATGTAGGGCAGGCAAGGCTTGAGTTAGGCTTGAGTTGTGTGCAACTTTTTCAGTGCCAGCGGTTTCTTCAACTGTTTGCCGTACTGTAATGCGATGCCGTGTACCACATGTCTGGCGTTTTGGCGTAAGGCTGTCTCCAAGCTGATAGCTGCCTGCATCATAAATACCCAGTCTGGTTTTGAGCTGACATCTGCTCTGATCCCTCCCCATTCCGTGTCACATGATTTGGCATCAAGCAGGTATTCTTTTTCTTCATTTCTCAGGCTGCAGCTGCAGCATCACACCTTTGTCCATACAATGAAACAGCACACTCTGCTACATCCATCTGCACAGATATTCTCATCCCCAAACAACTCTGCAACACGGCTGAGCATGGCACCAATCAACTCCCCTGAGGGGCTCTGAGGGGCTAGTACCCTGTGCCTTTTTGCCACCACGGATTTGCAACCGGCACATTTTAAATCCGCAGCGGTCTAAACTATAGCCCTATGACCCTCCCAAGGATAGCAAGCAGCTCTTCCTGCAGTAGCGCAACCCTGCTGCACGTATACAACTGGTTTACAGCACACTTGAAAGCCTACAGATGGCTGGCTTTGAAACCCTAGTGCTGACCCATACTTGCGATGCTGTGCAGGCCCCTCCCAAGGACAGCAAGCAGCTGTTCCTGCAGTACGCAGCCCTGGAGGAAACGTACGGCCTGGCCCGTAGCGCCATGAAGGTGTATGACAGAGCTGTCAGAACTGTTGTCGACAAGGAGCGCCTCGAAGTGTATCACCTGTATCTGGCGAGAGCCACCCAGTTCTTTGGTGTTGGCAAGGTATGCACTTGTGCTGCTGAATTCAT
>JAABUS010002901.1_pt1 | contig 29976 bp, 29 predicted proteins | sample 5560161 | NCBI WGS metagenome assembly JAABUS01 (sample SAMN10711885, study PRJNA513376) | rock metagenome | isolation source: Antarctica rocks | place: Antarctica: Victoria Land, Trio Nunatak nord | collected 2016-01-04
AGGTTGTGGAGAGGGTTTGGAGGGGGGAGGGAGTGGGGGAGGAGGTGGACATTGTGGGTGGTGGGGCGTTGGGCGGGGAGGGATGTGGTGGGAGGAATGGGTAAGGGGGAGAGGTTTTGGGATGGAGGTAGATGGGGGTGGTGTAGGGCTGATATAGGGTTGAAGAGGGGTGTTACCAGGACTTCTTCTAGTGGCCTGGCTTTTATAGGCTTTGTGCTGAAGCTTGGGATTACATGTATGCTTGCAGCAGCTTTTCCATCTCCAGTCATCTATTCCCACTTTTGGTTGAAAGGGTGCAAGAGAACAAGAGTTTTGCCTCCTTCAACAATCGCTTCGGCCCAAGACTTACAGCAATCGATCTTGGGGCGACCCTGAGTGCGGTCCCTTTGCATTGATCCCAATAATTCTCAATGCCAAACCCCGAACCCCGTGAAAAAAAATCAGCTACTCTGGCCGATGATTTAGCAAGCTGCGGGCTCACTCGCTTCATTGCAAACGCTGAGGACCTTTTCAACTGTGCTGCCCGCTATGCTGACTGCAGAATAAGGGAGCTGGTGGTCTTTGCAGTTTTGCAAGAGGTTGGGTTGTTCTGTCTAAGCCCGATAAGTGTCCACTGAGCATACTGGTCATGACAACGAAGAGTATCTGCTCCAAGAAGTGGTAGAGTCTCTCACTGCTCTGGCTAGAAGCGTTATGGTCCCCTCAGATATCAAGGTTCAGGACTTCAGGAGCTTCAAGCAAAGGCCATCCAGATATTTAGCGTCGTCACTCTGCAAGTCGAGCGCCGACGTATCTATCGCCGATGTGTCTATCGCCGATGTGTCTATCGCCGATGTGTCTATCGCCGATGTGTCTATCGCCGATGTGTCTGTCAATAGGTATTCTTGGTATTGATAGTGATGACTTTCGTGTGTTTGCAGTATGCTGCCGCTCTCCTGGAGTAGGTAGCTCAAGTAAGACCACATTAATTCGGTCATTGATTGATTGGACGGACAGCTTAAATTCCAGGATCTTTTCGATAGCCTGAAAGATTTTGCCATAGTCGGGAGGAGGCACCCTGGAGAAAAACAGACTTCTTCCGTTTGTGAAGACGGATGTACACAGTCTCCAGAGCGGGGGGGCTTCCTCGGGTTTGGAGAAGGTCGAGTACCTGTGCCAGAATAACTGGGTCGTAGAAGAGCATCATACGCTTCATAGAGGATCGAACCCAGGAGAAATGGTCTTCATACGTAGCTCCAGGCCTTGGATGTCATTCCCTATGATCAAAATGTGATCGTGTAATAGGAGGTAGAGAGCATCATGGACGAGCATAGGCTTGACTCTGCCGAAGGCCGCAATTTCGTAGACAATGTCACAGGACCTGCTGTACCGTACCTGAAGGAAGCGTCGAGAGACATCTTGTAGTATGCTAAAACGGGCTGCCACCTGGGCCCGCGTTACACGCCGTCCGGTGAGTGCGAGTATGATGTCCGATATGACTTCATTCCGAACCCACGGACGTCTTAGGGACATATCACCAGTCTGCAGCAGATTCACAGCTTCCGAGCCACTGATCAACATGTCCTCCGTACGCGTGAAATGTACACGCCCGTTGGGGTGGGTCCAGTCGATCGCTTTGAGCAAGGCTTCCTCATTTCCTTCTGGCCAATCTGTAAGACCCTTCCTTAACTGGGCGCGTTGCCTGGATCGAATATAGGCCTCGTTTCGCAGTAACGCAGCTCGAGGTGGGATGGTATGTTTTCTCGCGTAATCTCTCCACCGTCCGAATCGCTCAAAGGGTTCGACATTGACGAAGAACGTATAGGAATATATGAGGAAAGGTAGCTCGTACGGCATTCGGACCTTGACTTGATCTATGACAGAATTTTCCATTGTCAAACAGGTCCGAGATAAATCAGACCGATGGGTAGGAATTTATATGCGCTGTTGTACCCCTTCACTCAGAGACCCTTGCGTGCCTCAGTCATTACACCTAAATTTCTTCCCTCACGGTACTATCAAGCGAAGCCGGCCAGATTATCCGTTGATTGTACACTTGTCTCATGGTTCCTTGCAATCATACGGTAGCCGAGTCCAATCGTAGAGGTTCGGGAGAGGGTGAGCGTTCGGTGGTACGTTGTCCGCTCTCCCAATCATCAGCATCGCTACTATCCTGAGAGTCATTTCAGGTCGACAACCCTCAGGAACAAATGAAGGGGCCCGCGGGCCTGAAGCTCTACTGTGTAATTTAGTGTAGAACTAGATCCCCAACCTCAGGCCGATGAGCATCCCTAGTCTTGTCGGCCCGAGGCTGGATCCACTCTTAATGGACAAGGGTCACGATCTTGGCGGGTTATATTCATTCTTTCTATTGGTCAAGACCTCTTAGTAATCTGCCAAGGCTGGCGGTTCCGTCGGCTACTTGATAGACGACTGCATCTTGCGTGTGCGTCCATAGAGACCCAGAGCTTCAAAGTCTACAGTGAGACTGGTTGATCAATATATCCCTCACATGTAAGCACATTCCAAGTACTGTCAGACCCAGAAGTTCGAAAGACATATCCTGCAGACAGGCTGGGACGTTTACCGCGGTCAAGCTGGTATGGCTTTCCAGCCCACATAAGATCGAGGCTTTTGTGACCAATCGTTATCCCCATCAAGTCTTACAGGCATGAACAAATAGATCGCCAAACTCGCCATGGAAGTCCCGGTCATGGGAAGTACTTCAGGTCTGCGCCAGCACAGACATTCGTAAGGACTATGGTCATGCCTGGACATAGCCGAGGGCAAATCTTCTACCTGTTCGGGAATTCAATCGGTCAAATAGCTCATGAGCGGCTAGTGGCCTCATATTTGTAGAACCAGTGGCTATTGAACTTGGCGTCGTCTTGCTTGCTGCGGAGGGTAAATGCCCCTTAGATCCGTTCAGCAAACGAATTCAAAAGAACACGACCATGAGTATGCTGGCCCATATCGAAAATTCCATCTGCAAAAGGAATGGACCACTAAAGGTGAGCCCTGCGGCGAAGAGGTGTATGCCACGATTTCCCATAGTTAAATTCGAAATGTTATCGACGGCTCTTAACCCGCTCCAACGCTATTATCAACTGCTTGGTGTATTGGCAAAATATCGACTGTACGTTCCGTGCAAAAATCAAAAGAATTTGAAAAGAATGCAATAAGATAGCTCCGGTAGTAGCTCCTGAAGCTGATTTGGTGGGTCGTAGCGTTTGCTCAAAAGATGTCTTGCTTATAGAGTGGTGGATTGTTGTGCCCGAAGTCTGAGTCCTTGATTTCTCGCATACACTTCTCCTGGTCTCAAACCCAAAGTCTTTACAGATGTTTTCCACAAGAAACAGTAATGTATAGTGTAAGCCCTTGCGACCATGTGCCAATCCGCGAGTCGCCAGCACACTGGTGGGAACTTACTAGCAATCTGACCATCATACGGTCTCCAGCCGCTATCATCCTTTCGAATATAAGGAACCTTTCCCCTACTTACCTGAATCTTTCAACATTGAGCAGGACCCATTTGACAAGCAGGATTTGATCTTGAAACGCAAATTTTAGGATACGTACTACTCAGACAATGCAGAATTATCTCTCCACAGCTTTCAATTAGCTGGGAAAAGGGTGAAAAATGTCGCCAAAACACAAGCCGGTTCCTCTCTTGCTGACAGAGCTATCAAGATGTGACATTCCAGTTTGCACACTCCAGCACAAGGAACAAACATTTCACTATCTCCATAGGCAATGCAGAGCCCCGCGTTGTGAGCGCTCGAACCAGAGAGCCGTTCCGAAATGCCTTGGACAGCCTATGACATATCCAAAGTACAAACCTGAACTTAGCAATATAGGAAGCTGGTCATAGAGGGTGCAGAAAAGCAAATTGTTGGTTTCTTCTCCGCAAGTTGTTGATAACCTAATTGATTGCTAGGATGCGTGTTGGAATCGTCAATGGATCTGGAATTCATAAGCAGCCAGCATATTTTCGGGCGTTCCTTGTTCGGAGACTATTGGAAATTACCACCTCTGATTTTCACAAATAATTCCCGAACACTATTTGCGAATCATCGATTGCGTTCCCGCGTTGGTAATACGTGTTATGGACAAGCTAGGGCTTCTGTGATCCGATCACGCGCCAAAAGTAAAGATCGTGAGCCATACTATTATTTATCTCACAACAATGACAACAACACTCCATCTACCCCCCAACACTTAGTCTCTTCGGAGCCAATTCAATCATAAGAAATCCCAATTACTCAAGCTGCACCTAAGTGCGCTCGATAAGAATAGCTTGAAGACAAGGTCTTAACTACCTGAGCACTACGACCGAACGCAAAGTGGAAGTTGCCAGAGACGGTGTCGCGCCTTCCGATCTGAAGAGTATTAGCAGCGTCAGACTCTCACCACGCTGACCGTCAGGCCTCCGAGTTCATTTGACACAAGCATTCTTATTCAATAATGCAGGTATATTAGGATGGGATGGAAAATCGCACCACTCACTGTCGCTGATCGGTCCTTTCAGGGCATTATGCATCTTTATATCGAAAATGCGGCAACTTATATCCAAAACCGCTCGACACCATCCAAGACACCACTAATCTCACGCGCCGAATTCGAGCTCCGGGTCCTGACGCAGCTTGATTTCAGCGCCTTGGATACGGAATACAAGCTTGCTTGGATGAGTGCTGTAAGCGCTGCCCCTGTTTTTGCCTACCTAGAGCTCAATAGTGACCGCGTCACCGTATAGATTTTGAATGGGGACATGTTCGAATCTTTCTGGCTCTCCCAGCAATACAGCCACGCTCTTTCAGACCCTCAAACCCAGCGCTACCGCACCGACCAGAGCCTCTGCAGCTACATCCCACCACCCGTCTCCTCCTCGAAGACGCCACCCGTCTCCACCTCGAAGCAGCTTGCCTCCTCACCGCCCAAATCGGTGCCTTTCAAGAACCCACCCGTCGATCGCCAACGCAGCTCATCAAACGGTCCATACGACAAAGCAGACGCCAGAGACGGCTTCACTGAGCTGATCAATATGGATCTGGGTCCTATCGAGGTCGCGGGATCGCGCAAGCGCAAGATGACGGCGAAGGCAATGGCGATGGGTGGAAATGACTGCGAAACCAAAACAAAGGGAAAGAAGAAGACTAGTACTGCGTCAAAGAAATCACGGATGAGCACGGCGGCATTAACGGATCAAGATGGGCAGATGAGCACGCCCGCAGTAACGCAGCAAGCTGGGCCAGTAAGCACGCCCGTAGTAACGGAACAAGATGGACAAGATGCAGAGAAGGATGGGCTGGATGCTGCGGGCGATGTACGGGGTGTCTGGAGTCTGTGATATTCCATACCCTTTCACATTCACTGGCCTGAGGGCTCTATCTGAACAATAGGGGGATAATCAACAGTACTGGTGCTGCGAGTCTGTTTATCGGGCATCTGAAGTCCATGTAAGCTTCAGCCAAGAGTTCCAATCCATGGACAGCTGTCCACGAAGGCGTTCTTGTACTTTTAGTCGCGCGCTTGCCTCAACATCTCATCTTCGTCAAATCCTGCTCACTACTCCTTCACCTTGCCTCTTCTTCAAGCCACAATATCTTAATCGCAAAATCCCATTTCGCAATAATTTCTTGCGATATCTTACCTCCCAACCCATCCCTCCCCCAACCTCCTCCCTCCACACCTCCTCCCACCCACCACCCCTTCAAACCAACCACCTTCCCCCTCAACACACCACCACCCACCCACCTCACCATGTCCGGCAACCTCGGTCTCGCCCTCTACCACTACCACTCCATCCACTACCACCTCGCCTGCCACAACGCCCTCACCTCCTCCTCCACGCCCCTCACCCTTTCCCACACACCTGCTGGCCTCACCGCCGCCCAGCCGCCCCCCTCACCCACCACCAACCCAGCCGGTATCGCAAAGCAGCTCCGGTCCGTATGGCGCTATGCAGCCGCCGCGATATGGTCAGAGCGTCGTACCATCGAACTCTTCGCTCATCTGGTATTTGGTTTTCCGCTGGTTTTGGTGGGGGCTTTGTATGTGTCGAGGTTGCTGTTTCGATGGCTGCTCCCGGATCCAGGCGAGCATACGTGTTGTTAGGGGGGGGGGGGGGCGGGAGCTTGGAATTCGGCTGGTGACGAGGATGGGCGGCGCAGGGATGGTGGTGACGGTAAGGGTTTGGGAGAGGAGGAGGGGAGGGGAGGGCTGCGGCGTTAATGGGGGTTTGGGATGCCTGGAGGGCGGTACTCTACTCGTTTGAAGTTTCGAATGAATTTCCCGCTCACTTGGCACAACGCTTGTGATGAACACCGATTACTTTTCCTGTGCTTGTTCTTGCTCTGTTGGCGCGATGGAGTCGTGCTCTTGGCTGTGCCCGGAGATGCGCGTGGTGGAGTGCATGGATTGTCCGTGGTACCTTGCCTTCGCTGGTGAGAGGGAGTGGCTGCGCGGGGAGGGATGTAACGGTAAGGTTTCGGGAGGTGGGGAGGGGAGGGGCGAGGCGTTGGTGGGGATGGTGGGATGTCTGAAGGGCGTAGGTCATTGATATGGAAAACCTCTTCTCAGCTGGAGATTTTACATAGAGTGAAACTCGAGTTGTTTTTGCTGTGATGGTTCTTGCGCTGTTGATGTCATAGTATCGGGCCTTTCGTTCGCTGCCCGATTTCGTTGTTGGACGCCTGTGTAGGGTTTGTCGTGATTCTTTTCGTGGCGTTCGTTCTGCTCTCGGCGTTGGCTGTCGTGGGGGAGTATCTTCATGCCTCGCTCTAGGTACTCTATGCTCCAGCGGGTGACATCGTTCTTGGTTGCTATACCTTCGGAAGAGTTAGTTTGGTTGTTGTTTGGTAGGACGGAAGCCGTGAGAAGGGGTGAGGCGGATGGCTGAGACAATGGCTTTCGGAGGTAGGGGTTGGACGCGGATGGCGATGCTCGAGGTGGTGCTTGGTCTTGTGGGATAGTGGCGGGCATGTGTTCTGGTGGGCTGTCGTGATTTATGGGAGGAAATTGTATAAGGTGGAAGGATGTTATAGCGGAGTCGAATCTATATATGCTGTCCTTTCCTAACCATGCAACGCCTCGGGAATGCGTATGGCGCCGGCAAATGCCATCATCTAATTGTAAGATGTACTCAAAGCGTCCTCCTCTCGACCTTTTCTTCATAGCTCTGCACCAAATCGCCCACCTTGAAATCCTTCCACCCGTCGAAGCCCATGCCGCAATCTGTACCTTTCCGCATCTCGATGGCGTCTTGCTTGCGATTCTTAAGCGAGGAAAGCGAGCCTATTCTCACGTCAGTGCCGCGAGTTTGGGGCTTCTAGTGTCAACATACCATCGAACACGACCTCTCCCCCTCGCCTCACCATGACTCTTGCGTTCTTGGCAACAACCCCATTCCTCACCCGACAGCCAGCAATAGGCACCGTAATCCTTGCCTTAATGTTGATGTCAAAGACCTGAGCCACCTCCGCCTCGCCCAATACCCGCTTGGTGCGTATTGGCTCAAGGTACTCCTCCAAAACCCCTTTGACCGCGTCCACAAGCCGATAGATGATGTTCTGCTCCACGATCTGGACGCCCTGGCTCTCCGCCATGCGCCGAATGTGCTGCTCCATGGCGAGGTTGAAGCAGACGATGTGCGCTTTGGCAGACGCGGCGTGCGAGATATCGAACTCGCTGACGGGGCCGACCCCGGAACGAAGGATCGTAGGGCGAACGCTGGAGTTGCCGAGCGAGAGGATCGAGGTCAGGACGGCTTCGACGGAGCCGGAGACGTCGGCTTTGACTAGGAGGGGAACCTCTTTGAAAGTTTCCTTTGCTTCTACGGGTTCCAAAGGAGTGGTAGGAGGCTCCTCGCCCGCTTCGACAGCAGCGGCAGCGGCTTCGGCAGCTTCGCGTCGTTCTTGTTCTGCGCGGCGGGATTCATTGACGGCGGTCGTGTCGCTGGCTAGTTGTACTCGTTCGGCGGCTTCCAGCCGGATGTCGATAACGGAGCGGGCGTGTTGTTCGCTGCTGGCTTGGAGGACTTCATCTCCAGCGGCGGGTTGGTCTTTCCAGCCGTCGATTTCGACAGGGGTGCCTGGTCCGGCGGAAGTGATCGAGATGCCGGCTTCGTTATGCAGCGTGCGGACACGGGCCCAGGTCGCGCCGGCGACAATAATATCGCTTGGATGAAGGGTACCGCGTCGGACGAGAATTGTTGCTACGCGACCTGCTTTCTTAGTAGTAGCTTCGAGCACCCAGCCCTCGGCTGCTCCGTCGGCTGGTGCGCGGATGTCAAGGATATCGGCGAGGGCTACGGCGGACTCCTCAAGTATGTCCATGCCCTGACCCGTTTTGCCGCTTACGCAAACGACTTGGGTGTCTCCACCGTAATCTTCGATTTCGACTCCGTAGCGCGCGAGGTCTTGCTTTACCTTATCGACGTTGGCATCTTCTTTGTCGATCTTGTTTACTGCAACGATCATTGGGACTTTAGCTGCTTGAGCATGTTTGATCGCTTCGATAGTTTGGGGCTTGACACTGTCATCTGCCGCTACTACAAGTATAACGATATCAGTGACATTAGCGCCCCGTTGGCGCATATCAAGGAAGGCGGCGTGGCCGGGGGTGTCAAGGAAGGTGATGATGCGGCCAGAGGGCATGGGTACAGAAAAGGCGCCGATGTGCTGCGTGATGCCACCGTGTTCGGTAGCGGCGACGGAAGACTTGCGGAGCCAATCCAATAGTGTGGTTTTGCCATGATCGACGTGACCCATAATAGTGACGACCGGCGGTCGCTGGGGAAGTAGAGACTTGTCGTCTGCTGGGGGCTGGGCGACGAGATCTTGTAGTTCGGGTTCGTCAACGATGGGCTCGAAATTGAATTCAGATGCTATGAGGCCGGCGGTCTCGGCATCAAGAATGTGGTCGTTGTTAGTTTCTTCGAAGCCAAGCTCTGTCATCTTGCGAGTAAAGTTCTCGGTCTTGACGCGCAAAACACCTGCAAGATTTGCAACGCTGATGAATTCTGGCAAGTATATCGGAATAGGTGGGCCTTGCAATTTTTGTGCAGCCTGCTGCTTTTTCTTCTGCTTCTTGCGTTCCTGCCGCTTCTGAATGATGTCTTCATCCAAGTCATCGTACTCATCAACTTTGCCTCGCTCTTCGATGTACCTGCGAGTCTTCATCATAGACTTTCTGGATTCGCGGTTGGTATCGAAACGAGGTTCCGCTGGCTTAGACCTGGTAGCCTTTCTTTCTTGTTCCTCCTCGATCTCCTGTAATCTTCTAGCCATCCGATTCTGTGCGCGTCTCTCGTTGGCAGACATATCACGGTGCTGAGGACCGTAACCCTGGTCAGCGGTGGCTGATTCCACTGGTGACCACGCCGTCCAGCCGTCTGAGCTAGATGGTGGAGTTTCCTTGTCAGTTGAAACGTTTGGACGCTCAGGGCGCGCCTTTTCCTGCGAATCGGCGAGTATCTCTGGATCCCCTTTGGTGTCTTGTACTGTCCACTTTGACCATGACTTGGTTCTTTCCCCTGTTGGCATTGGCCGTGGCGGAGGCGGCTCGCGCGGAGGATGCAATGGCTCTGCTACAGGGGGTGAGAATCTGCTCCAGCCAGCCCCATTTTCGGCTCGCTGCGGGCGCTCTGGGGCTGTCGATGGAGCTGATGCTGCCAAGTTTTCCGGCTTAGAGCTTTCTCTGCTACGAATACTAGATGCGAAAGAATTCTGTGGTAATGGACTCCGCGGATCTTGTCGTGCCTCCGACGGTGCCCTGCTGGTGTCTTGAGATTCTCCGAATCTTGGTCTCTTGAACTTGCTCTCGAGTCCCACGAACCTTGATCCCTTGCTTTCTTCGAAGCGCTCCAACCTAGCCTGATCTTGGCTTGAATCCGTGGCAGGCTCTTTGGATCGTTGAAAACGGAGAGCCTGTCCGAGCTTGCCAGACTGAGCCTCTTCAACGTGTCGAACATGCTTCCAGCTTTGCGCGAAACTTGGATCATCGGTGCTAGAGGCTTTCCGAGTAGACGAGGCACTTGGGACTGGAGCCTGGCAACGCATGCATCTCGTTTCAGCGCGCAGATTGCGGAGACCACACTCGCACTGCCAGAATTGATTGTTTGCCTGACTGCTTCTTTCAGCTTCGGCATGTTGTCTCAATGCATCCTCTCTGGCCGTAGATGTAAGGTGTGGCGGCGGAGGCTGCGAACGCTGCGCCGCCTGCTGCCGTGCCGAGAAGCTTTGCCCTGATACTCTTTGAGAATCGCCACCAATCCGCCGTCGCTGCTCATCCTTCGTAGCTGTAGGGGCTGGTCGCCACTTGCCCCAAGATGTTCCAGGAGAATTTTGTCTGGCTGGCTCACTTTGAGAACTTTCGGTTGTAGCATCGCTCTCGAAAGCTTCTTCATGTGCTACCGCAGCTTGTGCCGGTTGCTTGGTTGTACGCCCGGACCGAAAATGTAGTCGTTGAGAGGAGTTTGGTTTGTAGCTTGGGGCGAGTTGGAGGGGTGTGGTGCAGAAAATGCATACATCCTTAACAGCTGATGGCTGCGCGACGTCAGCACAATGTTGGTCCCAAACCACACATGAAGGACAATCATTACCCTTAGCTGGCGTCCTCTCATTCCGTGTTATGGCGGGAGAAGAAGCTATTCTATTCTTGTGATCCGCTTCCTACTTTCAATGAGATTCAACACGCATGCCAAGACCTTGGGACCCGGCTGGGTAGGCCCGAACGCCGAGATGCACCTATCCCGAGCTAATCCCCATTGCCTTTTACTAAAGCAAGGTACTTGTACTCAGCGGCTTCCCACTGCTTTTATACATTATTGAAGTAGACACATCGATTGAGCTATTCTATGCCCTGGTGCGCTTTATTCCCTAGGGGTCTACTTTCGCAACTCCTCTGAGATCCATCTGTTGGCCGTGACCACTGAAGGGATCAGGTACTTTGGGGATTTGCGCCTTTCGCTATGGTGGTTGTTCAGTCTATCATCACTGCGTCCACCTGTGCATCGACGGGTCATCAAGCGACCTTCTTTTCAGCGCATGGGATAGATTAGTTGGCGTGGTAGAGTGGCTGAGTGCAAGGCTGAAGCATGACACAATTCAAGACCTATCACTTGAAGCGGTCCCCAGAGAAAGTTGCAGGACTGCTCTTGGCGGGTGACTGGGTAATGCAAATCTCCATTGGTAATCTAATCTTGCAGATATAAAGTAGATTCCCTAATTCTTGCAACTCGACGCGGGAACGAAGCGTTGGCGGTAGGTGGCCCCATTCTCTTCTTATCACTAATCACCCTTGAATGCATGACTTGAGATCGCCACCGCCTTATAATCTAAGGAGTGGGATTCAACAATGTACCCGTATATCCTTCTCCCACTAGGTCTACCGAATCCAATACCAGCGGTAAGCTCGGTGTATTCATCGGCGCCTGGCCAACGACGCATTGCATTGCAATGTCGTGATACCAGACGCGGGCCCTCTAACTTTGGCGGCGACAGCTTGGTAGACCGGGTAATCGCATGTCTGCGGGCTTGCATCGCACGGTCTATAAGCGCGCTACTCGAAGATGATTGTGTTTCCACCGACAAGGCCTTGAAGGTCGTGGAGACGTTGGTCTCACTGTTCTCCGTAGCGGTCGCAGGCTCAATGAGCACTAGAAAGGACGATTCAGTGAGGGCTTTTGTACGGGCGGATTAGACCGCATTAACTTACGTGAGAGTATATTGCACACCGAGGGGTAAGATGGTGATGGTCTGACTGATGATATCTGAGCCGCCGGTGGGAGGGAAAATGCATCTGCTGCAGAAAAAGGTGGGATACCAAAAGACTCCGGGGTAGTGTAGGAAATTTTCGAAAGCCGGATCGCACTAACAACCAGATGACATGGGGGCCCAAGATCAGACCAAGCTTGATGCCTCTATTAGAGCTCAGATGTACGTTTGGACGAATAGAGACATACTTGTAGCTGAGGAACGAGGAACAAAAACAGGCTTACATAGAGCGCTCATCGCCATAGTACTCAGCATGGTCTACCTCGTAATAGCTATATGGATCAAGCACGCACCCAGCGGAGCCGCAATTATGAGTGATGGTCCATGGGGCGACATCAGCTGCGTAGAGTGGCGAGAGGCCATAGAAGTTCGGATTCACAACGACTTGCCCGGTAGAGCATGCAGGATGAGCCATAGTTGTGGGACCTGTAGTGCTAAAGGCTGGACAGGCGCATACACTGGAGACACGAGACGGCCCGCAGGTGGTAGGTATGTATGACGGAAACCCCGTAGTCGCTGTTGCAATTGCTTTGGTGTAAGTACTACAGTAGGAGCTCGCAGCGGCGGCGTTGCCTTGAAGGGGTCTTAAGCACTTGTCGGCATTGCAGGCTGCGCCAAGCAAAGCATGAGAGCAAAGTCCCACAACAAGGACAGTGACTAAGAATCGCATCTTGATTGCCACAGAGTCAGTGTGATGTGTTTTCCGGATTGTGCTGGGAAGTGGCTCGGCTTAAAGATCGAATTTGACGACTTCGGCTTGTTGTCGACTTTAGTGATGAGCCTACACTGTGTGACAAAATCTTCCGTATCTGGGGTTTGACACCACCAGTGGAATTGGATGATCTTACAGTAAAACCTGCTAAGGCGCCTTCGAAAGGATGCGCCAATGGACAAGGCATATCGAACATGAGCTCGATGAAAAGATGAACCTCTTACCAGCATTATAAGTTACTTTAACCGCCCTCCACTGAAGAATAGCTTGGAAGTGGAGCCCGAATATCGTCCAGGTTGAGCGAAGGTTGTTCCTGATGGGGTGTAAATAAGAAACCGTGCTGAGATCCTGACTAGGGGCACGGTATGATGTACAACTTGCTGTCACCTGTCTCTGGCCTTTGTTGCCTCGCATCCTCTAGACATTGCTCGCTGTTGCCTTTATTTACCCAATTGCACCGACAACGACTTGAGGTCAAGACACCTCTAGGTCTTCAGTACTGTTGATCTACCATTGCAAGGTCCTTGGAACAACCTTGTACAGGTCCAAAGGAACATTGATCGATTCGCTTTGAGCCCATAGAATTCTGCACCCGGTGATCAGGCGCCGATGCGCTTGATCGCAGGGATTGAAGATGCGGCCTTTCCACGGAAGCACTCGTCAGATCCTGCGTCCGATGTAAGGGATACTTTGCGGGGCTACTTTGTCAACCAAAAAGGCATTTGTTAGTACCCGTTATGGCTAGGTCGATGGAAATCAAGCCGAATTCGTATCACCATCCGCGTTTCCAATGATCCTGGGCCAAGCGGGTATCGATTTCGCGAGGCAAAAGCCTCGACCTCTCGATTTCGATCTTTCGCGTCCAGGCTTTTCATCTAGCCTTCCACCTGACCCTGCCTACCCATCTAGCCCAAGTCTGCACATCTTCTCTGTCCATTAGACGTCCTACAGTGTACCAGTTTCTAGCAAGCTCCTCATTACTGGCAATCCTGTGTACAAAGCCATGGCAAGCCCGGCATAGCCATGCCACGCTGTTCAGCATCCATTCTTCGTGCCAGCCCCTCTTGACCGCTTTAGCGTGAATCTGCTTGGGTATAAGATGATGGTAGCTCAAAGGTATCCAGCTGCGCTCGCATATTTCGCACGCCGATTTTCGTGTCTGTGACCAAACGGGAGGAGGGGCGGTGATAGCGGATATGTAGTCTTGTATGACTGGTAGGAGGAGATGGAGCAGGTCGGTTGTAGAGGGTAGAAAGGAGTATGCTTCTAACGAATCAATGACGGAGGGAGGTACTGAACCGAGTAAAGCTTCGGCTGTTGTCGCCGGTAGCGGATCATCGTATGCACTGGCTAATTGCTGGCTGTTTTGGACGGCAGAAAAGGATAGGGTTTGAAGCTCTGGTGGGAAAGAATTGTATATCTCGGTAGCTATGTACTGCGGGCTAGTCAGCAGCCTACAATTCCATCAATGAAAGAGGAATTGACATCTATAAATTCGGCCAAGTCTTCGGCAGCATTATGCCCCTCCTCTCCATGACCAACATGTCCCTTCACGACCTTGGAGGCGTTGCGGTGGGCCTGCGTAGTCCGTCGCTTCTTTGGCCGTATTGGTGTGACGGCTGACTTCTCAATGAGTGGTCCTGAAAGGCATTCTCGGAAAGTGTCGAAGTTGCCGCTGCCTTCATTCTCTGCCATGCAGGAAATTGCGAGACAACTGTAGCTTGAATTCCGAGCATCCGCAGAGCATTCGAACCTCATCGTGTCCGGAGGTTGCGGACAAGTCACGTGCACAGCGTCATCTGGAGAAAGTTTAAAGCAACTACTGGACAAAAGGGCAATCCCCACGACTTATTCCCTGCCTCTCAATCTCTTTTTCCAATCACTGTATATACCTTTCAAATTAGTATTCTATAATGGCCAATAATATTGTTATTGCGTTCGATGTCTACGGCACCCTGCTATCTACTGAATCTATCGCTAAGGAGCTAGCCACCCACTTCGGCCAGGAAAAAGGCGAGAACCTCGCTGCGTTATGGAGGCGTATCCAGCTTGAGTATACGTGGCGACTGAACAGCATGCGTAGGTTCTTTTTTTCCGGTTGCAATTATTATCACGGTCCTGATCCGACGTAGAGCAGTATCAACCATTCTCTTCAATTACACGAAATGCCCTCCATCACGCGCTCAAGGAAACGGGACTGTCCTTGGATGACTCGGCCATTGAGAATCTCATGAAAGCTTACGATTCCTTGTCGACGTTTCCCGATGTGTCATCAGCCTTGGAGTCTATCGCCAAGATAGATTCCATCACAGCTGTAGTCTAGTAGGTTTTCTCGGTTTCTCCCCTTTATCCAACTTTGTTTGCATTATTCCTTATTATCTTCCTTGGAAATCTCTCAGAACGAGTGGGACTATTCTAGACTCTAGTCTCAGCGAGCAGTGCTGATTTTCGATTGAACTCTGAAGCTCCAACGGCACGGATAGCATGGTTGGCAACTCCATCAAGTCATCACCAGACTTAGGTCCCCACGCTTCAGTGTTCAAGCATATCGTGACGGTCGAGGAGGTTAAATGCTTCAAGCCGCATCCAGATGGCTATTACCATCTTGCCCAGACAGTCGGCAAGAGTAAAGACTCCATGGGGGACATGTGGTTGGTGAGTGGGAATCCGTTTGACATCGTAGGAGCTCGAGCGGTAGGTATGCAGGCCTGCTGGGTTGATCGAGGTGGTAGTGGATGGACAGATCAATTGGTTCAAAGTGATCTCGGAAAGCCAACGGTGATCGTGAGTAAGCTCGGCGAGGTCATCGATGCCGTAAAGAAGCATAGTGGAGCCAAATAAAAAGTCAATGCTCCAGTATTCTTTTTGGCTTGGAAAGCAGAAGAACGTCTTTGTCACAGGGGATGAAATCCATTTCTTGATAGGATTGAGAAAGAAGTGCCACAGAAGTCATGCCCCGGTTGTATGAATGGTAGATGCTGGAAGGAGGACCATAGGTAGCTTCTCTCATTATATGCAGAACCTCACCTGTGCGACCAATGTTTAAATCTCACCCAATTACTCTCTTGTTGTAGCTGTTTCCTGGGTTACCTGGTTTTTACAAGGTATTCCAACGGACTGCCTTTTTCACCATAGCTTTTCACTGGGCAGACATGCCATTGTTATTCCGCCATTGCGTTGTTCTGCTGATGCGTTAAGTCTTGCCAAGTCTCAAGCAAGACAGACAATAATTGCCAGCTCTTCTCCGCAAGAGTGAATCGCAAAAGTCTATTCTGACAACAAGCTATCGGGTTTTGGACAGAAATGTATAAAATCAATTTGGAGATTGCTGAATTTGATATTGCAAGTCAACCATATCATTTATGGCTTGGCAGGAGAGTGGCAATGGATATTATCTGGCCAGATATGCATACATTGCAGAATTTTTGTATAAGGTATATTCCCAGCCTTTGCTTGTTGGGCCAAAAATAGTGTCGGAAAAATTTGTATCTTATAACAACAATAGCTTTGAAAGTTTGTAGGTATGTATCCATAATCTGCAAGGAAACGTGCCTCTAGAAAAAGTTAGTGCCTAGAACAAGTCGATAAGCTTCATTATACTCTTCCTTCGACTGCAATATATGTCCTGGTCTCCTTCCTCTTACTAATCTGTAACATCTACGGCTCTGCGTTTCTTGAGATAATGATTGCGTCTGTTGTTACCACAAAGTAGTTATCAAAAGCTCTAGATAGCGTCAGATAGGATAAAGTTTCGATCGATGACCAAGATGGACTGTTGCATCTTCCGATAAGATAGCTGCTGCTATTGGGTGACTTGGCGAGACGTAACTTGGCGAGACGTATAGTCCAATATTTATTGTTGCATCTACCGAAGATAAAGCTAGCTTAGAGAACTGTTCTTGATCCTGTATACATCGAAGTTAAATTGAGACTTGTCCGGATGTATGTTTGTTATTCCTTTGTCAAGTTGTGTAATAGTAGATTGCTCGATGGCGTTGACGTTTATAAAAAGCCTGCTCTGTCTTTCAGCGTTATGCATGCACCAATAAAGACTCAGCTATAGGAATCATGCATATCTTAGACCCCAGGCCTAGAATCATAATCCAATTCTCTATGCGTATAATCTGTGATATAATAAAACTTCATCTGTCGACACAAATAGGCAAGTTATGTCCAGTACATTCATGTCTCTCCGTGACATAGAATAAAGCTAGACCCTTAACACAGAGTCCCGGGAGAACCTTCCATTAATAGCTTGTCAAGCTATTGTCCGGTTGTCTATTTGAGTGAAGTTGTCCCTTGTATCATGCAAGATAGTGTGGCTTAGATCTTCAGCATACCATTCCCATCGTGAATGTAGGGGAATCAGAAATCCCAGTCCCAAACAGTTCAGCCGATGACCGCATAGGGCTTGCCACAGCCTTCTATTCGAATAGAAGGCTGGACGCAAAGACGGGAACGTCCATATGCACAGTGGCAGTCTGGTGAAGGTACAGTGGAATGGCCCGGAATCTATGAGACTCCCTCATACTCCGTGATAATTGGACAGGATAAGGCCCCTCCATTCCCTCGAGGCAGGGTCATGCCCATGAGTGAAGCATACAAGCGTGGTGGCAACGTGGGCTAGGCTGACTCACTGGTTCGGTGATGTCCCAGGTTAATCTGAGATTAACGAGCCCCGGACGCCTGATCTGGTGACTCTGTCAGTGACACCGCCCTCGTTTCCTATCTGAGCAGCTTGTGTGATCTCTAGATGAACAATGAGCCCGCAGAGACCGGTGAGCTGGCACTGAGCCCGCGTTCATTAGTGGAAGCTGCATTCCCGCGTGCTGCTTCCCTCAGACCATCCCTCACCGTCCCTCCGCTCACCCTTCATTGCAGCAGTGCCTTGCTGGTTGATTAGTAATTGAAGCTGGTGTTCATCAAGGGTCTTGTCAGAACAGCCTATTTAAGGACCGTCTCCCCCCTCACAGAACCTCGACCTACAACGTTCTCAAACATCCAGAGCTCAGTGCAATTGGTTTTGCCTTGAGCCTTTAGTATACCCTCTTCCTCTTAGTCTTTTATAAGTTGAACTTATTCTGGACATCCATCCTCTATCACGAACATCACATCCATAGCACACTTCCGATATACTTCGACAGCTGTCAACTCTGTATTCGACAGTACCCACCACTACTCTTAAGCCGTCATCGAGTGCTCGCAATTATCAGTACTGGATTGACAGCATGATACACTTCGTGATACCATACCTACCTTGAGAATCTCTAGCAACTCTGAGTCACCCCCTTTTTCCGGCTTTTAGAAGTTTCTTCGGGTGTGCTTTCACACCCTTTACCTTATAGACTTTCATATACTGTTCGTTCTCCTCTATACCTATACTATATCGTTCATCCCCTGGCCCTATACTTCTCAATTTCGTATACAAGTACCTTCGTGAATAGGGGTGTGCTTTGCAGGCTTCACGGACTAGACGAGGATATTCTCTGCATAGAAGGCCTTAAATCAATGGCCTGATTGGATGCTCGATAGCAGGCGAAACCGAAGCAGCTCGTGCACAGAAGGGAAGCGATCATCAAGCGCTACCCGAACCACTCGCGAGGGCACCTCCTCTTCGTGATGGCCCGTGGTGGGTGTATTTGGGGCATCCCGGGCCTTCTTTTTCGCTGCAAGACCAAAGCATAAGAGAAAGACAGCCTCTCTGATTCATTGGTAGGAATTTATGATGGTCATTCAACCCTTTTACCCGAATTGGCGATCAACCAAATGCAAGTCCTTGGTGTGCAAGACAAGCATTTCAAAGAGAGACACGCTTCGGAGAATCGTGACTCTGCACGAAGACACCAAGACGCCTAAGGAAGATGAAATGAAGGTTTTGTCGGACTTCCTACGAGTGCAGATCGGAAGCATCTTCGACTGGGTTTTCGAAGCCTCGAGGCAGAGGAAGAAGACACATGAGCTTGCAACATACCATGGCTTCATATTCCTTACCTGTGCGAATAGCAATTACGAAGGCGATTGATATATCGCCGTTTCAACCTCCTTCAACTATACCCTCAAATCTGGCTTCCTTCTTCTACAAACATCTTACCACTGTTGCAATTGAGCTATACGCAACATCTTGCCATAATTTTTAGCGACGACAACGCTGACGAGCAATGCAGCGTGGTGATCACATGACAGCTTGAGATAGGGTATTGCCCGGTCGTCATATTCATATCTATACTTTAAATTACCCACAAATAACCGCCCTTTTTACTCCCGCTACCAGGCCAACCCTCCCTTCGTAGCTAACACAACACCTTTCGAGTCCCGCCTTGATTTCATGGGCCTCAATCTTACTGCACGGCAATATCATCGACAAGCAAAGCCTCACGTGGGTACGGACTCGTTCGAAGTGGGCTTGTGGGGTGATCACCTACTCTAAGATCACCCCTTGCATGCTCCACCTTGTCAGCAGCGTGGCCTTCAAGCACCCACCCACACTCGACTTCGCCAGCAGTGTGGCCTTCAAGACTCTCGGTCCTGCTCGGTTTTGCCAGCAGCGTGGCCTTCATGCTTGACTTTGCTAGCAGTATGGCCTTCACGTCTCCACCCTCGGTCATGACAGACCAACAGTGCTTGCGGGTCTAGCATACTTTCAGATTGCTTAACACATCGTTGCTGTTTTCGCTCACAGCAGTACTCGCGTCCTCCCTAGGCCTTATTCCAGCGAACGATATCTCAGCCGACGAAGCAGCACCCATCACCTCGACTGTTGAGTCAATATAATCACCTCGATTGTTGAGTCAATATATCCGCCGAACTCCATGGACAACTTGACCGCAGCTACCGATTGCTCCCAGCCTCTTTGCAGAGAAAGCGCTTGAAGGTCAGCACTTACACTTGCCCATTCCAAGCTATGGTTTGACTAACGTACACAGATATCATGGTGCTTCACAGTCTCGTGACGCCGTACACAATTGTTCTCATAATCCTTCCTAAAGCCCATCAGAGCGCTCTTTATCTTCGCAAGAAATCATTAGGAGACAATTCAACTTCAAAGTCCCCTGGCCATGACACTATTATTCCAGGAAGCCCTCCCCGTCGTCCGAAATTCTATCAAGACGCATTGGCAATTGGATAACGATAGCGGTATCACTGTCAAGGACGAGAAAAATTCGTCACGTACGCAATTTTTTTGAGCAACATCACCATGGCGAAGTGCTCTCCGGCCTCCAAACAAGGGCTTACCTGCTTGATGCCTACAATTGATCTCTGGTTCTTCGAGTCATCCCTACCGCATCGGCGGAAAAGGGCCTCTCGACAGCAGCAGTCAAGCTCAAAGCCTTCTACCAGCGATGAAAGGACAACGAAAGTCGCAAGTACTATCATCGTTCATATACCGTACGGAGATACACTAACCTTACTGCGGATTACAAATGGCCCCTAAAATCAAGCCGTATACGCTATACCCACACCCTCCTTATAGTTTCTTGTACCGTCGGAGGAATGTCGCACTCTCTACTTTGGTCAACTTTGACAACATTCACGACGGACTGATGCACCTTTCACCCATCCCTACCGTCCAGCAACTGCTGGAAATCGCCTAATCATTCTTCGCCTTCTCAGAGCTCATGAACGCCATTCTGCTTCGACTGTGGCAAGTGTCCCTGGACGGCTAAAATCATGTCTTTCGGACATCGGACGCTCCCAGCGAAGTCTTTTCTGCCATTTGCGACGATGAGCCAGAAATGTGGCCCAGTACTATGAGGCGACAGATGCACTCAGCGATTCTTTACTATGAATCGCACTTTCGGAGGCACATACTTTCAATTCGATTTCTGGATTACGGGGATCGAAATTCGTAGTATCTCTCTTACCGATAACAGGAGTCGTTCGCGGAGTTTCCCTCGGCTATCACGCTGGATATACGGACACTCAAATGTTGCTGGCCCCTGCATCATAGATCAAGATGGACCCAGGTCTTGTCTATCTCGGTTTGCTGAAGAGTTGCGGCGGAAGCAGCACCGATTGAGCGCTCGACGTCTTCGGTACATACTCTTTGCAGCACCGCGGTTTCCAAACTCACGAGCGAGAAGTGGCAGGACATTGTTGGCTAAGAGCAAAATCGGGATCGGACAGCCTCCAATCGGACAGCCTCCAAGCATTATAAGAAAGTCCTACAGAACCATGGTCTTGGTCTCTCGTCGGAGCGCCTAGTCGATACGAAAACATCGACTGGCACATCGTGGGATCTGCTGTCTCTGTTAGGATCTATTTCTTGGCCAACAGACTCTGCACTCCAGATCCATAAGCGGAGAATCCTGGAACATTACAGAAATTCGTCGGCAACAACTATACGCCATCTGTGCAGGAGTCTTGTCGTGAATTCAATGGACATCAGCCGTGCGGTATTGTTCCATGGGCTGTCTCCATATACTAAATCATGACACATGAAGACCGCGTCGTAGATGTGTTTTTTTCTATGGCTGTCTCTTACGCATCAGATGCGTCTTCGAGATCTTCCGACTATGTTTTTGCACGCTTGAGCGACACGGTAAGTTCCCTTTGTTGCTTTCTCATTCTGTATTTCTGCACATAGAGAGCTAAGATTTTTATAGGCTGGTATTTTTGCAACATCAATACTCTTCGCGCCAACCAGTATGCTCTTCAAGCGTGTTCGAAGACGTAATCAGAGCCGAGTGGAGACAGCACAATAATGTGTCCGGATCGCTTCTATGCAACGCAGACGAACGCACATCAGGCTGTGATTCTGCAAGCCGCTCTTTACCAAAATTCCTCGATCAAGTCAAGATGCCCCACTGTACCGCTTTCGAAGAAAAGGATACGGGGTTCTGACTTACAGTCCTGGCCCTCCTCGATGGTCTGGGCGGGTGGTTCTAAACCGCGAGAACGTGTACGTATACCGATATACCGCACGCGCTTGATCTAGGCCTACTAACCCCTTTGATAGGCCAATAGCTGATTTGCAGAACATACCTCTTACCTGTGCGTCCGTTATAGAGGATGGGAGAATGGAGCAGATACAGCGTGAGGATGCGCGGATAACCAACGAAGACTTCCAGGATCGTCAGCAACAGCGGCAGTCTCAAGAACCCCTTTCTGTTCTTTAGAAAGTGGCTACAAACCTACTCAGATACCGACATCCAGTGATCAAAGAGAAGAAGAAGTGCCGATGCATGAAGACCTAAGCGTGGGAGCACATATCGGAGCCATGTCATTTGAGATATAATTGGCGGACGCGAACCGGATCTTGAGCTTGCGAGGGGTTGTATACTAAATGAAACATATCCAGGACAGAGCCGGCCGCTGAAGACGAGCCGCAGTCGCTGATGTTGGCATCCCTGTACGAGAAGCACTGCAGGAGCATTTCTTCGACCTGACGCTCTCGGACTGACGGATAGACAACGAGGTGACTACGCGGACCTCGGGATTTATGAGGAGAGCCGAGCAGCGGTGAAAGGCCCTCCCTTCGTCGATTGCCTGGTCAATGCGAATCGAGATCTCGGGCTTACCATCAAGGAGCAGGCGGAGGTATACAAGACATTGGGGTAGGAGGCTTTATGAAGAAGTGGAGGAGCCAGAGGAGCCGGAAGAGGACGCAGATGGCCAGCGTGACGACAGCAAGGAAAGCATTACTCTGCGGACCGTCGATTGGAGAACCAGAGAGGCGCAATTCCAGGGAAACGTCAACTGGAATGACTCGAACTCAATCCACGCTCTAAATTGTTGAAGGAGTCAATTTTTCCGGTAATATCTTGTTCCTATGCCTTGTTCCAGCCCAAGCTGACATCCTAAGTAGGCGCACTCTCGACTCTGCACGCGCCCATCGATTACCGCTGCTGCCTATCGAAAAGCGATTATTGTTCGACATGCACCGGCGCTTCAGGCTAGCCCAGCAAGCTCAGCACGATTGGCACTACCAGATAGACTATAGCCTGATGGACTGGGCCAAAGGAACCCGTGAATTCAATAACAACTTCAAGAATCGTTTACTGCCAGAGAAGACTTTCCGAAGGCCGATGAGGACGGAAAGCGGTTCTTGTTCGACGTGCACAGGCGCTTCAGGCTGTCCCAGCAAGCTCAGCACGGTCGGCATCACCAGGTAGACTGTAGCCTTATGGACTGGGCGAAGGAACCCGTGAGTTCAATAACATGTTTTAGGGTCGTTCATTGCCAGGGCCTAGGATCCCGGCTGCCGCCTATCGAGGGCGAAGGTCCTCGACCTCGAGAAGGAGTCGAGGGAAGAAACCAAGAGCGGGCAAAAAGCCGAGAGAGAACTGAAGTCCTCAGATCTCAAGATCAAATCTCCGCAGAAGCAGCTGGCAACACAGAAAACAGAGAATGCGCAAATGCACTCTCTAAAATTCGCGATGTCGCAGAACGGTTCTTATTCGACGTGCACAGGCGCTTCAAGCTGGACGAGCTATTCCAGCTCAATCGACACTACCAAGTGGACCATAGCCTGATGGACTGGGCCGAAGTGAACCTTGAGTTCAGCGACATGTTCCAGTATCGTTTACTGCCAGTAGAGACTTTCCCAAGGCCGATTACTGAGCATGAACGGATTCAGCAGAAACGGTAGAAAGAAGCACCTGGAAGGTCGTCTGTTACTGCATACAGCTCGGCCGAGATGTACAACAGCCTCTTTGCCAACAACTTGGGATCAGAAGCTTTTGAGGCGGTAAGAAACAGCCGGTATTCTATGGAAAGAACACATGGCCTGGTCTTGAGGTTTCATATTCAGAGCCTTGAGATAGACGTCCCGTCGCGGAGAGACCGTCGTTGCGGGTATCGGGGCCAGAATCTGTTTCTTGGCTGGTCTGAGCATCAGAATCCTAGCTTTCTGTCGTCCGTCTGCTACTCAGAAAGATCATACCAACAATTTCTGGATATCCCAGCCTCGGGCGATCCTTAGAAAGAGCTGGACCTTACGAACATAAGGGAGAAAGCTGGACGTGGCTGGAAAGGCTCGACATACATCACCTATACCTCAGGTTTCGTCGATGAGAAAAGTCGGAGTAATCTCTCCTCTCATCACCAAGCAAAGCTATTCAACGGCTCAGTCATCGACTACTCGAACCAAGCGATGAAAGGCAAACATCCAATGGCTCAGCGAAGGGATGTTAATCTCATGGCAGCAGATAGCCTCGGTCGAACACTGCTACAAACCCGCATGAAGGCCTTTGAACAGCTTCGGGGGAAGCTAGGCAATTACCGGCGGCCTTAAATCGGTGACACAATTGGACCGAGTGGGAAGCACTTTGACATTCCGCAAGTCTGCAACAACATCAATGCTTCCAACGCTGTAAATGTCTTGAAAAGCGGCGATCAGCTATCATGGCATCTCTTTACGCCAATTCAATCAGACACCGTTCGCTGACGGAATAGCCAATCCAAGACTCTTCCCTCAAAAACTCTTTCCCAAGCTCTCGCCATAACGTCGGAATAACTTTTGCCTCGCTAAAGGGTGCATTCAAGTCTGATGAAGCGAAACTGCGAGTCCTGGGCAGATCTGTTGTGCAAGCCGAAGAGGAAATCACTCGATTCCAGCCATGAAGAAATCCACGACTCTCTTCAAGAGCAGTCCTCTCGCCGAAGGTTCTTCTACGATTGATGATGACGGTGATGCAGCTTTTCGAAGCTGCGAAAAAGAATAGAGCACCTTCGCCAAAGCGCGAACGTTCTTCAGCAGGTGAGGACATCAAAGTTTCAGGTCGGGTTCAAATACTTCGACTCTCCTGCCGTGTACTCCTCGAAGGCCCCGATTTATCCGGCTTGGTTCAAGCATTTCCTTCAAGAGCGTTTCTCGACCCGCTATGAGGTACCGAACTCTCTGGAAGCTCAAGAAGGAGAAATCAAAGGCTGAAGGGACTGAGTCGTCTGTGAAGATCGAGATGTGAGACCGGTCTTAAGATTTTCTGGCTCGATCCGTTGTATTCCATTATAGCAGGTGGCCTGCACTGCACGACTCCGCGAAATTATGGATTAGGAGGTGATCTCACGAGGACTCGGCATGCTTCATGTGGTATCCACGGTAGCCCACAAGCGTCGGTGCTTGGCGAGCGAATGTATAGAGGTATATGACCGGTCAGGGCACTGCCAGTCCAACCGCTCATGAGAAGATTGGTTGGGAAGTTTTACTGAAAGTGCTTCGAAAGGGACGGGAAATCGTGGTCATTGATGAACCTGCAGCAATTGTATATAAACAGGAATATAAGATCGTATAGACGTAAAGGTATCAGCTCCTCCTGGGAATTGCTCTTGCATTTTTCGTGTATCCGTAGGAAAGGGGGCGATTCAGACCTTCAACCGGTCCTCGGCTTGCCTTGCCGTGAGCCCAATGACGTCAGAGCAACGGCCGAGAAATTCGCGGAGCTGATAATTGTACCCTTAGATTTGTTTCCTCGAGCAAAAATATCGGTCTTCCCCACACGGAATCCTCCGACTCAATACCCGCCGGACTAGAACTACTCGACTCCATATCAACATGTCTTTCGCACGCTCCAGAATCCTGCCACTGGCACGCCAAACCCGCTTTTTCTCCACCTCTCCCTTCCGTGCTTCGGTCCTCGACACGGCCAAGGAGACCGTCAAGAATGTTGACCGTACGGTATCCAATGCTGCCGTCAAGGGCATTGAGAAGGCTGGTATGTCCCCGCTTCCTCCCTCCGTCGCTCTCACGTATCCTTACGCATCGACATTTACCCTTCCCTTTCCACTTCATGCTCAAGCCATTCCAGCATCTCGCCTACAGAAAATGTACTATCATAGTCGGATTCGGGACTAATATATGTGCAGAGCAAACCACCCAGGAAGTCAGGGAAGCCGCAGGCATGAACGCTGAGGGGTTGCGAGGCAAAGCCCAGGAGATGGCTGGCGAGGCAAAGGGCAAGGCGAACGAGATGGCTGGAGAGGCGGGTGCGAAGAAAGAGCAGATGAAGGGCAAGGCGAATGAGATGGCTGGAGAGGCGGGCGCAAAGAAGGAGCAGATGAAGGGCGAGGCTATGGGGAAGAAAGAGGAGATGAAGGGCAAGGCGAATGAGATGGCTGGAGAGGCGGGTGCGAAGAAAGAGCAGATGAAGGGCAAGGCTATGGGGAAGAAAGAGGAGATGAAGGGGCAGGCTGTGGGGAAAAAGGAGGAGATAAAGTCTAAAATTTAATGCTGAGCGAGCTTGGTGGTTGATCGAGTCGATGGGAAAGGGATGGGATGTGTGCGATGAAGTATGAGCATGCAAATGGCGAAAATTGAGCAAATCCACAGCTCCAGAGTGTACACTATGTGGAGCGTAGTCTGAGCGTTCTGCAACTCCTCAAGCCTCTCTTAGCCGCTGGGGTCTCCCTCCACTGTTGTCCTCGCTTATAAAGTACACTTCGCTTCCCTTCCATAATGAGATTGGGACGCCGAAGGATTACCAAGAGGCCTGGAGGATTGCGTTACGAGATCATGAGCTGAGGATATCTCAATACAGACCTTCCGAAGTACCTGTGAGCTCCATAAGCCTTGGTTATATCTACAAAGTATCGAGTCCGCCTCGACGAAATTAACGGGGCTATCTATCGGGTTCATCAACCCAGATTGAGGTAATGCACATCGGGCTCAACCCAACATCATTCAGATACCCAGACAGCCATATCCTCTGCAAATGCTCCCACTCTCATTGATCATGTATCGTTGCTGTCATATTTCCCCAACTTCCATCACCATTGTAGGTTCGAAGCCGAGGGGTAAGTATCTCAACGTCCTCCTCCGTCTTCCCTCCAATTTCCCCTCCAAGACTATCCACGGACAAGGGAAAAGCCAGAGTGAATATGAAGGGTTCGTTTTATGATGGAGAAAGAAAAACATTCAGAGAGCGAAAGTCTGATATTGAGGCTTTAATGTGCTAGTCTGGAAGCGGAAAGGTCGGGTGTGGGGTCTTGGCGGCTAGAGTCACTTTCTGGAGAGTTGTACCCCCACTTGGTAAGTGAACAGCACATTCTCGCTTGCAACTCAAGTTCTCTGCGTGTTCCTACTCCTGTGGGCTCTACAAAAAGCTGTTGCCCAATACTCGTATCATATTACAAAAGTATTAGGACCTCCCAACGAGCCAAATCAACCGAAGCACATACGTCAAAGCATCCTCACTGAGCACGCGGGACATTAAAATCAAACACTATGGCTCCAGGTGGTAGAGGTCGAGGTGGAAAATTCAGCAAACCCACAAGAGGAGGTGAGTAATTGCTCTACAGAATTTGTCATCACTCACTAACCCAACGTACAGGCGGCAAAAAATTCAGCAAGAACCTCACCCCCCTCGACGCAGATGGCAACCCCTTGAGCATGTGGGCAGTGTGTACCCTCAATCCCCATTCGCTACCCCACAATCCTATCCCTCACCTCTGACATCTCGCCCCTAGGACCCACAAGACAAAAAAGACGCCGAATCCTCCTCGGAAGAGGAAGAGTCCTCTGAAGCCTCCTCTGAAGCCTCCGACAATGAAAAACCCGAGATGACCCGTGAACAACGACGTGCCGCTACAAAGGCCAAGAAAGAAGCCGCTATGAAACGGAAAGCCACCAAAGCTGCCGCACCTGGTGACCTCCCTTCCTCGTCTGAAGAAGAAGAGGAAGAAGACGACTCCGACGGCCCCGCCCCCGCCAACCCGAATCACACCGCCAAATCCCGCTCCCAGGCCTCCGCTGCACCGGTGCTACCTTCAGACGCCGCGACGCCTGCTAAGACAGGCGGCAAGCAAAAGCCGCTGAGTCAGTTGAGTAGGCGGGAGAGAGAGGCGTTGCAGGCACAGCAGGCCAAGGAAAGGTATCAAAAGATGCACGCTGAGGGAAAGACGGATGAGGCGAAGGCGGACTTAGCGAGGTTGAGTCTGATAAAGGAGAAGAGGGAGATGGAGGCTGCGAGGAAGAAGGCGGAAAAGGAGGAGAAAGAGGAGGCGGAGAGAGAGAGGGCGAAGGAGGCGGATGATAAGGAGAAGAAGAAGAGGGAGGCGGCGATGGGGGGCGGGGCAAAGAAGGGAGCGAAGAAAGCTTAGTATTAGGAGACGAATGGTCGTATCATAAGCTTGCGGTGATCAAGAGCTACTGACGTGGATAGAAGCCATTATGCATCTCGGGTGTTCCGGAAAAAGGCAATCATACAAAGAAGATTTCAAACTTACTCCAACGCTCTCTATCCCTTGCCCCATGAACCATCCCTTAAGGTTCTCTTATATCAACAGATCCTTGGTTTCAGCCTGGAGCTGAACTTGTCCGTCCAGAGATCCCTCACCATCATTGAACCTTCGCAACAGAAACATTGCTATCGACGCCTTTGACTCTACCACCTTCTCTTCCCAACTTCAAATCCGTGCGAAGCACGAAGAGACACTATTCCGCTTTCTCCTCCCTCGGAAAGGTTCATGCAGATCGAAGCATAGAGAGTTCTCGGCACTTGCGGTCAGCAGCGGCGGTAAGTCAATAGGACTTGTCCCCCTATCCATCTCTCGGCGCATCTAAAACGCTTGCAAACCAGCAGATTTATCTCCAGATCCCACCACCCGGCTTTGAGTAATCAGGCGGTTCGTCATGAGTATTAGATTCGATTCCTAACGGCGCTTGTTCAATGTTTCTCTTAATTCAAGAATTGCTTCGAACAATCTTTGCAACTCGCCGAATCTAATCTCTGAGTTGGTGGAACTATCTTTGTGGTATCTATCGACTTGTCTTCTATAAAATCTGAAATGGATTTCAGTACGTTGTTGTGTGACACAGTGGCTCAGTCAAAAATTGGGGCAAACACTTTCCAGCATTAAAACTTGCAATCTTAACACTGGCTGTCTCTATCGAGATCTGTCTACAAAGCGACCCTCGAAAGCACGATTTGCTAATTTTGAAAACTACAGAACGTTGGACATAGCGATCTTACGTGAGGGATTTAGTATTAAAGTCGCGGATTTGCAAGCCTTTCGACCGTGCTAATCCCATGCGCTATTTTCTCACAAAACCAACACTTCCTAGTCAGCCTCATACACAGCCTCGTTCCCTCACCCGCACTATTCGCTCATTGTCAAACAGTCCTGCGCCTGACGAAAGATACGACCACAAGCGCGCCAGTAGATCACAAGCACCAAGCTGTTGCGATCCCGCATATGACATTATTCCCATCCTGTTGACGAAGCATATCTATCCTGAGCATGGCTTAGACGCCATGCCGTGAGAGACGTATAAAGTCACCATGAACCTCCTCACCAATTCATTAAACGACCTTTTCCAATACCCACCCTACTTCCGACCAGCACAGCCAAACAGACCAACGAAAAAGCGAACAAAAACTACACCCGTTACTGTTCCAAGACCCTGACTTGTACGCCATCGACTGGTTCATCAAGAATCCACCCACCAGCTTCCACAACAATGATCCCCCTCGCCGGCACCTCCACCGGCTCCGCCGGCAAAGCGGGCCCGCATCTCCAAGCTTGGCTGGATGAGAAGAAGGCCGCGGAGGAGAAGCGGAGGGCGCTTGAGGGAGACACAGGTAGCGATGATTTCCCACCTCCTACAACTCCTCAACCCTGGGGATCGTGCTGATGGTTGATATTTGTTGTAGGGGAGGACAAGACAAGCGTCAAAGCGCGGATGAAGAGCATCTTTCGGCCGGTGGGGTATCCGAAGGAGGAGTGGGAGGGGGGGAAGTAAGCGCTTCTCGCGTGATGGGTTGGAGGGAGGTTGTGCCTGCTGGGAGTGAGGACGACGGTCGTGTGTTTTCAGGTGTGGTTTGTGGCACTTTGTCTGATCTTCAAAGGGATCATCAGGAGAAGATGGCAATGATACCGCTTCACCGCATCGAGTGGTTGATGATTTTGCGTCGATGGAGCTTGTGTTGGTTTGCTTATGGAGGTGGTGGGGAAGAAAGTGTATGTGCGCCGTGCGTTGGGGGCGCAGAGCGATGCAAGTTCGAGAGGTTTGTTCGGGGGGGCAAGCCGAGTAGGAGTCTGTCACATGAAAAGAGAAACACATCTCGGTCTTGTATGGTGGTGGCTTCCTAGACTCAAGCAAACACAACATTCTTTGATTCAACAAACAACGAGATGTAATAGACACATACAATTCACCCTAGAACGAAAGACCCCCGGGGGCCTCCACCTCCAACAACAGCCTTTCACCCATCTCCCACACCCCTTCCCACCACCAACCGCATCGCCCCCAAGCTCAAAACCACCCTACCTCAGCAACCCCCTCCCCCCAGCCCACTCAAACGTCCTCCCCACCACCATCCCCCGTCCCTCGACCTCAATCCCGCACCACCTCTCCCCATACCAATCCGTCCCATAAAGCTTCAGCGCCGCCTCTTCCTCCCGTGACCGCACCTCATATGCCACGCCGTGCACGGCATCCCCGCGCGCGCCGTCCACGAGCGCAGGGAGCGGTCCCCAGTGCTTGATTTGGTAGCCAAGGATTTTCGCGGGGCAGAGGACGGGCGGGTGGGGGAGGTGGAGGATGTGGGAGAGGGTGGAGGGGGAGGTGAGGGC
>JAABUS010002902.1_pt1 | contig 29963 bp, 27 predicted proteins | sample 5560161 | NCBI WGS metagenome assembly JAABUS01 (sample SAMN10711885, study PRJNA513376) | rock metagenome | isolation source: Antarctica rocks | place: Antarctica: Victoria Land, Trio Nunatak nord | collected 2016-01-04
TCTTCTTCTTCACCAAGCCGATGGTGACGTTGTTGTCGCGCACCAAGTTCTTCGGCCAGGGCCACAAGTGGTCCGGCCTCGACCGCCAGCACCTCGGCATGCCGCCGATGAAGCGCAGAGCCAGCACCGTGGGTGGGGAGGCCTGATGTCGAAGTTCGGAGAGATCGGGGCCAGGCTCTATCGCGGCGACGTGTCGATCGACTTCGTCGGCCGGCGCAAGACCTGGTATCTCGTCTCGCTGGCGATCGTCGTCGTCGCGGTCGGTGCGTTGCTGCTGCGCGGTCTGAACTTCGGGATCGAGTTCCGGGGCGGCGTCGAGTTCAACGCCCAGATCGCCAACCCGTCTAGTTCCGTTCAGCAGGTCAGCGACGCCGTCGTAGGCACCGAGATCGAAGCCGCCGCCAACCCGTCGGTGGTGTCGTCCGGGCAGGACGCCATCCGGGTGCAGACCGAGCCGCTGACCTTCGACGAGAGGGGCCAGATCGAGTCCGCCATCCAAGGCGTCGGCGCCACCGAGGTCAACTCGGCCTCGATTGGACCGACGTGGGGCCAGGCCATCGCCAACAAAGCGCTGCTAGGTCTCACTGTGTTCGTGGTATTGGTGATGCTGTTCATCTGGGCGTACTTCCGCGAATGGCGGATGTCGGCAGCGGCCATCGTGGCGTTGGCGCACGACCTGCTCATCACCGTCGGCGTCTACGCCCTGACGAAGTTCGAGGTCACCCCGGCCACGGTCACCGGGTTCCTGACGATCTTGGGCTACTCCCTCTACGACACCGTCGTGGTTTTCGACAAGGTGCGCGAGAACACCCGTGGCATCACCGCGTCGACCCGACGCACGTACGCCGAGAACGCCAACCTGGCGGTCAACCAGACGCTCGTGCGGTCGATCAACACCTCGATCGCCGCCCTGCTCCCGGTGGGGGCGATCTTGTACGTCGGAGTCTTCCAACTCGGCTCGGGGCCGCTCAAGGACCTCGCACTGGCGCTCTTCGTCGGCATGGCGGCCGGTGCCTACTCGTCGATCTTCATCGCCACGCCGCTGTTGGCGCAGCTGAAGATGCGCGAACCCGCCATGCAGGCCCAGGCCAAGCGGGTGGCGACCCGGCGCAGTTCCGCCGAGCGCGAAGCGGCCAGGTCAACCGGCAGCCCGGTCAGCACCGGCAGCACGATCAGCACCGCAGAGCCCGTCAGCACTGGCAGCACGGGGAGCACGGGAAGCACCGCGCTCGGTGTACCAGCGCCTGATTCACCGCCGCCGCAACGGGCCGGGGCCACTGCCGCAACCAAGACGGCGCCGCGTCCGGTGAGCAGCGCAGCTGCCAAGCGCACTCAGCCGCAGCGGCAGGCACGCTCGAAGCGGGGCAAGGGGAAATGACCGCGGCGGCCGAGGCGGACGTGGCCAGTCTGCTGTCCAGCCTGGTCCGAGACGTTCCCGACTTCCCCGAGCCCGGCATCGTCTTCAAGGACATCTCCCCGCTGCTGGCCGACCACCGTGCGTTCAGCGCCATAGTCGACGCCCTGGCAACCGCTGGTCGTGACTCCACCGGCGCTGCTGTCGTCGACAAGGTGGCGGGCGTCGAGGCTCGAGGCTTCATCCTGGCGGCTCCGGTGGCGCTGGCTCTCGGTGCCGGGTTTGTGCCGGTCCGCAAGGCCGGCAAGCTGCCTGGTGCTGTTTACAGCCAGTCGTGCGTGCTCGAGTACGGCGAGGCGGTCCTGGAGATCCAACAGGACGCGTTCGCGCCCGGTGACCGGGTCCTGCTCGTCGACGACGTGCTTGCCACCGGGGGAACGCTAGAAGCCAGCGCCGAGCTGGTGCGGCGCTCCGGGGCGGTTGTCCACGCTATCGCCGTACTGATCGAGCTTGGCTTCCTCGGTGGCGCTGAGCGGGTGGCCGGTCACTCATTGTCGGCGCTGCTGCGGGTTTAGCTGTCCCGCTGAGCGCACCGAACCAACGCCCCGCCGTCTAGACTGAGCGTTTCAGCCGACCCAGGAGCGCGACGTGCCAGACGAGGTTCTCACCTCGACTGCCGAGGAAGCGGCAGCTGAGGCTCCGGCTGCGCCCACCCGGATACGCACCCGGCTCGCGCGGATCGGACGCACCACGTCGGCCGAGCCCGTCCTCGACCCGCTCTTCCGGATCCTGCGCAACACTCACCCGAAGGCCGACGTCAGCGCCCTCGAGAGGGCCTACCGGATCGCTGAGTTCCACCACCGTGGCCAGGTACGCAAGAGCGGTGACCCCTACATCACCCATCCGCTCGCGGTGACGACGATCCTCGCCGAGCTCGGCATGACGCCGCCCACGCTGTGCGCCGCCCTGCTGCACGACACGGTCGAAGACACCGCCTACGGCCTGCCCGCGCTGACCACAGACTTCGGCACCGAGGTTGCCCAGCTCGTCGACGGCGTCACCAAGCTCGACAAGGTCAAGTACGGCGACGCGGCCCAGGCCGAGACGATCCGCAAGATGGTCGTCGCGATGAGCAAGGACATCCGGGTCCTCGTCATCAAGCTGGCAGACCGGTTGCACAACATGCGCACGTTGCACTATCTCCAGCCCGAGAAGCAGGCGCGCATCGCCAGCGAGACCCTCGATATCTACGCTCCGCTGGCGCACCGCCTCGGCATGAACACGCTGAAGTGGGAGCTCGAGGATCTCGCCTTCGCCACCTTGCACCCCAAGGTGTACGACGAGATCGTGCGGCTGGTGGCCGAGCGGGCGCCGGCCCGCGACGAGTTCCTCGCCACGGTCGTCGACCAGGTGCAAAGCGACCTGCGCGCGGCCAAGATCAAGGCGGCCGTGACCGGACGACCCAAGCACTACTACTCGATCTACCAGAAGATGATCGTCCGCGGCCGCGAGTTCACCGACATCTACGACCTGGTCGGCATCCGGGTCCTGACCGAGTCGTTGCGCGATTGCTACGCGGCACTCGGTGTCCTGCACGCCCGCTGGAACCCGGTGCCCGGGCGGTTCAAGGACTTCGTTGCGATGCCGAAGTTCAACATGTACCAGTCGCTGCACACCACAGTCATCGGACCAGGCGGCAAACCGGTCGAGCTGCAGATCCGCACTTTCAGCATGCACCGCCGGGCTGAGTACGGCGTGGCCGCCCACTGGAAGTACAAGGAGGACGGACGCACCGGCGTCGACCCCGACGGCTCTCTCGCCCGCACCGACGGCGCCTCCGGTGACATGGCATGGGTGCGACAGCTCCTCGATTGGCAGAAGGAGACTCAGGACCCTGGCGAGTTCTTGGACTCGTTGCGCTTCGAGATCAACTCCTCCGAGGTGTATGTCTTCACGCCACGCGGTGAGGTGATCGCCCTTCCGACGGGCTCGACACCTGTCGACTTCGCCTACGCCATCCACACCGAGGTGGGCCACCGCTGCATCGGCGGACGTGTCAACGGCCGACTCGTGCCGCTGGAGTCCGAGCTCGACAACGGTGACGTGGTCGAGATCTTCACCTCCAAAGCAGCCAGCGCAGCACCTAGCCGGGACTGGCTCACGTTCGTCAAGAGCCCTCGCGCGCGCAATAAGATTCGGCAGTTCTTCACCAAGGAGCGGCGCGAGGAGGCCGTCGAGCAGGGCAAGGAGACGTTGGCCCGGCTGATGCGCCGCGAAGGCCTGCCGCTGCAGCGCATGCTCACCCACGAGACCCTCTCGGCTGTCGCCACCGAGCTGCGCCACCCCGATGTCAGCGCCCTGTATGCCGCGATCGGCGAAGGCAACACCACCGCCCAGGCCGTGGTCCGACGCATCCTCGAGCAGTTCGGTGGCGACGAGGCAGCCGCCGACGAGGCAGCCGAGACGCTCAAGATCACCAGCGCTCGCGAACGCCAGACGGCGTCGCCGCGTGGCGACGCGGGAGTCATCGTCAAGGGGCTCTCCGACGTCCTGGTGAAGCTGGCGCGCTGCTGCACCCCCGTCCCTGGCGACGACGTCATCGGCTTCGTCACCATGGGGGCCGGCGTCTCGGTGCACCGCAGCGGCTGCACCAACATGAAGAGCCTGTCAACGCAGCCGGGGCGGCTCGTCGATGTCGAGTGGGCGCCGACATCACAGTCGATGTTCCTGGCCGCGATCCAGGTCGAAGCGCTCGACCGGGCGGGGCTGCTCAGTGACGTCACCCGGGTGCTCTCCGACGTGCACGTCAACATCTTGTCGGCGACGGTCGCAACCAGCCGGCACCGGATCGCCAAGAGTCGCTTCACTTTCGAGATGGCCGATCCGGCCCACCTCGGACACGTTCTGAAGGCCGTGCGCACGGTCGACGGCGTTTTCGACGCCTACCGCGTCACCCAGTAAAGCTGCCGCGGCTCAGGCGGCTCACGCGGCTCAGCCGCTGAACTCGTCGAAAGCCTTGCGCGCCTCCTCCAGCCACGACTCGCGGGCGTCGACGTCAGCCTGCGCCTGAGTGGCTGCCTGCTCGTCCCCCCGCGCCCTGGCCTGCTCCAACCGGGTCGTCGCTGCAGCGATCGACGCCTCGAGCTGCCCGACTGTCGCGGCGGCCCGGGCCGCCGCCTCGGGATTGCGGCGGCGCCAACGTTCATCCTCAGCGCCGCGGATCGCCTGCTCCACTGAGGTGAAACGGGCTTCGAGGTCCTTCATCTCGCCGCGTGGCACCTTGCCGGCCGAGTCCCACCGCTGCGCCACGTCACGGAACGCCTCCCGAGCTTTCTTGTGATCCCGGACGGGGAGGAGCGTTTCAGCCTCAGCCAGCAGCTGCCGTTTCACCTCGGCGTTCGCGGCGTACTCGGCATCCTCCCGGGCGTTGACAGCGTCACGGGCCTTGAAGAACGTGTCCTGAGCCGCCCGGAACCGGGCCCACAAGGCGTCGTCGACTGCCTTGTGAGCCCCACCAGCCGCCTTCCACCGAGCCATCAGCTCCCGGTAGGCCCGCGCGGTCGCGGCCCACTCGGTCGACGCAGACAGCGCCTCGGCTTCAGCGACGAGCTTCTCCTTCGTCGTCGAGGCGGCCTCGCGCCGCTCGTTGAGGTCGGCGAAGTGCTGCTTGCTGCGGCGCGTGTACGTCGTGCGGGCCGACGAGAAGCGATGCCACAAAGCGTCGTTGGTCTCCTTGTCGATCCGCGGGAGCGTCTTCCAGGTCGACAGCATCTCGCGCAGCCGCTGGGCTCCCTGGCGCCAGTCGGTCCCTGACGCGAGCCGTTCGGCCTCCTCGACGAGCCGCTGCTTGGCCTGCTTCGCCTCGGCTCCTTTGACGGCGCGTTCGGCCTTGCGCGCCGCCTTGCGCGCTTCGATCACCGGCCCCAGCGCGTCGATGCGGAGCACCAGTGCGTCCAGGTCACCAACGGCTTGCGCCTCGTCGATGCTGCGGCGAATCTTGCGTGCCGCCGCCGAGGCGTCCTCGGGCGACAGCGCACCCGCTTCGATGCGGCGCTCCAGCAGGTCGACCTCCACCTCCAGACCTTCGAAACGCCTGCGGTAGAACGCCAACCCCGCAGCTGGGTCGCCGCCAGCCCATTGGCCGACGACCCGCTCGCCGGCAGAGGTGCGTACGTACACCGTGCCGTCGGCGTCGATGCGACCGAAGTCTGCCGCGCCGTCAGCGTCGGTCATCGTGGCGTCGCCCGGGGGGCGGAGCTCGAGCCAGTCGGCTCGCGCGGCGAGGTCGTCGCGTCCGACTTCGTCGGCGTACTCGGCGACGCCTTGGTTGGTGTCGTCCCCGCCGACGGCGCACCGGAGGTGCGGAGGGTAGGCCCGGTCGGAAGGGTGGTAGTACCGGACGTGTCCCCCGGCAGGTTCGGCGGGGGAGTGCGGGCGTTCTCGGTTGACACGATGTAGTACACCAGCCAGCCGAGCAACGCGGCCACGACAAGTCCCACGAGGACGCCCACCAGCAAGCGCATCTTGCGTCGGCGGGCTGCCTCGGTGGCGCGTCGAGCCTGTTGCCGCTCCCAGCGAGCGCGCGCGATCTGGCGCTGCCGCTGCTTGTTCGTGACCACAGTTACCTCCGCACGCCAACAGGCGGTTGACCGGCTGCACAGTCTAAGAGCAGCGAGCGTTACGTCTGGACAGACCGCACCAATCGTGACCGAGATGTGGCTTGGCGACCGAGGTCAACAAGGCGACGCGGGCTCGATAGGCTTCCGCCGATGCTCATCGCTGCGTTTCCGGCTGGTCCGTGGGCCACGAACTGCTATCTGGTGGCGGCTGGCCCTGGCGAGGAGTGCGTCGTCATCGACCCCGGGATGGACGCCACGAGCGGAGTCGCCGACGTCGTCCGGGAGCATCGGCTGCGGCCGGCTGCCGTCCTGGTCACCCACGGGCACATCGACCACATGTTCTGCGTCGCCCCGGTGGCCGGCGCATACGGAACGACCGCGTATGTCCACCCGGCCGATCGGCACCTGCTGACCAACCCGATGGCAGGAATCTCCGCCGAGACCGCCGCGATGCTCCTGGGCGGGAGCTACACGTTCGCGGAGCCCGACGAGGTGTCGGAGGTGCGTGACGGCGACGTCCTCGAGGTCGCCGGCCTGTCGTTCACAATCGACGCCACCCCCGGGCACACGCCGGGGTCTGTCACGTTCACGAGCCAGTACGACGACGACGCCGACGTCGCAGCCGTGCTGTTCTCCGGCGACCTGCTCTTCGCCGGCTCCATCGGGCGCACGGACCTGCCCGGCGGTGACTCGGCGACGATGCTGCGCAGCCTTGCCGACAAGGTGCTGCCCCTCGACGACTCGATCGTGGTCCTGCCCGGTCACGGCCCCCAGACGACGATCGGCCGCGAGCGCGCCACCAATCCCTACCTCGCCGGGCTGGGTGCTGCCAGACCGGTCTCGACGGTCTCGACCACCGGCTCGACCGCCGGCTCGACAAGCGCCTCGCAACCATGACGAAGCCGTCACCGCTGAGCGGGTTTCCTGAGCTGCTGCCAACGCAACGTCATGCGGAACTGGCGGTGATAGACCACCTCCGGGGGGTCTTCGAGCTGCACGGCTACACCAGCATCGAGACCAGGGCGGTGGAGCCGCTCGACCGGCTGCTCAAGGGCGGTGAGATAGACCAGGAGCTCTACGTTCTGCGCCGGCTGCACGCCAACGACGACACGGACTCCGGCCTGGCCCTGCACTACGACCTGACCGTGCCGTTCGCCCGCTACGTCCTGGAAAACGCCGGCAAGCTCGAGTTCCCCTTCAGGCGCTACCAGATTCAGAAGGCCTGGCGAGGTGAGCGACCTCAGGAGGGACGGTTCCGCGAGTTCACCCAGGCCGACGTCGACATCGTGGGCAAGAACGACCTGCCGTTCCACCACGACATCGAAGTAGCGCGCGTGCTGGCGGCGGCGCTGCGCGAGTTGCCGCTGCCGCACCTGAGCATGCAGGTCAACAACCGAAAGCTGATCGAGGGCTTCTATCGTGGCCTCGGAGCGCCCGACCCGGCGGCGGTGATGCGGGTCATCGACAAGCTCGACAAGGTGCCGGCCACGGAGATCCACCCGATGCTGGTCTCGGGGGCAGGTCTTTCCGACGCTCAGGCAGCCCAGTGCCTAGAGCTTGCCGCGATCCGCGCGGCTGACGCGTCGTTCGTGGCGGAGGTGCGTTCGCTCGGGGTTGAGCACGAGCTGCTCGACGCGGGGTTGGCGGAGCTGGCCGCGGTGGTCGAGGGGTGCGCGGAGTCCGCGAGCGAGCAGTTGAGCGTGGAAGCCAACCTCCGCATCGCTCGAGGCCTGGACTACTACACCGGCACGGTTTTCGAGGTCTTCATGACCGGTTATGAGTTCTTGAAGTCAGTGGGGGGTGGCGGGCGGTACGACGCGCTGGCCACAGACGGCGCCACCGTCTACCCAGGTGTCGGCATCTCCTTCGGGATCTCGCGGACCCTTATCCCGTTGCTCAGCCGAGGAGTGCTGACGGCAAGCCGGGCGGTGCCCTCCGCCGTACTCGTGGCCCTGTCGACCGAGGAGTCGCGCGGCGACAGTGATGCGATAGCCGACGCGCTTCGTGGCCGGGGAGTCCCCACCGAGGTCGCAGCGAGCGCACAGAAGTACGGCCGGCAGATCCGGTACGCCGAGCGGCGAGGCATCCCGTTCGTGTGGTTCCCCGGCACGGACAACACCTCGGACTCGGTCAAGGACATCCGCAGCGGCGACCAGCGAGATGCCGACGTCACGACCTGGAGACCCCCGCTCGAGGACCTGCGACCGCAGGTGACGACCAAGGAGCAAGCCCTGTGATGCGCACGCACAACGCCGGAGAGCTTCGCGCGGAGCACATCGGGGAGCAGGTGACGTTGACCGGCTGGGTGGGGCGGCGCCGCGACCACGGCGGAGTCGCGTTCCTTGACCTGCGCGACAGCAGCGGTGTCGCGCAGACGGTGATCCGCGACGAGGAGACGGCACGGCCGATCCGGGCCGAGTTCTGTCTGCGGGTGGCAGGTGAGGTCGCCGCCCGACCCGCGGGAAACGCAAACCCTGCGCTGCCGACGGGAGAGGTCGAGGTGGTCGCTCACGAGGTGGAGGTGCTCGGTGAGTCCGCACCGCTGCCCTTCCCCGTCGAGGAGCGGTTTGCCACTCCGGTCAACGAGGAGGTCCGGCTCAGGTACCGCTACCTCGACCTGCGCCGGGCCGACATGGCGGCCAACCTCCGGCTGCGTGCCACCGTGACCCGCATCATCCGCGACGTGATGGCGGAGCACGACTTCCTCGACATCGAGACGCCGTATCTGACCCGGTCGACGCCCGAGGGCGCCCGCGACTTCTTGGTGCCCGTGCGGCTGCAGCCGGGCTCGTGGTACGCGCTGCCTCAGTCACCCCAGCTGTTCAAGCAGCTGCTGATGGTGGCCGGCGTGGAGCGCTACTTCCAGATCGCCCGGTGCTTCCGGGACGAGGACTTCCGGGCCGACCGGCAGCCGGAGTTCAGCCAGCTTGACCTCGAGATGAGCTTCTGCTCGCCGTCTGACGTCCAGTCGCTGATCGAGGCGCTTGTCGTCCGGCTGTGGCGGGAGGTCGCCGGGCACGACGTGAGCGTGCCGATTCCCCGCATGACCTACGACGAGGCGCTGCGTCGCTTCGGCATCGACCGCCCCGACCTCCGCTTCGGCTGCGAGCTGGTCGACTTCACGGCGTACTTCGCCTCCACCCCGTTTCGCATCTTCCGCAGCCCGACACCTAGTGACGGGTTCCACGTCGGCGCCGTGGTCATGCCCGGCGGCGCGGCCCAGGCCCGCAAGGAGCTCGACGCGTGGCAGGACTGGGCGCGCTCGCATGGGGCCAAGGGGCTCGCATACGTGCTGGTCGGCGGTGACGGCACTCTCGGAGGGCCAGTTGCCAAGAACCTCACCGCCGACGAGCGCGCCGGGCTGGCTGCGCATGCCGGCGCTGCGCCCGGTGACTGTGTGTTCTTCGCGGCTGGCAGGCGCGCCGACGCGCTAACCCTGCTCGCCGCGGCGCGCCTCGAGGTCGGGAAGCGATGCGGGCTGATCGACGAGTCGGCCTGGGAGTTCGTCTGGGTCGTCGAAGCGCCGATGTTCGAGCCGGTCGAGCGCAGCGACGGCACGACGGGGTGGACAGCGATCCATCATCCGTTCACCGCACCCACGCACGACTGGGCCGACGAGTTCGACTCCCGGCCGCGGGAGGCCTTGTCGCAGGCCTACGACCTGGTGCTCAACGGTTCGGAGATCGGCGGCGGCTCCATCCGGATCCATCGGCCGCAGACGCAGCAGCGTGTCTTCGACGTGATCGGCATGACGCGCGAGCAGGCGAGCAGCCAGTTCGGTTTCCTGCTCGAGGCGTTGGCCTACGGGCCGCCACCGCATGGTGGCATCGCGCTCGGGATCGACAGGTTGTGTGCATTGCTCGCCGGTGCGGACTCCATCCGCGACGTGATCGCGTTTCCCAAGACCGCCTCGGGGGCTGACCCGCTCACCGGCGCCCCTGCCCCGATCAGTGCCGACCAGCGCCGAGAAGCCGGCATTGACGCGCAAAGCGGCGCCTGAACGAGTGTTCCCAAACCGTTACCAGTCGTCACCCGTTCAGCAACACGCCGTGGTCTAGAGTCCGATCGGCTGCACAAACAGGCTCCGGCGTGAAGAAGGGCGACAATGACCGTTGCGGACCTCGAAACTCTAGGCGCCGGCGATGCCGGGCCTGAGACGGCGGTCGACGACTCCGGCAAGCCGATAACCGGCAGGTCGCCCAGCAGTATCGCCCTCAGCCGGCTCCGCAAGGACAAGGTCGGCATGAGTTCCGCCGCGTTTGTGTTGCTGCTCGTCCTGCTCGGTGTCTTCGCACCGGTGATCTGCAAGCTCTGGGGCATTTCTCCCGTTGCGCCGAAGGCTGGAGATTTCATCGAGTTCGGCTACCCGAACATCGGGCCGCCGTTCTACCCCTTCACCTGGCAGCATCCCCTTGGGCTGGCCACTGGCACCGGTACTGACAACCTGGCGTTCTTGCTGTACGGCCTGCGCACTTCCTTGATCATCGCGACCATCGCCACCCTGCTGACCACCGCTATCGGTGTCACCGTCGGCCTGATCGCCGGCTACGCGCACGGCTGGCTCGACCGCAGCATCTCGTTCATCGTCGACACGTTCTTGTCGTTCCCGTTCTTGCTCGGCGCGCTGGCCATCGCGCCGATCCTCACCAGCCGGTTCGCGACCGATGAGAGCAAGCTCGCCCAGGCGCAGTTCTTCTCGCTGATCGCCGTGCTTACGATTTTCGGCTGGATGGGGTTGGCTCGACTGATCCGCGGCCAGGTGCTCTCGCTGCGCGAGCGGGAGTTCGTTCAGGCGGCCCAGGTCATCGGCGTACCCACCAGGCGGATCCTTTTCAGTGAGCTGCTCCCGAACCTGATCGCCCCGATCGTGATCACGATCTCGTTGGGTCTGCCGTCGTACGTGGCCGCTGAAGCTGGCCTCTCCTACCTCGGCATCGGCCTCACCGGTCGTCCGTCGCTTGGGCAGATGATCCTGCGCGCCTCTGAGAGCTACTCGATCTATCCGCTGTACCTGCTGGCGCCGATCATCGTCGTCGCCGTGCTGGTGCTCTCTCTGAACTTGCTGGGCGACTCGGTCCGAGACGCCTTCGACCCCAGGACTCGGCAGTGACCACTTCGTCGCCTCGGTCGGCTCCTCTCACAGACTCGTCGATGACTCCGTCATCGAGAGATTGCATCACCAACCACGAAAGGGTGGACAGCTCATGCGGTTGAAGAAACCGATTGTCGCCGTCTCCACCGTCGCGCTCCTTACTCTGGCCGCGTGTGGCGGCTCAAGCACAAACACGGGTGACGACGGCCCGACGGGACCAGGACCAGCAAGTGAAGACACCGAGAAGGCCGGCAAGATCCAAGGCGCTGCCGGAGCGGGCAAGGACGAGACACGAACTGATGGCCCGGCCCCTGACATCGCGGGCGCGCAGTCCGGCGGCACGATGAAGGTCATCAGTGTCAACGGCCTCAACTCGATGGACCCCACCGAGGCTTACTACACCAACACGGCCTCGATCTTGAGCAGCCTGGTGACGCGCTCGCTCACGCAGTACGTCTATGACGAAGAGTCGGGCGACATGATCTTGATCCCCGACATCGCCACCAACCTCGGCACGCCGAACGACGACTACACCGAGTGGAAGTTCCCGCTCCGTGACGGCGTCAAGTACGAGAACGGTCAAGAAGTCACCTGCGAGGACGTCGCCTTCGGAATCAAGCGGTCCTTTGACCGCGCCACCTTCCCCGAGGGTGCCAGCTACAGCAACGACTACTTCCTCAACGGAGACACCTACAAGGGCCCCTACAAGGACGGTAACCAGTACGACGGCGTCGTCTGTGACGGCATGACGCTGACCATCAAGATGGACAGGCCGTTCCCCGACATGGACTACTGGGGCGCGTTCCCGGCCATCGGCCCGATCCCTGAGGGCAAGGCCAGCGACCCGGCGGAGTACGCCCAGCACCCGCTGGCGACCGGTCCGTACATGTTCGGCGAGTACACCCCTGAGAAGGCCTTGACGCTTGTCAAGAACCCTGAGTGGGACGAGGCGACTGACCCGGGCCGTCACCAGTACGTCGACGAGTTCGACATGCAGTTCGACGTGGCGACCGCCAAGATCGACCAGATCATGCTGCAGGACCAGGGCGACGCGCAGACGACGATGTCCTACGACAACATCGACGTTGCCGACTACCTGAAGTTCAAGTCGGAGTCAGCTGACCGCCTCATCGTGGGTTCGGACCCGTGCACGTTCATGTGGTTCCCGGACTACCGCAAGATCAAGGAGAAGGAAGTCCGCCAGGCACTGGCTTACGCGTACCCCTACAAGGACACCTACGCCGCGCTTGGTCTGATCGAAGGGGTTACGCGCTCCTACGGCACGAACATCATGCCGCCAGGTATCCCTGGTCGCGTGGAGTACAACCCGCTTCCTGATCACGAGCTGGGCGCAACCGACCCTGAAAAGTCGAAGCAGCTGCTTGCCGACGCCGGCTACCAGCCGGGCGAGTACGAGATCTCGTTCTCGTACCTCACGGACGACCCCTCCAGCGTGGACTCGAAGGACCAGGTTGTGGCAGGGCTGGAGGCAGGCGGGTTCAAGCCGAAGCCGGTTGCTACCACGATCGCGGAGAGTTCGACCCTTCGGGCCGACCCCGACGCTCCGCTCAACGTGCGTACCGGTGGATGGTGCTCTGACTGGCCGTCTGGTGGATCGTGGTTCCCGCCGGTGTTCCAGTCGAACAACGTCGAAGAGGAAGGCCTCGGCGCCAACTACGCCGTCTTCGAAGAGAAGGCTGTCGATGACAAGATCGCCGAGATTCAGCAGCTGCCTATCGATGAGCAACCAGCTGCCTGGAACGAGATGGATCAGATGATCCAGGAGGAGTACTTCCCCGTGTTCGTCACCGGCTACGGCGGTGTGGCGATGATGCGCGGCTCGAAGGTCAACAACATGGAAGACGACGCCGTCTTCGGTATGCCGACCTGGAAGGACATGTGGTTGAGTCAGTAGTCAGCTGATCTTGGTCAGTTGATTGACACGACGTTGTGGGGTGGGCTCTGATGAGCCCACCCCACAACCGAACTAGGAGTAGATTCGCGACATGCTCGGGTACATCGTCCGCCGTCTGGTGGCTGCATTCCTCGTGGTGGTTGTCACCTCCATGTTCGTCTTTGCCCTCTTCTTTCTTGGCCCGAGCAACCCGGCCTCGATCATCTGCAACCAGAACGGCCGCTGCACCGAGGAACGCCAAGCCCTGTTGGAGCACAGCCTCGGGCTCGACCAGGGTGTGGTGAGCCAGTACGGGGTGTTCGTCAAGGGACTCTTCGTCGGCAGGCAAGTGAATATCGGGGCGACGTACGACTGCTCGGCGCCTTGTCTTGGCATCTCGTTTCGCACCAAGACCGAGGTCACCAAGGAGCTTGTAGACAAGTACCCGGCGACGCTGTCGCTGGCCATCGGTGGCGCGGCGATCTATCTGACGATCGGTGTGCTCGCCGGCTCGCTGGCGGCCCGCTGGCGGGGGAGTGCAGCCGACCGGGCCCTGGTCAGCAGCACGCTGGTGCTCAGCGCGATCCCGTACTACATCGTGGCGCTGATGTCGTGGCTGTACTTGGTCAACGAGTACCAGATCTTCGACTCCGGGTATTTCCCCCTCACTGACAACCCGGTCAAGTGGGCGAGCGGGCTCCTGCTGCCGTGGCTGGTGCTCGGCTTCACGTTCTCCACGCAGTATGCGCGGTTCAGCCGAGGCTCGATGGTTGACTCACTCGGCGAGGACTACGTGCGGACGGCGTCAGCCAAGGGCCTCTCGTCCAACAAGGTGGTGTTCAAGCACGCCCTGAGAGCCGCGATCGTGCCGATCGTGACGATCTTCGGTCTGGACTTCGCGACCTTGCTGGCGGGCACCGTATTCACAGAGCGGATCTTCGAAGTGGACGGCATCGGGGCCTGGGGGCTGTCTGCGATCCCGGTCGACTTCCCCGTCATCTCCGCCACCGTGCTGGTCGGAGCCGTGCTGATCGTTTTGGGCAACCTGGTCGTCGATATCATGTACAGCTTCCTCGACCCGAGGGTGAGGCTCGCATGACCGAGGTCCTGGGCGACACCAGGCCCGAACTCACCGCAGCCTCGATCTCCAGCAAGCACGACCCGTTCCTCGTTGTCGAGAACCTCACCGTGCAGTTTCCCACGCACGACGGGTTGGTGCAGGCGGTCACCGACCTGTCGTACGCCGTTGAGCTCGGTGAGACACTCGGCATCGTCGGTGAGTCCGGGTCAGGCAAGAGCGTCTCGTCGATGGCGGTTCTCGGCCTGCACGACGTGAAGCGGAGCCGGCTGACAGGCTCTATCCGGGTCGGCGGTCAAGAGGTCATCGGTGCCTCGGAGGCGTCGTTGCGGCGCATCCGCGGCAACGACGTGGCGATGATCTTCCAGGACCCACTCACAGCGCTGCACCCGTTCTTCACGATGGGCGCCCAGATCGTCGAGGCTTACCGCCTGCACAACAAGGTGTCGAAGCAGGTGGCCTGGAAGCGTGCGGTGGAGATGCTCGACCTGGTCGGCATCCCTGAGCCGCAGCGGCGGGTCAAAGACTACCTCCACCAGTTCTCCGGTGGCATGCGCCAACGGGCAATGATCGCGATGTCGCTCGTCAACGACCCCAAGCTGCTGATCGCCGACGAGCCGACGACGGCACTCGACGTCACCGTGCAGGCGCAGATCCTCGACCTCATGCAGGCCATGCAGAAGGAGTTCGGCTCCGCGATCATCATCATCACCCATGACCTCGGCGTGATCGCCGAGCTCGCCGACGAGACGTTGGTGATGTACGCCGGCCGCGCGGTCGAGCACGGTCCGACGACCGAGGTGCTCACCCATCCGCACATGCCCTACACCTGGGGGCTGCTCGGAAGTGTCGCCGATGTCGTGTCCGACACCAGCAAGCCGCTGATTCCGATCCCCGGCACCCCGCCGAGCTTGTTGAACCCCCCGAGTGGTTGTTCGTTTCACCCGCGGTGCGAATACCAGGACCATGTCGAGGGCAATCGTTGCGTCACCGAGCTGCCGCTGCTGCGGCCCGGCCCGCGTGGAGACATCCACACCAAACGGTGCCACATCAGCGACCCTGAGACGCTGTACCAAGAAGAGCTCAAGGAGGTGATCTTGCGTTGACCGTGACCCGCGACGCTTCCACCGCGTCCACTCCGCTGCTGGAGGTCACCGACCTCGTCAAGCACTTCCCGGTCAAGTCCTCTGGCGTCGTCCGTCGAACCATCGGGCAGGTGCAGGCTGTCGACGGGGTCAGCTTCACCCTCGGCAAGGGTCAGGCACTTGGCCTGGTGGGCGAGTCCGGCTGTGGCAAGACCACGACAGGCCGGGTCATCACGCGGTTGTACGACCCCACGTCCGGCTCGATGAAGTTCGAAGGCGAGGAGCTCGGGCAGCTGTCAGCCAAGCAGATGCTTCCCTACCGGCGGGAGATCCAGCTGATCTTCCAGGACCCCTACTCGTCGTTGAACCCCCGCCACACGGTCGGCAAGATCGTCGGGACCCCCATGGAGGTCCACAGGACCGTCCCGAAGAACAAGATGATCTCCACTGTGCAGGAGCTGCTCGAAGTCGTCGGGCTGAACCCCGAGCACTACAACCGCTACCCGAGCGAGTTCTCCGGCGGGCAGCGCCAACGCATCGGCATCGCCCGCGCGCTGGCACTTCGGCCCAAGCTGATCGTTGCCGACGAGCCCGTCTCAGCCCTCGACGTGTCGATCCAGGCACAGGTCATCAACCTGCTCCAGGACCTCCAACGTGAGTTCGACATCGCGTTCTTGTTCATTGCCCATGATCTTGCGATCGTGCGCCACTTCTGCCCAGAGGTCGCCGTGATGTACCTCGGCAAGATCGTCGAGATCGGCTCGCGCGACCAGATCTACAACACCCCTCACCACCCTTACACCCAGGCGCTGCTGTCGGCTGCCCCCGACGTCAAGCAGGCGGCCCTCGGTGGCCGCCGCGAGCGCATCCGGCTGGAGGGCGACGTTCCCAGCCCGATCAACCCCCCTTCAGGCTGCCGCTTCCGCACCCGTTGCTGGAAGGCCCAGGACATCTGCGCTGAGAAAGAGCCACCGTTGCTCGAGGTCGGCGGGCGCGACGTGGCCTGCCACTTCGCCGAGCCGCTGCAAGTCGTGACGGTGCCGGCGGTGACCGAGGGTTCCACCGCCGTCTCGGCCAAGTAGGGGTCCTCCGCCCTCGCTCCCGCCGGCCGGTCCGGTCCGCCGAGCTCTTGGCCCCTTCGCTTCGCTCTTGACGGCGCTGCGAGTCCCGTCGGCCCGGCCCGACCGCACGGCTCCTAGAGTGGCCGGGTGGACGATGCCCTGTTCGAGGTCGCACCCGCGCCTGCTGCGGGCGGCGGGGCCCTGGCAGGAGGCATGAACCCGTCCGCGCCGCTCGCCGTCCGGATGCGCCCGCAGACGCTGGACGAGCTCTCCGGGCAGGAGCACCTGCTCTCCCAGGGGTCGCCGCTGCGCCAGCTCGTCGACGGTGACCACCCCACCGCCCTCCTGCTGTGGGGACCTCCTGGGACCGGTAAGACCACAATCGCGGCGATCGTGTCGGCTCAGACGCAGCGTCGTTTCGTCGAGATATCGGCGGTTGCGGCCGGGGTCAAGGAGGTGCGTGAGGCCATCGACGGTGCACGTCGGCTGCTGAGCTCCGGAGGACCCGCGACCGTGCTCTTCGTCGACGAGGTACACCGCTTCAGCAAGGCGCAACAAGACGCGCTGCTGCCGGGCGTCGAGAACCGCTGGGTGACGCTTGTCGCGGCCACCACCGAGAACCCCTTCTTCTCGGTCATCGCACCGCTGCTGTCCCGCTCGCTGCTCCTGACGCTCGAGCCGCTGACCGACGACGCCGTGCGACAGGTCGTTGATCGAGCGCTGACCTCGTCGCGGGGGCTTGCCGGTGCGCTCGAGGTAACGGCGGACGCAGTGGACGTCTTGGTCAGGATGGCCGGCGGTGACGCCCGGCGGGCCCTGACATACTTGGAGTCGGCGGCGACAGCCGCCCTGGACGCAGGTCGGCCAGATATTGATGCAGACCTGCTGCACTCGGTGGTCGACAAGGCCGCGGTCCGATATGACCGACAAGGCGACCAGCACTACGACGTGATAAGCGCGTTCATCAAGTCGATCCGGGGCAGCGACGTCGACGCTGCGCTGCACTATCTGGCTCGGATGGTGACAGCAGGAGAGGATCCCCGCTTCATCGCGCGCCGCTTGGTGGTGTTGGCCAGTGAGGACGTCGGGCTGGCTGACCCGACGGCGCTGCCGACCGCGGTGGCCGCCGCTTCGGCCGTCCAGCTGATCGGTATGCCGGAGGCCAGGCTCAACCTGGCTCAAGCCGTCATCGCGCTGGCGCTCGCACCGAAGTCGAATGCCGTCATTACCGCCATCGACGGCGCGCTCGCGGATGTCGCTGCCGGCCGGATCGGCGCCGTACCCGCTCATCTGCGTGACCGCCACTACTCGGGGGCGGCGAGGCTAGGGCACGGGAACGACTACCTGTACGCGCACGACGACCCCCGCGGGGTGGCACCGCAGCGGCACGCGCCCGACGCGGTGCTTCACCGCAAGTACTATCTCCCCACATCTCACGGGGCCGAGGTTGACTACGCTGCGAGGCTGGAACGCATCGCGACCATCCTCACGGGGGGCGTGGACGGCGCATAGCCCGGGTAAATCTGGCGGGCCGCAAGCGGGTGCGCGATAAGGTGAGCGTTTGCACCTTGGTCTCGACAAGCTCGACCAGCGGTGAGCAACGGGGAGCCGCTCGACCAGCGGCGAACCTCGACAGCGGTGGGCACGACAGCGGTGCACCGACAAGAAGGGCAGGCGGCCCGGCGATGACGTACGCGGAGCTGTCGGCTGCTGCCGGAGGGGGGCCCTATGGACACCACTGAGATCCGGCGCCGGTTCCTCGCGCACTTCGAGCAGCGTGACCACACCATCGCACCCAGCGCGTCATTGATCCTCGACGACCCCAACCTGCTGTTCGTCACCGCAGGGATGGTCCCGTTCGTGCCGTACTTCCTGGGGCAGGAGACTCCGCCGTACCGGCGTGCGGTGAGCGTGCAGAAGTGCGTACGCACCAACGACATCGAGGAGGTCGGCAAGACCGACCGCCATGGCACGTTCTTTCAGATGAACGGGAACTTCTCGTTCGGCGACTACTTCAAGGCCGGCGCGATCGAGCACGCTTGGGACCTGGTCACCAAGCCACAGGCCGACGGCGGCTTTGGTCTGTCGGAGTCTCGGCTGCACGTGTCGGTTTACCTCGACGACGACGAGTCCGTCGCGCTGTGGAAGAAGATTGCCGGTCTACCCGAAGAGAAGATCCACCGGCTGGGCAAGCTTGACAACTACTGGCACATGGGCATTCCGGGACCTGGCGGTCCTGACTCGGAAATCTTCCTCGACCGCGGTCCCGCCTACGGCCCCGAGGGTGACATCGAGAAGGCCGGCGACCGCTACATGGAGTTTTGGAACTTGGTCTTTATGCAGGTCCGGCTCAGTGCGGTCCGCGCCAAGGACGACTTCGACGTAGCTGAAGACCTGCCGACCAAGAACATTGACACCGGCATGGGCCTGGAGCGGATGGCGATGCTGCTCCAGGACACAGACAGCATCTACACGATCGACGAGGTCGCCCCTGTACTGCATGGAGCGGCCGAACTCGCCGGCAAGAGCTATGGCGACGACCCTACCGACGACGTACAGCTGCGGATTGTCGCTGACCACGTGCGCAGCGGCCTGATGCTCATCGCGGACGGAGTAACCCCGAGTAACGAGGCTCGCGGTTATGTACTCCGGCGCATCCTGCGCCGCGCCGCCCGCTCGATGCGACTGCTTGGAGTAGAGGAACCGACGTTTCCCGACCTGATGCCACGGTCGTATCAGATGATGCGCCGCTCCTATCCCGAGCTTGACGCGCAGTGGGACCGCATCTCGGCGGTCGCATACGCCGAAGAGGAGGCGTTCCGCCAGACGCTCAAGGGGGGTACGACGATCTTCGACAACGCCGCCTTGGCGACCAAGCGTGCCGGCCAGACGACGCTGCCGGGCGACCAGGCCTTCCAGCTGCACGACACGTTCGGCTTCCCGATCGAGCTCACGCTCGAGATGGCCGCCGAGCAGGGCCTCACAGTCGACGAGGTCGGGTTCCGCGACCTGATGACTCAGCAACGCGAGCGAGCGAAGGCCGACGCCCGAGCCAAGCGAGGCCAGCACGCCGACACCCGCTCCTACCGCGAGGTCGCCGACGCCATGGGCACCGGCGTCGTGTTCACGGGCTACGACGAGGTGGCCACCGAGGCGACCGTGACCGGCCTGATCACCGCCGACGGTCGGGTCAGCCGGGTGGGCGAGGGTGAGACAGTCGAGCTGGTGCTCGACCGCACGCCCTTCTACGCCGAGGGCGGCGGCCAGCTGGCCGACTCAGGCGTGCTCGAGCTCGCCGCGGGCGCTCGGGTCGAGGTGCTCGACGTCCAGTCGCCGATCGGCGGCGTGATCGTGCATCAGGCCCATGTTCTCGACGGCGAGGTGACGGTGGGAGACGCCGCTCTCGCACTCGTCGACGTAGAGCGGCGAAGGTCGATCAGCAGGGCCCACACGGCAACACACATGGTGCACAAGGCGTTTCGAGAGGCGCTCGGCGACACCGCGACTCAGGCCGGGAGCGAGAACGCACCCGGTCGGTTCCGGTTCGACTTCTCCGCGTCCGCGGCTGTGCCGGAGTCGGTTCTGCACGACGTCGAGGCGCGGGTCAACGACGTGGTGCTCGCCGATCTGGGCGTCCAGGCAGAGGTGATGACCCAGTCAGAGGCACGGGCCGCCGGAGCCATGGCCCTGTTCGGTGAGAAGTACGGCGACCGGGTTCGGGTCGTCTCGGTGGGGGACTGGGCCCGCGAGCTATGCGGCGGCACCCACGCCGGTCGGTCGGGGCAGCTGGGGGTCATCAAGTTGTTGGGCGAGTCATCGATCGGCGCGGGGGTGCGTCGCGTCGAGGCGTTGGTCGGGTCCGATGCCTATCGGTTCCTGGCTCGCGAGCATATCCTCATCTCCCAGCTCACGCGCACTCTCAAAGTGCGGCCAGAGGAGCTTCCGGCGCGCGTGCACGACCTCGTCGAGCAGCTGCGCTGCGCGGAGAAGGAGATCCAACGCGTGCGCCTGCACGGCCTGCTCGGCCGTGCAGGCGAGTTCGCCGACGCCGCGAGCGACGTCCACGGCGTCGCGTTCGTCGGCCAGGTGGTCTCGGGTGCGAGTGGCGCCGACGTACGCAAGCTGGCCCTCGACATCCGCACCCGCCTCGGGCCAGGCAGCCCGGCTGTGGTCAGCGTGATCGGGGTCGCCGACGACAAGCCGTCAGTCGTGACCGCGCTCAACGACGCCGCCCGTGACTTGGGACTGAGCGCAGGTGTCCTGGTCAAGGTGGCGGCCGGCGCTCTCGGCGGCAGCGGTGGCGGCAGGGACGACGTGGCTCAGGGCGGGGGCACCGACGCGGCAGCGGCCCCACAGGCGCTGCTGGCGGTCGAGCGCTCCATCGGACAGCGGGTGACGAGCACCTGACGAGGCGAATGGACACTGACTCCTATCCCCAGCGTTGCCCCCCGCGCAGCGGTGCTCGGCTCGGCGTCGACCTGGGCGACGTGCGAATCGGCATCGCCCGCTGCGACCCCGCCGGGGTCCTCGCGACACCGGTCGAGACGTTGCGCCGCGGGCCTGGTGACCTCGACCGAATCGCCGCGCTGGCGGCGGAGCACGATGTGATCGAAGTCGTCGTCGGACAGCCGACGTCGCTGTCCGGTCGCCTCGGCCCGGCTGCGCTGAAGGCGATGGAGTTCGCTACTGACCTGGTGGCCACGCTGGCTGAGCAGCGGCTTCCCGTGTCGGTTCGCCTCGTCGACGAGCGATTGACTACCGTAAGTGCCGAACGCGTGCTGCGGAGCCGCGGCAGGACAGGCGCGCGGCGTAGGGCCGTCGTCGACCAGGCGGCAGCCGTGGTGATTCTCCAGCACGCCCTCGACACCGAACTGTCGACGGGACGGCCACCGGGCCAGGAAGTGAGTCAAGTGCCGTGAGCGACCTGGATTTCGACGAGCCATCGAGCGAGACCCGGGGCAATACGAGGGGCGCTGGTTGCCTGATCGCACTGGTCTTGGTCGTGCTCCTCACGGCCGCAGCAGTCTTCGCCTACAACTCGGGCGTCGACCTGATCAAGCAGGCGCTCTCCGACCCCCCCGAGAAGAACTGCTCAGTCGCCCGCAGCCAACGGTCGATGATCGTGAAGGTCAACGACGGCGACACCTCCGCCGACATCGGCACGGTGCTGTGCAACCGGGGCATCATCCCCGACTACTCCGACTTCATCCGGGCCGCGGTGGCCGACACCAGGGCGCTCAGTATCCAGCCTGGCTCCTACCGCCTGCGCGCCGACATGGAGCCGGAGCAGGCCCTGGAGGTGCTGGTCGACCCGGGGTCGAAACTCCTGATAGCGATCACGATCCCGGAGGGCTACCGGGTGAAGGAGGCGCTGAAGGCCATCGCGGCCAAGACGAAGTTCACGCCGGCTCAGGTCGACAAGGCCTACCAGACAGTTACGGCGACCAAACTGCCTCCGTACGCCAAGGGCGACGGCGAGGGCTACCTGTTCCCGTCGACGTACAACCTCGAGCCGGGGATGACCGCTGTGGACCTGATTGGGCAGATGGTCGGCCAGTTCAAGGCGTTCGCCGACGATGCCGGACTCGAAGCGGCTGCGCACCAGCTTGGCCAGAGCCAAGGTGACCTGGTGACTATCGCGAGCCTGGTGCAGGCGGAGGCTCGGCGGACTCAGGACATGCCGAAGGTTGCTGCGGTCATCTACAACCGGCTCGACGCAGGGATACCGCTGCAGCTCGACTCGACGTTGCACTATGTCGAGGAAAGTCGAGGCCAGATCTTCACCACCAAGAAGTCGCGCAACATCGACTCGCCGTACAACAGCTACCAGCGCACCGGGCTGCCGCCGACCCCGATCGACTCACCGGGTGTCGAGGCGCTTGACGCGGCGCTGAACCCCGCCGCTGCCAGCTACCTGTACTTCGTCACGGTCAACCTGGCCACCGGCGAGACCAACTTCGCCACGTCCTACGACGACCATCTGCACAACGTGGCCCTGTACGAGGAGTACTGCTTGACGTCGGATGAGTGCTGAGGTCGGCTTCTCACAGCGACGTTGCGCGGTGATCGGGAGCCCCGTCGTCCACTCCTTGTCGCCGGCCTTGCACCGCGCGGCGTACCGTTCGCTCGGCCTGCCGTGGGTCTACGGCGCTCACGACGTCAGCGTCGACCAGTTGCCAGGCTTCGTCGGGTCGCTGAGCCCGCAGTGGCGCGGCCTGTCGGTGACGATGCCGCTCAAGCGAAGCGTCGTCGCCCTGTGCGACTGGCTGGAGCCGATGGCTGTGGAGGTGGCCGCCGTCAACACGGTCGTCTTCGAGGCCGATGGCACGCGGCGCGGCTACAACACCGACATCACGGGTTTCGGTCGGGCTCTGCGGGGCCACGGCCTCGCCACCGTCGAGTCGGCAGTTGTCGTCGGCGCGGGAGCGACGGCCGCTTCGGCGCTCGCCGCGCTGCGTCACCTCGGGGCAGACTCGGTCACCGTGCTGGGCCGCTCAGCCGAGCGGGCCAGCGCCCTGGAGGAGGTGGGTCGGCGGCTCGACATCGCAGTGCGCGTCTGCACCTTCGAGTCGCTGGGCTCGGTGGCGCCAGCCGGCGTCGTGATCTCGACGATCCCCGCGAACGCTCAACAGCTGTACGCCGATCGGCTGGCGAGCTTGGCGCCGGTCGTCTTCGATGTCATCTACGCACCGTGGCAGCCGCCGTTGCTGCGGGCCGCCGAAGCTGCGGGCCGCGAGATCATCCGTGGGTTCGAGCTGTTGCTGCACCAGGCGGGCCGACAGGTCGAGCTGATGACCGGCGTCGCGGCTGCACCTCTTGACGACATGCGGGCGGCTGGGCTGGCCGCCGTTCGACAGCTCTGACTATCCACAGGTGCCAGCGCGCGGTCGAGTCAGGGGACCGAACGCAACTACGCTGAAGCGTTGTGTCGACGGATCTGCTGGCCAGCTGCCTGTCTGCCGCCGTGACCGCCGGTCTGTGTGCGCTCGGTCCGGCAGTGATCCGGCGGCTGCCTGAGCCGGTGGACTCGCAGCCCGAGCCGGTGGACGGGCAGCCCGAGCCGGTGGACGGGCAGCCCGAGCCGGTGGACAGGCCGACTCAGCCGATGACCACAAAGCTCCACTATCGCGACCTCGCGAGTAGTCGGAGCTTGTCGCCGCGGCTGGCGTTGGCCGGTGCGGCAGTTGGCGGTCTCGTCGGCTGGCGGCTGGGGGCGGTGCCGGTGCTCGGCGTCTGGGTGTACGTCGGTGCAGTGGCCGTCGTACTCGGATACGTCGACGCGCGGACGCGGCTGCTGCCGACGCGGATCATCGCCCCGTCCTATGGCGTCGTGGTCGCCTTGCTCGGCGTGGCGGCCGCGCTGGACGGTGCCACGGGACCGCTGCTACGGGCGGGCCTCGGCTGGCTGGCGATCGGCGGCTTCTACTTCGTGTTGTGGCTCGTCTACCCCTCCGGGATGGGATACGGCGACGTACGCCTGGCCGGGCTGCTTGGTCTGGCCCTGGGTTACCTCGGATGGGCGGAGACCTTGGCGGGGATGTACGCAGGTTTCCTGGTCGGCGCGATCGGCGGCGTAGCGCTGGCGGTGGCGGGGCTTGTCGATCGCAAACGCTACCCGTTCGGACCGTTCATGCTGCTCGGGGCGCTTGTCGGGCTGCTGTGGGGATCGGCGCTCGGTGACTGGTACACCGCCTGGTAGGCGGCCGGCGCCGTGACACACTGCTGCTCATGCTTCGGTGGCTGACGGCGGGTGAGTCGCACGGTCCAGCGCTCGTGGCGGTCCTCGAGGGTCTGCCCGCCGGTGTGTCGGTGTGCACCGCGGACCTCGCCGCTGCGCTGGCGCGCCGCCGGCTCGGCTATGGCCGCGGTGCGCGGATGAAGTTCGAGCAGGATGAGGTGGCGATCCTCAGCGGCGTACGCCATGGCTCCACGCTGGGAAGCCCGGTCGCGGTGACTGTCGGCAACTCCGAGTGGCCCAAGTGGGAGCAGGTGATGGCCGCTGACCCCGTCGACCCCGCCACCTTGGAGCAGCTGGCCCGCAATGCTCCGTTGACCCGACCCCGACCGGGTCACGCCGACCTTGTCGGCATGCAGAAGTACGGCTTCGAAGAGGCACGGCCGGTGCTCGAGCGGGCCAGCGCCCGGGAGACCGCTGCTCGGGTGGCGCTCGGTGTCTTCGCGGCAGCGTTCCTCGACCAGGCTCTCGGCGTACGCCTGGTCTCCCACGTGACGTCGATCGGCGCGGCGACCGCTCCGGCAGCCGCCGTCCCTTCGGCTGACGACGTCGAGCGGCTTGATGCCGACCCCGTGCGCTGCCTGGACCCTGACGCCAGCGCGGCGATGATCGCCGCGATCGACTCGGCGCACCGCGACGGCGACACGCTGGGAGGCGTGGTCGAGGTGGTGGCCCACGGGCTGCCGCCGGGGCTGGGGTCGCACGTGCACTGGGACCGGCGGCTCGACTCGCGGCTGGCTGGTGCGTTGATGGGCATCCAGGCGATCAAGGGAGTCGAGGTGGGTGACGGGTTCGAGGTGGCCCGCGGTCCAGGGTCGCTTGCCCATGACGAGATGGAGCCAGGGCCCGACCGCATTCGGCGTACGTCGGGCCGCTCGGGTGGCACCGAAGGCGGCATGTCGACGGGAGAGCGGCTCCGCGTGCGGGCGGCGATGAAGCCGATCTCCACGATTCCGAGGGCGTTGCGCACCGTCGACGTGGCGACGGGAGAGGCGGCGGTGGCCCATCATCAGCGGTCCGACGTCTGCGCCGTGCCGGCTGCCGCCGTCGTCGCGGAGGCGATGGTGGCGCTCGTGCTGGCCGATGCCGCGCTGGAGAAGTTCGGTGGCGACTCCGTCGAGGAGTCCCGACGCAACTGTCAGGGCTATCTGGCGGCAATGAGGCTGCGATGAGCGAGGAGGTGGTCTCGACAAGCTCGACCACCGGGCGGACTGGACCGCGGATTGTGCTCGTCGGGCCGCCCGGCGCCGGCAAGACCGTGGTCGGGCAGACGCTGGCCGACCGCTGGGGAGTGCCCTTCTGTGACACCGACGCGGTGGTGGAGGCGCGGGTGGGGAAGCCGATCGCCGACATCTTTATCGACGACGGAGAGGTGACGTTCCGGTCCCTCGAACGCGACGCTGTCGCTTCGGCTCTGAGCCGGTGCGAGGGCGTGGTGTCGTTGGGCGGCGGTGCAGTGGTGGCACCCGAGACCCAGGACTCACTGGCAGGCCACGCAGTGGTGTTCCTCGACGTCGGGCTGGCTGCCGCCGCTGCTCGCGTCGGCCTTGGCGCGACCCGACCGCTGCTGTTGGGCAACGTCCGAGGCCAGCTCAAGGCGCTGCTCGACGCCCGGCGGCCGTTCTACGAGCAGCTGTCGTCGTTCACCGTGACGACCGATGGGCGAGCGGTTGACGAGGTCGCCGACGAGGTCGAACGACTCGTGGGGGCGGGAGCGACCGGTTGACGAACATCACGCAGATCAGGGTCACCGGCGAGTCGCCGTACGACGTCGTCGTCGGGGCTGGCGTGGTCGGCGAGCTGGCAGGGCGGCTACCGGCCGACACGAGCCGGGTCGCTGTGATCTTCCCCTCCGCGCAGCGCAGGCGGGGCGCGGCGATACGCGGGGAGCTCGCTAGCCGAGGCTTGCAGGTGGTGCTCGTCGAGGTGCCGGACGGTGAGCAGGCCAAGACCGCCGAGGTGGCGGCCGACTGTTGGCAGCGTCTCGGCCAGGCAGGTTTGACCCGGTCCGATGCCGTCGTCGGCGTCGGCGGAGGAGCGACTACCGACCTCGCCGGCTTTGTGGCTGCCACGTTTCTTCGCGGCATCGCCCTCGTGCAGGTCCCGACGACCCTGCTCGGCATGGTCGATGCCGCGGTCGGAGGCAAGACCGGGATCAACACGGCGGAGGGAAAGAACCTCGTGGGCGCGTTCCACGAGCCGGTGGCAGTGCTCTGCGACCCCGACGCGCTCCAGACACTGCCGCCGGCTGAGATGGCCAGCGGTCTCGCCGAGGTGGTCAAGTGCGGGTTCATCGCCGACCCGGAGATCCTGCGCATCGTGGAAGCCGACCCACAGGCGGCCGCCGACCCCGCGGCTGCCGCCAACCGGGAGCTGATCGAACGTGCGATCGCCGTCAAGGCAGCCGCGGTGAGCACGGACCTTCGGGAGGCCACCTCGACAGGCTCGACAGTCGGCCGCGAGGCCCTCAACTACGGTCACACCTTCGGTCACGCCGTCGAACGGGTCGAGCGCTACTCGTTTCGCCATGGAGCGGCCGTCTCGATCGGCATGGTGTACGTCGCGGAGCTGGCCCGGTTGTCGGGGCGGCTCGGCTCCGACACGGCCGACCGGCACGGCGCCGTGCTGGAAAGCGTGGGTCTCCCGACGACGTACCGACCGGGCAGGTGGGCGCAGCTGCACGAGGCGATGCGGGTGGACAAGAAGGCGCGGGGAGACCGGCTGCGGTTCGTGGTCCTCGAGGGGATCGGCCGGCCGGCCGTCCTGGAGGCGCCGGACTCGGCGCTGCTCACTGCGGCGTATCGGCGGATCTCGAAAGAGGCTGGCCCGGCAGACAGCTCTGCCGGGGCCGCTCGACAAGACTAGGCTCGGCGCCGTGCGAGTGCTGATACTGAACGGTCCCAACCTGAGTCGACTGGGCTCCCGCGAGCCGGACGTGTACGGCACCACGTCGTACGACGGGCTCGTGGAGAGGTGCTCGCAGTGGGCGGCCGAGGTGGGATTCGACAGCGACGTGCGGCAGACCGACGACGAGGCGCAGCTGATCGACTGGCTGCATGACGCCGCGGACTCGGGCACACCGGTGGTGCTCAACCCCGCCGCGTTCACTCACTACTCCTACGCCTTGCGCGACGCCTGCGCTGCCTTGAGGGCGCCGCTGATCGAGGTGCACCTGTCGAACCCGGCTGCGCGCGAGGCCTTTCGTCATACCAGCGTCATCGCGGGGGTGGCGAACGGCACGATCGCGGGCTTCGGCGTGGACTCCTACCGGCTGGCCCTCATCGCCCTCGCCCGACTTGTCGGCGTCTGACAGCTTCGGAGAAGGGGGTCAGAGCGTCGGGAGGCCGGCCAGGGTGCGGACCGTCTTCTGCGCGTCAAGGATGCCGACGCCCATCTCGTCGCACACCAGGCGCACGGCTCCCACTTCGTAGTTCTGCTCCATCAACTCGAGCGCCCGCGCCCGCAGCTCAGCGGGGAGCTCGAGCTGTTGAGGTGCGGAATGCAGCGCTGCTGGGTTTGCCGCCTCACCTGGCACCTCAGCCGTCACTGGAGATGGTTGCAGGGGCTCAGCCGTCACTGGAGATGGTTGCAGGGGCGGCTCGACCTCGGTGGCCTGGATTCTCGGCGCGATGTTGGGCGTGGGAGCCGCCTCGGGCCCGCTTGGAGGCCGCCATCCGCCGGAGTTGCGCTCGACCTCCTCCTGCTGCACGGCCTGCACGGTCGCCTGAATGCGCTGCTCGGCCCGCCGGCCGATCTGTTCCTGACGCGCCGGCGACACCTTGACGCGACGGCTCACCAACCAGGCGGTCAGCAGCACGGCGAAGACGATCACGAAGAGGACCTCGGGCACGCACAGCAGACTAGTCCAGACTTGTCCGGATGACTTGCGCCTGGAGGTGTCCCATAGACGCTGACGCGGGCGGGGTGGGGGAGACCCGGTGACACTGACGCACCGCGGGGCAAGGCAGACTCAAGCCCCATGGCGACGACCAACGACCTCAAGAATGGGATGGTGCTCAACCTCGACGGGCAGCTGTGGTCGGTCATCTGGTTCCAGCACCACAAGCCCGGTAAGGGCGGTGCGATCGTGCGCACCAAGCTCAAGAGCGTGCTGTCGGGAAAGGTGGTCGACAAGACCTTCAACTCCGACGTCAAAGTCGAGACTGCCAACGTCGACAAGCGGACCATGACCTACCTCTACAGCGACGGCGAGTCCTACGTCTTCATGGACACCGAGACCTACGACCAGATCCACGTGGCGCCCGACACCATCGGGACGGCCAAGAACTTCCTGCTCGAGAACCAGGATGCGGTCCTGGCGATGCACGAAGGCCTCCCGCTGTACATGGAGCTGCCTGCCTCGGTGGAGCTGCTCATCGACTACACCGAACCCGGCCTGCAAGGTGACCGGTCGACCGGGGGCACCAAACCGGCTCGCCTCGAGACGGGGTACGCGATCGCCGTACCGCTGTTCATCACGTCCGGTGAGAAGGTCAAGGTCGACACCCGCGACGGCAGCTATCTCGGTCGCGTGTCGAACTGATGGGTGCTCGCTCCAAGGCGCGGAAGCGGGCTCTCGACATCCTGTTCGAGTCAGAGCTTCAGGGGCTCCCGGTGGGCGCCACGCTGCTCGACCGGCAGGCCAAGACCGACCGGCCACTCAACGAATACACCGTGCGGTTGGTCGAAGGCGTTGCTGAGCACCGCGGCGAGATCGACGAAGTCATCGCCGCGCACTCGACCGGATGGCCGCTGCAGCGGATGCCTGCAGTCGACCGCAACGTGTTGCGAATCGGCGTCTACGAACTGCGGTACGTCGACGACCTGCCCGTAGCCGTCGCGCTCAGCGAGGCGGTGTCGCTGGCGCGTGAGCTGTCTACCGACGACTCTCCGGCGTTCGTCAACGGGGTGCTCGCGAGCATCGCCGCGGATGAGACCGCGCTGCCGCGAACCAGCTAGCCACCTAGCCGACTCAGGACGGGGCTGGCACGCGCCGCAGCGGCGCTAGACGTCGTCTTCTGGCTCGGGGCCAATCGTGCGGAGAACTCCCCAGCCCGTCAGCCGTTCGGCCACCTGACTCGGCGGCTCGCCGTAGATGACCGCCAACGTGCGCAGGTCGTCCTGGCGGATCGACAGCACCTTGCCGTTGTAGTCGCCGCGCTGGGCTTGGACGGTGGAGACGAACCGAGACAACGGCGCCGCGTCGTCGAGCTCAAGATGCTGCAGCTGCTCGAGGTCGAGCACAAGCCTCGGCACCGGCTCGCGGGCTGCCCGGTACTGCGCCGCGCCTGGCACCAGCTCGCTCATCGGCACGCCGTAGAACGCAGCGAGATCTGACAGCTTCTGCACTGTGACCGCTCGATCGCCACGCTCGTAGGAGCCCACCACGACGGCCTTCCACCGTCCTTCGGACTTCTCCTCGACACCTTGCAGGGACAGGCCCTGTTGCTGCCGGATCGCCCGGAGGCGCACTCCCAAAGCTTTCGCGTACTTCTCGCTCATGGTCACTCGTTCCCTTAGGTCGTCACTCTATGTTATCGAAAAAGCTGGGTCACCGCGTCGGCGTGCGGTAATGTGAGCACTCGAACGACGTCCTTTAACGAACCGTCCGGTGAGGCGGGGAAGGAGTCCTGTCGATGGCGACCGCTCAGCGCAGCGTATCTCCGGCGCTCTCCCCACATGTGGTGCTCGACTCCGCCGACATCAGTCGTGCCCTGACCCGCATCGCCCACGAGATCCTGGAGCGCAACAAGGGGCCGGCAGACATCATCCTGCTCGGCATCCCGAGTCGCGGCGTGCCGCTGGCGAGTCGCGTCGCCGCCGCGATGACGTCGATAGAAGGTGTGGACATCCCGGCCGGCGCGCTCGACATCACGATGTACCGCGATGACCTGCGCCTCAAGCCAGCTAGACCGCTGGCTCGCACCGAGATCCCTGCCCGGGGCGTGGACGACGCGGTTGTCGTGCTCGTCGACGACGTGCTGTTCAGCGGCCGCACGGTCCGGGCAGCCCTCGACGCGCTCAATGACGTCGGACGCCCGCGAG
>JAABUS010002903.1_pt1 | contig 29949 bp, 36 predicted proteins | sample 5560161 | NCBI WGS metagenome assembly JAABUS01 (sample SAMN10711885, study PRJNA513376) | rock metagenome | isolation source: Antarctica rocks | place: Antarctica: Victoria Land, Trio Nunatak nord | collected 2016-01-04
GCTCGCCATGCTCACTGCGATCACTCCTGATCCGAGCGATCAGAGCGATCATTCCGAGACCCTGATTACCTAATGATTACCTAATCATTGCTGTTATGTAATCACACGCGGGAGAGTCCTAACACTCGATTCTTTCATCAATCTAGATCTCATCGACTTTTCATATAAACTGAAGTTATCAGAGTCTATGCATGTTCATGATGTATTTCATTCTGATCTGCTTCGTTCTGTCGTCGATGATCTCTTGTCTGATCAAAAGAATGAACTCTCAAATTCAATAGTGATAAATGACGAAGATGAATGAAAAATCGACAATATATTGAATTTTCGTCGATATCGAAGACGACTTCAGTATAGAGTCAAATGAAATGACTATGACAATGATCTCAATTGATACAACGCTGATGACGATGAATTTATGAACACTCAGAAGATAGTTGATGATTTTCATATTTGATATTCGAACAAATCGCGCTAGAAGTGCTTTCGACTATTCAGTCAATCAGAATTTAATAAATCTAAGTCTGTAAAATCATGATTGAGCAATCAATTGAATCGAGCAGAAAATACATTCATGCGAACATGAATCGTCGAAGAGAGAGAATAATGTCATGATTCTAGCCTTGTCAAACTCAGTCTTTTAGTCTTGTCAGATCTATTCTCACTTCATCATCTTGACTAGTTTCTATTGAGTTTAGCGTCGACTGAGAAACACATATATGTAGTCAGCTTCTTTTCTGTAGCTATCTTTCTTTCTTAGCATTTATCTTCTAGTTAAATGACACTCATATTGACTCGCTCTATGCTGATTTCTAACAGAATCAGCTTATACTTTGTCATCAAGAATTTGATATCATGCATTTTTAATTGTTGTTTGCATTTATTATAGATTTCATTAAGAACTCTGCAATTGCATTTTATAAATTCTTTATATATCAAGATATTGATGTCATTCACAAAGTTTATAAAGCTAATTTTTAGCTTAATATCATCACATACTTTTAACAAGTTTGTATTGTAAAACAGATATAATATTAATGATAGTAAAGAATTTTGTAATATGTTAATGTTTACATTGCATTTCATCATCATGTAATCATTAATTGTGATCATGATGTGTTGATCTTTCAGAAAGTTCTTTACAAACTTGAAAAGCAGTTTAAAAACTTTTCTCTTCTTCATGTCATGTAAAAGTTTGCTGTGCATCATATTATTAAATGCATTCTTCTTATTCAAACTCAGCAATGAGACTACTTTTCTTCTTGTATCACTTCATACTATATGTATCTTTTTTATAATTAGTTGCAAAGTCATATTTATTAATTTGTGCTTACAAACTTTCATCTGAGTATTCAATATTGAGTTGCAAACTTTTATAATATTTTGCAAACATTTGAATATGATGAATTTTAGTACTTTGCTCAATGTGTTAAATAACACAATTGATTTATATATTTTTGCATTGAAGTAATTTTTCTTATCTGACTTTTACATCATTATTGTGATTGTGCTCTTGAACTGAGTTGATTGTATTCTCTTCTGTAAACATCTTTCAAAGAAAAAGTATATTTATTTTGATGTATTATCAATGAGTTTGCGCATTATTTTATTTGTGTATTTCATATGTTTTAACATTTTGTCAAATGTCATTTTATAAATGATTCTTTTAATCTTATGATGCATCAGCAAAGCATCATCTTTAATTAAGAATGAATACTTGAAGTTTATTATGTTCAGCATGAAAATTTCTGAAAATGATAAAAAGTGAATTTAAAACATCATTTTTACTTTATTTTGCATTGTTGTAATGATGTTAAAGCATTTTGACTTGATCAGAGAGAAAATTGTCACTTAAGTTAATATGTTTGCAACTGCATTTCTTGCTCATTTTGCAGTTTTGAATAGTTCTCTCAAGAATTGTTTAACATTCTGCATGATTTCTTAATATTCACTGCATTTCTATTTTCTGATGATCTTGCTTTTCTTGTCACATGCTTGAATGTACTTTGTTTAATCATCAATGATTCAACAACTTCTTTTCATTCATTGCATACTTTTGATGATCTTCATACATTTCTGCATTCATTCTGCTTTGATCATTTCATGTAATTTTACTCAAAAAGTGAAAATCTTAATAATTTTCTTTAATGCATTCAGCAATTGCTTGATGTATTCATTTATGCATCAATGCTTTATTTCATGATTCAATAGTGATTTCAACATTTGTTCTTTCAGAATATTAATGAATTTCTCTTTATTCATTATCTTTCAGTTGCAACGTGATTTTCACGCTAACTTCTTGCAGACTCTAAAATTTATAATTGTTTGTATCAATAAATGATTTGAGAAGTTTTTCATTTTTTTGTTGGTTTCACATCATATTAATTGATTCATAATGTCATCTGTTATGAAGATCAAATTTATTATCATTTAAAATTCTTGATAATCTTTTATAATTGTATCTTAAAATAATGTTAGTGATGCATTAATGTTCATGATCATTTTAATTAACTCATTCAACAATAAATGTTATCTTGAATAAAATGATTCTTCTTATGTGAAGTGATGCAAATTGAAATCTTTTACAAGAATGTTTTTTTTCAACATGTGCAACATGTTTTTGATGTTTGAAAGATTTTCTTTTTCATGAATGATTTTATGATTTCTGAATGATGAATTGTATACTTCATGAATGTGTATAGCTTTTTGAATCATCTATGCATCATTTGTTAATATTTATAACATAATTGTGTTTACATCTTTGAAGTATCATGTTGAATATCAGATGTTGCTGTTGATTTTCTTATTTATGTAGAAATAGATTTTATCTTCATTATTCTTCAGTATGAAGTTGACAATTGCTAAGCAGTATACTCTGAAAATGTCATTAAATCATCAGAGTTCTTGAAGAATCAGAATGTCATAGTTTTTTTATCTTTTTCTCATATAATAATGTTATCATCATTTTGTTTCTGAACTTATGAACGTTGTACTGTAGTATTTAAAACTTCTTTTGCTGAAACATTAAAATTTACATTTTAAACTGTTTAATGTTTTCTTAAATGTTTGCAAAGTGTTTGCTTCATTTGTAAGATTCTCAACAGAAAATGACATTAACAATAATATAACTGATGTTAATTTCAATTCATTTGATCTTAACTTTTTAATTAAGTGATTTAATATAGTGTTTTCTGATGTGATGATTACATTAAGTAGACAATTTTCATTTGTTGAATGTTTTTACTTTCTTTTCAAGTCATTGTTCATCAATGATTTCAAATTAATAAATGTTTTTATGAATATCTTTGACATCATTGCTCTGAGTTTTTTTTGCTCTCATATAACATGATATAAAGATCTGTGCTTTGTGACTCTTTTTATACTTTCTTTTTCAGCTTGTTGTTTATAACATTGAGAATCAAAAATTCGATGTATGTTTTAACATGCTTTACATTTTCACATGTTTCAAGTCTGTTTATAAAAACAGTATTTTAAATGATGATTCAACATATAATAAATGCATTTTTGCTTGTTTTTGCATTCATACATCTTGTGATTATATTCTTGATACTTTAAACATTGATGCACTTTGCAGCTTAAGTTGTAAAATGTTACGAGCGTATCAAGATTGAACAAGACTGAAGCTTTAATCAATTTGCAATGCACGCTAGCGAGTACTCTGTGTAATGATTAAAGTTAGTCAACAATCTAATCGAGATCTGATCTAAATCTGACTCAGATTTAACTCAGATATGATTCAACACTCTTTTTCTTTCTCAACACTCTTTTCTTTCATCAACATCTTGTTCATTTACATCATTTTCTTTTCATGTTATAAACACATTTCTTTCAAGTTTAACACAGTCTTTGAACATTACATAAATAAAAGCTTTTGTATCAATCTTCTTCTGTATTCTTAATATTCAGTTATAGCTATTTCTAAAAATCAAGCACTATCAATTCTGATCTTCATTGATTGTATCATTTAAACACGATTCTGACATTATATTAAGAATTCATTAATCACACGATACTGATTTCATTATTCATTCAATCAACTTATACAGATGAATCGAGTCTAAAGAAATTTGTTTACCTGATGATTCAATCTTGAAAGACAAGAACAACATCAGAAAATTCATAGAATCAACGAAAACATATGATCATTAAATTGCTAGAAGATCTATCGCTCATTCAGTATGCATTCGTTCAAAATCGATTAATAAAATCTATGATAAAGAATTTTCGTGAATTGCTAGAGAATCAAATTGATTAAGAGAATTATGATAAAGAATCTTCGTGAATTGCTTCAAGATCAATCATTCTCAGAAACATCTTCTTTGTTGAACAAACATACATCTTTCTTTTTCAATCATCAAGCATCATCATTCATTTAATCTTTCTTTCAAACAATTCTCATCTTCTTCACTATGACATCTAAGAACACATCTGATAAAGATAAAGCTTTCGTTGATTTCTTGCAACAAACATGTTCACAAGCTCTCTCTTTTATCGTCAACTCACAACACACTTCTTCATTCATTGCTTTCAATGAATTAAACGCTGAAATCATCATACATGATGATATGAAAGTATGAAAGAAACATATTTATGCTCTTAATAGAGAAACAGATCGTTTCATCAAGATGAAACAATGAGACAAGAGTGAAATTCAACAGTTGAAAGCAAAACTACAAGCTTTCACTGCTATCACAGTCAATGTAATCATCACTGCTTTCTCGATTGTCATCTACTTCAAACGATCTAAATATCACAAAATACTCAACTCTTCAATGTTCATTGATGAAAAGAATTCTACTTGAAAGAACTGATCTCTTGACATACAAGAGAAGTTAGCAATTTGTTAGAAATTGATCTAGAGCAAGTCATAAAGATGTCATTTAACTAATAGATAAATGTTAAGAAAGAAAAGTATCTACAGAAAAGAACTTAATTCTTATATATGTGTTTCTCAGTTCTGTGCTAGACTCAATTAGAATGAAATCAGACAAAGACTAGACGAAGAATAAATGAAGACTAGAATCATAACATTACTTCTTCTTCTTGACTATTCATGTTTGCATGAATGTTGTTCTCTAATGTGCTTTTCTTGAATATCTGATATGAAATTCATCAATCATCTCTTAAGCGTTCATAAACTTGTCGTCGTCAGCGTTATATCAGTTGAGATCGTTATCATAGTTCTTTCATTTGACTCGATATTGAAGTCGTCTTTTATAGCGTCAAGAGTTCAGTATATCATCGATTTCTCATTCGTTTTCATCGTTTATCACTATTGATCTTGAAGATTCATTCTTTTGATCAGACAGAGAATCATTGATGACAGAATAAAGAAGCTCTGAATGAAATACATCATGTATACGCATAGTTTTTGATAGTTTCAACTTATAGAATGAGTCAACAGACTCAATGATCTGAAATGAATCAAGCATCTTGTCATTCAATTTTCTGAAAAGTCTCGCTGTAATAATGTTTCGTTCGTTCAAAAACATCTTTGATTCAATCTTATAATTGATCTTCTTTCTATGCTTATTAGCTTGATTTATCATTTGTTTTCGTATTTTGATCAGAGCTTCATGAGCGAAGATCAATGTCTTGTTCATTTGTTCAAATATATTCTTGACTCAATCAATCTGCAAGCGTTCGCGAGTGCTTTCATACTCGATGATGTCAGAGTCGAAGCTCATATGAGAATGAAAGTTCTTGTTCATGAAGAAGAAAGTCAAGAAGATGACTGAAGACAAGATGTTATTGTTAACAAACTCAATCATGAGTAGTTACTTGAATCAGTCGTTCTGCATGTATGAACAGAAGAAACAAAGATATCGCTCGACATTCTGATTGACTCGTTCACTTTGATCGTTGATCTGAAGATGATAAACGATGAACAATTGAAGAGAAATGCTCAGTCGTTTGCAAAGAGACTTTCAAAGAATGAAGATGAACTGAGAATCTCGATTGAATACAATGAAGCTTGATAGATTGTGAGTTCAATATATTCATTGAAGCAACATTTCAGCTGTCTTTTCAACTGTGATATCTTCATCATCAATGATGCAAGAAATATAATGTCTTTCTTTCAACAATCTGCAGATGACAGTCAGAATAGCGTTATAGTCGTACAAATCAGATAGATCAATAATGAAGTTCATGACTATGTTCTGTCATCGCTGTTCAGATATAGATAGAGATTGAAGCAAGTCATTTGATTTATTTCTTGATGTTTTTGAACGTTGACATATGTAGCAGTTTTGAATATATTGATCTATCGTTTTTCGCATAGAAGATTAATAGTAATTTCGCTTTATGATCTTTACTGTTCTAAGAATTTCAGAATGATCAATCAACGATTGATCATGTATCTCACGAATCAGATTCATTTGTAGAAGCTCGTTGAACGAGACTCATAGCTGACTATCATGATACAAGATTTTATTCTGAATTCGACAATTTTTCAATTTGATATCTTCATATTGTGCTTCGTCTCTTGCTATTGCTTCGCGAAGTAGCGTACAATTCTCATCAATCTCATTAATCTCAAGAATCTGTTTATAAATTGATTGATCATTATTCTTCTTTAGATCAGCGATCTTCATTTGATTCAATGTCAGAATAGTAGTTCTTTGATATTGAATGTGTTCATCGTTGAGATCTCTAGACATAAAGTCAGCTTGATGAGTTAATGCATCAATCTTAATGTTCTGTTTGTCAGATCAATACATTATCTTGAAGTTGAAGTCAACTAACTTCTGAACTTAATGCATCTGTCGTTGACTCAGCTTCTTGTCTTTCATCAATGAGATGAGCGCTTGATGATCGATGAACATCTTGATAGAAATGTTGATCAGCTTCAGTTCAAGTCGTCAGTGTTCAAAAGCTCGAATTATGATTAGCAGTTTTTTATCATATATCTCGTAGTTGCATTCAGCAGAAGACATGTTCTTGCTATAGAAGACAATTGAATGTAGAACATCTTCATCATCATATTGAGACAGAACTTCATCGTTGACGTAGTTGAATGAGTCAATTTCAAGAATGAAATCGCGAGTCTGATCAAAGTGACGAAGTATAGAAGTTTCAATCATATGTCTCTTCATGTGATTGAATGCAGTTTGACAGACTTTGTTTCATTCAAATATGATCTTCTTTTGAATGAGTTGAATCATTGAATGAACAATCTTCAAAAAGTTCTTGATGAAGCGTTGATAGAAATTGCAGAAGTCAATGAAGAACTGTATCTAAGTGAGATTATTGAGTGTAGATCAATCAATAACTGCTTGCATCTTTTGTGAATTCATCTTAAGTCTCTCGATTGACATCAAAAGTTCTAAAAAGATGATTTTCTGAACATGAAACTTGCATTTATTGATGTCTATCTGTAAATCAGCTTCTCGTAGTCTATTCAAGATCAATCATACATGTCGCTTGTGTTTCTTCAAGATCTTGCTGTAGATGATAATGTCATTTAGATAGATTTGACAAAACTGATGTAGATATTCAAACAATACGTCATTCATATAATGTTGATAAAACGTTGATTCATTGATTAATTCAAAGAGCATTACATGATATTTGTATAAGTCGAAGAAGATAATAAAGATAGTCAAATCTTCGCTATCTGAGTGCATGCGTAGCTTGTTGAACGCGACAATGATGTTCAATCGAGTCAGATACTTACTTTCTTGTATACGAGTAAGAGTCTCGTCTATCAATGACAAAGAATAGCAATCTCGTTTAATCAAAGCATTGAGCTTTCTATAATCGACGCAGAAACGCAGACTTTCGTCTTTCTTTTCAGCGAACAAGATGAGCGAGATGTATGATGCAAAGCTGAAGAAAATGAATTCTTTGTTCAGATGTTCAATCAGATATTTCTTTATTCTCTGAAGCTTGTGATCGAACATCTGATATAGTCTGCTTCGCGAAGACATTTCTTCATCGATCAACTCAATTTTGTAATCATAGAAATGATGCAATGATAGCTGATTGATCATTGCTCGATTGAAGACATCTAGATAGTCATGATATTCAAAGAAGAGCTTGATCTTGACTTGCTTGAGAACTTCAGCGTGAAAAAGCTCATGCAGATTCACTTCTTCAGACTTGTTTTCAACTGTAGTTATGAGTCGATCGATTTTCAAGATCATAACAGCAAAGATCTTGACATTTGATCATTTGACTAACATTCTATATGTCGCTGTCTCTATCATTGCTATGTTCATTGAACTGAAAAAAAATGAATTCAGACTGAACATTGATTTAGAATTTTTGACGTTAATTAAAGTTACGTCGTGCGATTTTAACTGTTCAATTAGTTTAACTGACTTCTCATTAAACTGACTGAAAGAGAGTGATTTCAGACTGAGTTGAAATGTAGTGAAAGATCTCTTCAGTATATGAGTAGAAGTCAAACTCTTCTGCTTCGTGATTATCTTGTTGCTTGTGAGTAGAACAATTGATTTATGATTAGAAATGAAATTCGATAATCGAAGAAAATCGATTTGCATATCAATTACTAGATCGATTTTGTTCATTCATGTTTTTTCAAGAATCATTTGATGTTGATTTAATCAAGTGATCAACATAAAAGCTGTGTCAATCGTATGATCTTAAACAGTCAGATTTGAATAGATGACATGAGTAATGAGTCTCTTAGCATAATGATCGTCAAATTCTCGAATTAACTTCGCTTTGATCAAAGTCAGAAGTTCAATTTGCAACTGATCATAAACAATCTGCGCAATCACTTCATCAATGAATGAATAGTCAGCAGCTTCAATGTTTATCAATGACTTCAATGAGTAACTAATTTCATTGCTAGAAAGTACACATTCAATAATCAAAAATTCAGAAGCAAAAGAATCATCTGACATGCTCATTGTTGAAGAAATTAACACATCTTTCATCGCGTTTTTGATGAAAGTCTCTAGTTTTTTGTCTTGCTATCTTCAAAAGAAGACATTTTCTCATTCTTTTTATTCTTCGAAATGATGATCTCATGTAAACGAGAGATGAAAACACAAGATGCTGAAGTATTGATCTTGTTTTGAGAACAGTTCTTGAATAAATGATCTGAGATCTTGCAGATATAGCAAACGATAGATGATCTGACTGATTCAGATGTAGAAAAGATAGTTGACTTGATATATTCAATTATCGAAGTTGTCATTGACAATGAAGTAGCAGCACATTTATCAGATACGACAGAGACTTTGACAATGACAGTGCGAAGCTGACTACGTAGCTGATAGTTGACTCATTGTTTATTATTCACATCTTGAAGAAAGATTCTTAAGTAAGTGAGCGAAGTAAAATTCTCTGAACAGACTGATAAAGCGTTCTGCAAGCAATTATTGATTTTATTCTGAAGATCGTTCATCAGAGTGCAATCATCGTAGTCTAGATAGTTAAATAGCTTCATAAAGTTGAAGTAGAAGACATTGAAAGACTTGTCTGTTTATTTCAGAGTGTTGTACTTGCAACGACACTTTCGATTTCTATTCAGTTCATCGTATATTTCTTTCAGATGCTCAAATAGCTCGTTGATCGAGATGTATGAATGCGAAGCGTCATGTCAATGTCAAGTGAAGATATATTCAGCAGCATCATCTTCTAGTCTAGATATCACATAGACAATACAGATATTCTCATTATCAAAGTGATCAACATTTGTCTGAAGCTTGTCGTTCATCTTGATTCTTCAGCTATCTCATGTTGATTCATCTTCATCGATGAATACAGATGAGTTTGAAAACTTGAAAGACTTGTGATGATCATTATTGAATAAAGTGAATGAGTCACGTCAAGTATGACTCTCAATAAATTGATGAGATAAAGATTTCATAGAAACTCGAGATTCAGTAGATTGACGAGATCGAGAATGATTCGCTGAACGCTGTCTCTTTTTTAGACTCAAGACTTTCTCTCATAGTTTAATGATAGTCTCTTCTTGAATGTTTATTGTCATTTGATTGATTTCTAGCTCATCAAGTCTCTTGATGTGATCAACTTGAACATTGATTCATTGCTTGTTGAGTTTCAAAGTCATGTCTCGTTGATCTTTTAGCTCGATCAGCATCTTGATGATCTCGTCTGACTGATCAATAGTTCATTAACAAAGTTGTTGACTCATGTTGATGTCTCATGAAGTAGTGACATTCTGAGATTCAGCTGAGACATTGAAGAAAATAATGAAAACGCGTCTGCTAGCAGTGCTTCTAAGCAGACGAGCTGTTTGTGACTTGACTGATTCGAAGTCGCGTGTCATTGTGAGAAAGATAGATAGATAGATTTGATTGTAATAAAGTTGAGTGATGTATTTTGATGAAAGTAATTCAAAGAATTTCTTACGAATTTTCTGAATAGAAGTAGATTATTTCATATCATTTACACGTTGATAGCAGAGTAGTTGATTAGCATTTATCTACTGTTAGAGATCGATCTAGAGCGAGTCATAGAGATGTCATTTAACTAATAGATAAATGCTAAGAAAGAAAAGTATCTACAGAAAAGAACTCGATTCTTATATGTGTGTTTCTCAGCTCTGTGCTAGACTCGATTAGAATGAAATCAGGCGAAGACTAGACGAAGAATAGACGAAGACTAGAATCATAACACAATTAACATCGACATCTTTTCAAATGAACTCTACAAGCTGAGCTACATAAACTCTCGACTAGCAGATGATGTCATCGAAATCACTCAAGTCAAACGCGATCTCAACTGTAACAATCTCTATCTGACTGTCAATGAACTTCTAAATGAACTAGCTCAATCATTTTATGACTCTGATAAGAAAGACAACTATCGTAGAAAATATATTAATCTGATTCAAGAATCAAAGAAATTCAGCAATTTCTTTAATCAGTTTCAACAACTATACATCTATCTAAAGTATCAGAAGAACGTACTAGTCATTGATCTAAAGAATAAAATAAACTCTCGTCTTTGAATCTTTTGAACAGCTCAGATGAAGTCACTCATCAAGCTATCAGATATTCAAAACTATCTGATTTGCTTAAACAATGAACATAAAGCAGTTCAAGAGATCAAGAACAAACTACTCAAACGTGATGATTCAAAGATCATCATTTCTAGAGCAACTATTGCTGTTCAGTCTTCAACTTTGAAGTCTGACTGATCAAAGTCACGCAGCGCAGTTTTGATTAACGTCAAGAATGCAGATGTTCTAGTTGAAATCTGTTTCATATGTCACAAATCAGATCATAGTTTCAAAGAATGCTTGAATCAATCTATCAAAGTTAATGCAGTTGACGAGAACTATGATTGTTTTGAACTCAATATTGAATCAAAGTTCAAGTCAAAAAACTAGTCATCTTTTCAACAATCACTGAAGTGAAGATTATATCTTTGTGCAATCTAGATGAAATTCTATCGAAAGAGAATTACTTTGATAAGTCATTTCTGATCGATGCTCTTCTCATCTTGCAGAATGAATCATTCAGTCTTCGCTCTTTGATAGACAATGATTCAATCATTTATATGATCATACATATCAATCTAGTCAATAAAGTATGTAAAGAGCTGAAAATTCAATCTATATCACTGACAAAAAAGAAGTTAATAAAAGAATATGATGAAAAGATATTTAAGAAAACTATCACTCATAAAATTCTATCAAATCTCATCATTAAAAGTCATAAGAAATTGACTGTTTCTATGTTGATAGTTGACATCAATCATCACGAAGTCATATTAGAAAAATCATAAATGAACAAAAATGAAATATTACTGAATATGAAAATTGACGTCATCGTTTTTTTGAATTAATTAGATACTTTCATTTCGATTTTTTCAATCTCTCTCAATTTAAAGCATTCAAGTTGATTGCAATCAACTTTATTTACTTTTATCTTTCAGTCAAAGATTTCTAGAATGCTCAAACGATCTGTTTCAACTACGATTCAGAAAGAGTCATTCTCAATTCAAAGCATAAACATTGCTTCGTTCAAAACATTGTTGAATCACTCAAAGAAGAATCAGACTGAAGTATTCACTCTCTTCATGAAGAATATCGATAGAAAAATCGCGTACAACACTCAGTGCAATTTAAACGCTCTGAACGTCACTTTTGTTGAGAAAACTACTCAGAATTTGAAAGCTATTAAAGTCAAGCTGTTTTCAGAATATCATGATTTTCTAAATGTTTTTGATTGAACTCAATCAAATAAGCTATCTTCAAATCGCTTCTACGATCATAAAATTGAGCTCATCAGTGATTCAATGCTTTCTCACTGTCAAGTCTATTGAATGTTCTTTGTTAAACTTCTGAAAGTAAAAAAGTATTTAAACGAGAATCTGTCAAAGAGATTCATCACTTCTAGTCAGATCTTCTATTTCTTCTCTGTTCTCTTTGCATTCAAAGCAAATAAAGATCTTCGATTCTGCATGAACTATTGAAAGCTAAATGTCATTTTCAAAAGAAATAGATATTCTCTATTGTTGATAAATGAGATCATTGATAAAATAGTGAGTTGCAAGCATCTGACTAGATTAAACATCATATCAACGTTCAACAAACTTCAAATGCATCTTGATAACAAGAATTACATCATCTTTATCACTGCTTTAGAAGCATATAAATACAAGATGCTATCATTTGAACTGACTAATGAATCAATCTTCTTTCAGCAATATATGAATGATGTTTTATGAAACTTTCTGAACGACTTTTGTCAAGTCTATCTAGATGACATTCTCATCTATAGCAAAACAAGAAAAAAACATAGAGATCACGTCAAACTAGTATTGAAATGACTATGCAAAGCTGAACTGCAGATGAATATTCAAAAGTGCAAATTTGATGTAGAAGAGACTGTCTTTCTAGAAGTCATTGTATTAAAACAAGATCTTCGCATGAATTCAAGTAAGATGATCATCATAGTCAACTGAACTACTTTGATCAATTTGAAAGAAATTCAGAGCTTTGTAAGATTTGTGAACTTCTATCGTTGTTTCATTAGAGACTTCTTCAAACTAGTCAAATCATTCACTCAATTGACTAGAAAAAACACGTCTTTTGTTTGAAATAAAGTTTGCATTCAAGCTTTCAGAAATTTGAAGAAACAGATCAGTTTTGCTTCAGTTTTTCGTCATTTCGATCTCAAACATCAGACTATTTTGAAAATCAATGCATTGAACTATGTAAAAGATGAAATACTGTTTCAGTACAATGATGAAAATGTACTTCACTTGATGATCTTCTACAGCAAAAGCATGATTCTCGCTGAAATCAACTATCATATCTATGACAAGAAACTGCTGATTATTATTCGCTGTTTCAAACATTGATGACTCAAGTTGAAATGTACTGAATTACTCATTTAGATATTCATCAATCATCAAGCTCTGAAGATCTTCATGAAAAACAATCAGCTGAGTCGACATCAAGTCAACTATCTGAACATTCTATCGAAGTTCAATTTTCAGATCATCTTTAGATCAGGCAAAATGAACACTAAAGTTGATGCTTTAATCAGAATGTCTCTAGTGAACATCTCTGAATCAGCTCAGCGTTTTGAAGATTGTTTTCAGACTATTGTTACGAAGCATGTTGACATTGAATAGAGTCTAGTCAATAGACTCTAGAGATTTCAATATGTGAACAAGAAACAACGATGTTTTGAATCGAAATATGCTGAAACATTTCATCTATTTGAGCTTTAGCAAATCGACTACTTCGTTTCTTTGTTCGCTCTACTATAGATACAGCTCGAAACTGTCTTCTTTCTTCTGTATTCTTAGTTTTCTAGTTATAGCTATCTCTATTGATCAAACATTCTATTCAGCTACGCACTATCTCGCTGCAGTGTGATTAAATTCTAGGCATGATTTCAACATTCAACTAAGAATTCGTTTATTACATGATATCGATTTCATTATTCATTCAAGCTACTCGACGAACAACGAAACGAGTATAAAGAAATTTGTTTATCTGATGATCAACGACTTCGAAAGACAAAACAACATCAGAGAGTCAATAGAATCAACGACAAGACTGTTGAATTGCTAGAGAATCTATCGCTCATTCAGTAGCATCGATTCACTCGATTAATAGAATCGACGATAAAGAATCTTCGTGAATTGCTTGAGAATCAACTCATTCTCGTGAAGCAGATGAGTGAAAATAAGCTGTTCAACTCTTTCTTTCTCAAAAGCTCGTGAATCAGTCGAGTCAAAATAATTTGTGTCATCAAATTCAATTCAACTCAATTTGAATTCAGATCAATTTAGTGAGTCTGCTACAAAGACGCTGTCAATGCGATGATCTATCTACTCACATCGCTCTATCTATCAGTGAATTGATCTACCTCGTGTTTCTGTGTCAACTAGTGAGTCTGCTTCAATGACACGATCAGAATCGATCTCTTCAATGAGCAAGTCAACTAGTGAGTCTGCTTCAATGACACGATCAGAATCGATCTCTTTGATGAGCAAGTCGATTTCTACATAGTGAGTCAACTACAATAGACATTTCGATGATCTGAAAGATCAATGAGAAAATTGATAGAAAGACTGACATCAGAACTTTCTAGTCGCTGTCGCTATGAGCTACACTACAAGTCATAGAAACATGACTTTTAAAAAGAAGAGAGTAATGTTACGAAGCGTGTCGACATTGAATAGAGTCTAGTCAATAGACTCTAGAAATTTCGATATGTAAACAAGAAACAACGATGTTTCGAATCGAAATATGCTGAAACATTTCATTTATTCGAGCTCTAGCAAATCGACTACTTCGTCTCTTTGTTCGCTCTACTATAGATACAGCTTGAAACTGTCTTCTTTCTTCTGTATTCTTAGTTTTCTAGTTATAGCTATCTCTATTGATCAAACATTCTATTCAGCTACGCACTATCTTGCTGCAGTGTGATTAGATTCTAGACACGATCTCAAAAACTATTTTGATCTCTGATAGAGTTGATGTTCTATCTGTTGAATCAAAAGTCAATCTCTATCAGAGAGTATAATTAGTCAATTAAACAGATGAGTTTTGCAGTGAATATAAACAAGCTATGAACAAGAACAAGCTCAAATTTCATATCATTAAACTGAAGAACTGCAAAATCATTGACAATGTTTTATTTAGAAAAGATCTACTGTGAATCTTTGAGAACATGCACACGAAATTACTACAAGAAGTGCATGATCAATCTTCAATCTTTCATCTCAACAATAAATGAATCATCAATTTAATTCAGCGTTTTTACTATTGATCAGATCATTGAGCTACTATTTAATGATACATTTGAAACTGTCATGCTTGTCAGTGAAGCAAAGTCTCTAGAAATAGCATCAATGAACTTCATCATTCTTTTTTGATTTCACAGAAACGCTGAAAAAATATAGCTATGAACTTCATTATTGAATTATCTTTGTCAGAAGACTATAACATCATTTGCACAATCATATGTCATTTCATCAAAAAACATCACTATATTTTCTGTCATTGAAGAGACAATGACATCTCAGTTGAAGAAATGATTTGAATCATGCTATGAAACGTCTATTGACTGCATAATCTACTCAGTTCTATTGTTTTGAACAGAGACTCTCAATTAATATCAACTATGTGAAAAAGTCTTTGCAAGCAACTGAGAATCACAGCTAGTTTATTCATAGTTTATCATTCTGAGATCAACAATCAATCAAAATGAGTCAATCAAGACGTTGAATGCGAACTTAGAATCTACTGCAATTACATGCAGAACGACTGAGCTAAATGAATATCTATGATGAAATTCAGCGACAATTTCAATATCTTTTCAATCACTTCAATGATTCTTTTTTACTTCAATAAAGAATTTCACTCTTGAATGAGTTTTGATTCAGATACGACTGACTACAAAACGACTCATGAACAATTTAAAGCTAGAAAGACAAATGATATTGTCATTCAAATGAAAGAGTTACTGAGCTTTGATCATCAACAATTGAAAAAGACGAAGCTGATCATTGAAGTTCAGATCAATAAACATAGACGAAACGTCATTTATGAAGTAGATGATTGAGTTTGACTATCTTTCAGAAACATCAAGACAATGAGACTCTGCAAAGATTTGAAAGATAAACAGCTAGATTTTTATTAAATCACTGCAAAAGTGAGTATCTTCTATCATCTTCATCTATCAGTCAGCATGAAGCATCTGCATTCAATGTTCAGTTTGAAGCTACTACAATTGTATTCAGAAGATTTTCTATCAGAACAACATTCAGAATCACTCAGATCAATCACTATTGAAGATGATGAACATTGAAAGATAGATGATATATTAAACTTCAGACATTATTAAGATTGAATGCAGTACAAAGTTAAATGAAAAGATTTAGATAGAGATGATGAATGATACTATGTTGATAAAGAGAAATTCGATGACTCAGAGAATGTTTTGAATGAATTTCATAAGCTATATTCAAGCAAATCGCGCTAAATATCAAAATAACTATCAACAAGAGCGAGCAAATGAACTACATTCATGTGAACATAAATTTTCGAAGAAAGAAATAATGTTACGAGTGTATCAAGACTGAACAAGATTGAAGCTTTAATCAATTTGCAATGCACGCTAGCGAGTACTCTGTGTAATGATTAGAACTAGTCAATGATCTAGTCAAGATCTGATCTAGATCTGACTCAGATTTGACTCAGATATGACTCAACACTTTTTTTCTTTCTCAATACTCTTTTCTTTCATCAACATCTTGTTCATCTACATCATTTTCTTTTCATGTTACAAACACATTTCTTTCAAGTCTAGTGCAGTCTCTGAACATTACATAAATAAAAGCTTTTGTATCAATCTTCTTCTGTATTTTTAATATTCAGTTATAACTATCTTTAAAGATCAAGCACTATCAACTCTGATCTTCATTGATTGTATCATTTAGACACAATTCTGACATAAAACTGTGTGATCTTTATGTTGATCTTATGATATATTTTCTCATTGATTAGCTTGTTCATCATCTCAGCGCTAATTATATGTATCATCAGCAAGACATATTTCTTTTGCTCACTTTTCTTTATGAGTTACTTAATCTTCTTGATCATCATTTCTGAATGTATGTTTTTGTTGATCTTGATGAGCATTTTCACTTCTTTCTTCTCTATGTTTTTAAACATTTCTTCAACTTTAATCTTATGTATCACTACTTCAAAACTGATTTCATGCAAACATGCATTCAACAATATCTCTTTGATTCAAAAATCATTTTTCTTTAATGTTTTTTTGCTGTTTTTTGTTTTAACTTGAAATATCAGCAATCTTGATCATTTCTTCATTATCTTTATATTCTTGCATATCAACAACATTTCGTCAACATCAATTTTTCTTACTCATCTCATTATGTTCTTCATTGTTGTTATCATGATTCTTTTTACTTCTTCTTTCTCTTTGATGAAGATCTTTACTTCAAATTTCTTACAATGATTTTGCACTGATGATGATATGCTAGCGTTGAACATAAAATGACTTTCAAATGATGTTGTTAACTTCATGCTCACTTTCTTTACTCAGCTGTCAACATGTTCTCTCTTCTTCACGAACTTTTTTTCAAGTTTGCTCATTATTTTTTTCAGTCTCTTCAGCTAATTCTTCATGTGCTGATTAACAGTTGATGCAGCAATACATTGACACGTCAGCTTTTCTATCATCTTTGTCAAACTTTTCATCTTTCTTCAGAGTATTAACTTGTTGTTTCTACGTTTATTGAGCTCATAAAGTACTTGCAGCTTGTGTAATTTCTTCTGTATATTTTTCATCTTAACTGAATTTTTCTGTGAGATAGCGATAATCATTTCTCGTTCACTCATCAACGTCACGTCAATGATACTTCTCATCTGTCTCTGATGATCAGAATGAAGTGCAAGCATCATGTCAATGATGTGCTTTGTCTTTATCTCAGATGAATAATCAATGTAAATTGTTATATGTATTAGAATAATGCAATTCTCTTGAAAGTTATTCTTTCAATAAAGACTGTTTGATTAAGTTATTTACATTTATTTAATATTTTGTTGAATTAAGCTTTTCAACTCAATTTAAGTTCTTGAATTCAACTTTTCAACTCAACTCAACTTGAATTCAAAAATTCTTCAAATCAACTTGATGTGATCAGTTTAATCACTTTTCTTCATCAAAGATACATATTCATCATGTTTCTGATTGACTTTATCGCAGAGACTTTCAAGTGATGATGTCAAGAACGATAAACATGATTGATGTGTTAATGTACTCAGGAACGAAACAACAACTTAGACAGCTTGCACTAACTCAGACTCATAATCTGTTGAAATATGAAATCATATGAAAGCATATTGATGTATTGATTGTTGCTGTTATAAGACTGTCTAGAAGATGAAAGATGAAATCTCTACTAGCGAACCTCAGCTCTATCAGATCTATGAAGGCGAAGATTATCATCTTCTCTATATTCAACATCTTCACGATTAGGGTGCATCATAGGTCGCATAACAGCTGAAAATTGTACTCTGTTGTTTTCAATCATTGACCCAACTCAATCGTACGCTAGACAGAGAACGTTGTGTCGAAATGCAATCCTCAACACTCAAGAAGACGAAGTTATCAACGAAGACGCGTTGATAAGTGCCCAAATCACGCTCTTCCCAGAAGTACATCTGTTTGAGTGGTATAGCTTTTACCTACTTCTGCCCAAGATGCTGATCAAGGGCAGAAGGTACAAGGCGACAATCCAAGCGTTATAGAATCGGAATGTGCGCTTATCGTCTCTCACAGACCTTTTCCACAAAACCCTGTAGATGATACCTGCTCCTAGGGAAATTGTAACCATTTGTGGACCGAAACCCACTCGCCAGAATATAGGACAGAAGCACGACCAGAAAGCAATAGGAACTGCAACAGTCCATCGAGCGGCCGAATCGCCGATCACAAGGGGTACTGTCCATCGCTCTCGAAGGCTATCCCCAGCCTGATCGTATAGGTCTTGAGAATGAATAGTCGTGAAGACTACTGCGCCAATGGTCAGCAACCATTGGTATGCGACCGGTTTAGATAATATGGTCGCTGGGCCAGAGGCTATCTCTAATGTTCCAGAAGTATAGCAGAGGAATCCGCAAGCATTGATGAAATTGCGAACTATGCAACTTCTGTCAGCTCCCGCGTGATCGTTGTACCAGTATCCGAGTATCATCAAGACAATACACTGCATGGTGCCCCCAATATATAAACTAGAAATTAACGCCAGCGGATAGATAGTCAGCATCAAACTTCTGGCTTGAGCACCATTCAGCCTCTTCGATGGCAATGGTCTCCAAGATTTGTTGACACTGTCTTCCTGAATCGCTTTCGGTTGCCGCTGGTTATCTATATTGAAAGGTAGTAGATTTATCCACGTCCAGAATGCTACAATAAATATTCTTCTCCATATCGAGAGTATATTGGGTGATGAGTTGGTGGTCAGTGCCGGCCCTGAGAGAGCACTGAGTATTCCGAAGGCTGTTTTTGGAGCGACAATAGTCTTGAGATCACTGTAAGTAAACAGCCATATCGTGTACATATGGTACGACAGCCGTTGCGTAAATCGAAGATCCTGTGTTTCCGTGAAAGATGTAAGCTTCTCTATCCTATTCTTTAAAATTATACCATCACAGATGGCATTCAAGTGCCTCATATCTCACCTGTTGGGTTGCTTCTGAAGCTGGTGCATCACAAGTACTCGGCATCTCGATGGCTATAACGGTCTTGGCCTTCTGGATATCTCAAGCGGGATGAAGACTGAAAGATAGATGATCAATTAACTTCCTTGCTCCTCGCAAGGCCAGGATCTCCGCATTTGTTAAATCCGAAATTGAGAATTGAGGGATACTGGGGAAGCAATCCATCATTATCAAGGAAGCGTATACGCGTGGCTCAAGCCGACAACGCCTCTTTGTAAAGAACTAGGCACACGTCATATGATCCTATGATAGGACGATGTTGGTCGTTTGGAAAGACACCGTTGAATCCTCAAGCTGAGGCTTGGGCAGCATTCCCTGTTCTGGTTTTTCAGTATTATTAGACCTCACACGTATGCACATCATTGCACCAATGCTCAGACAGCTAGGATTTTATCATACGGGGAACACTCTTCCCGGGGTTTGACGAGCGTTGGTGAGTTTGCCTAGGGATTTCACACGACAGATCGATCACAAACTCATCACAACGGCAGCTGATGATCAGCGTTCATCAAACACATGATTCTTCGAATTTAGTCTGCACGGACGGTACAATACGAGTAAACATGACTATAAGGCAAATGCAACATCAGCCGTGGTTGCCGAACTCTAGATAGTAAAAAGTAAGAGTTTGTCTGTCGTACCAAAGTGAAAAGATAACCCTAAGACGTCATGCGTGTGGCAAGGTCTACAGGTATGGTGAGTGTGATCCAGGTGATTGAAGGATTCAAATAAAGGGTGTCGGGATTCCAATTCGGTCCCTGTGTTTCGGCTGTATCCTTGTAGAAAGGCTCACCTATAGCAAAGTATGCGAATTTTGTGGCAGGATCCTGGACAATAAGAGCGCGCTGCTTTTCTTATTGGTTGGAGCTCTAGTGTCGGTGTAGAAAATTAATCAGAAGAATAGGCGCCTCGTTCTTTCCGGTCGATCCGATATCACACAAACGTTTGAATACGTCAAAACGCCTGAACGAACATCATCTCCTAATCTCTCCAAGCTACCTTGACCAATGCTCACATATACATGGTAATGTGAGTAAGCTATGCATAAGAAGTGGTTGCCTTGAAGGGAGGGATCGGTTGTACGATAACGATCGAGGAAAGTAGGCACAACAGTACGGCAAAAGCTGGCAACCGCTGTCTTGACTGCCGCATCTCCAACAGGATTTTGACTAAGTCAAGACGTGAGGCTGCCGATAGCAACGGAGAATTTTGATCTAGACAGGACCTGGCTGCATCAAAAATAAGGCAATCAGTTACTTTCGCAGATCTTCCGGATGCAACAGATATCCTTCCGAGATTCATGCCAGCATGCTCAAACATGACACTCACCGGTTTTGGAGTGTCGCAGAGCTGATCACCAGAAGTAAGGTACGGTCTGTCACCATAGAAGTGGTGTATGCTCGATATGACAATACCACGAGAATGTTTGGTATATAATACGGCGGAAAAATACCGACAAGGCTTCTAGATTTGACCCATTATGATCGGTGACTGAATCTACTACACCTTTAATTCGTATTAGGACCATGGGCGAGATGGCGAAAGTTGTGCCATCATCAGACGACTATATATTATCACGAGATTTCGCTGCAAACGCGAGGTCGGTTCTTCTCAATTCTATCAATCCACCAAAACTGATTGTGCTACTACTAGGTTGAACTTACAGCACTACCTTTGGAAGGATCGCGTTGGCTATTTACTTCATCCAAGCATTCAAACAGATGTGGAAGGGCTAAAGGTTGCAGAGATAGGTGTAGGAACTGGGTAATTATGTGTGGTGGCCTCATGAAGTCTATATGCCAACAATGTCAACAGGATCTGGCTGGTCGATCTTGCCACTACTTTACCGCCGTCTGCACAACTAGATGGGTTCGACATCGACCTGACGCAGTGCCCACCAAAAGAGTGGCTGCCGCCAAATGTTTCTTTTCATGCTCAAGACTGCCTAGCAGAGCCATCAAGCCCTCTGGTTGGTAAATACGACGTCGTGCATGTGCAGCTTTTCCACTTGGGTATTCCGAACAATGACCCAGTGCCTGTGGTTCGCAATCTTATCCAGATGCTGAGTACGTTCTCTCTCCCGCAGTCTATATCGCTCCCCATCACTAACATATAGGATCATTTTAGAGCCAGGGGGCCGACTCTCATGGGGAGAATACGACTACAAAACCTGGCAAATTGTTAGAACTGGTCCCACCACTAAAGACAGCGAGGATCTAAATACATTACTGGAATACACTGGATCAATTGGAGGAACAAGGCCTAGCTGGGTCAAGAGCTTGTAAGTATTGATCGAATTGTTCTCCCTTTTTCTTTCCTCGAACGTTGGCAATTAACAAAGGTTTCAGCTGGCCCTCCCGTCTACCCCAAACTTTCGAGAATTTGGGGCTATCAGACATTGTTGTAGATCGCCACCCTTTTCCTAAAGATACGCTGCCTTACTATCTTGATACCGCCTTGATGGCTTGTGAGGAGATAAGCTACAATGCTTTGGATCCTTTAGGAGGGGGGCAGGGAGAAGTCGCGAGGGATCTGATTAAGAGGGTGTCTAAGGACAGGCAAAACACCGCTTTTAACCTGGATCGATTGACTGTTGTAGGCCAAAAGTCAACGGGGTGAAGATACCTATTCTTTCGTGATTATGTGAGGGTCGGGACCATGATGTATGCTATTACATAGAATAAGAGATCTAAGACAAGTGCATCTGAGCATTTTAAGTCAAGATTAGTCGTATCTCATTTCATCTTGGCCATATAAGTTAGCTATGACAGGAATCCATCTCAAGATATTTTAGTGGTTCTAGTACTTACCAAAACCGTTCCTAGTACGACTGCTCAACTCTCTTATGCAATTCCTTCTCGAGCGTATTGTACTCTTGGGCCTCAACTTCTTGCAAAAGAGATCCGTCCGATCATTGAAAATACAAGTATCTCAACAATAAGGATAGTTTAACTTGCATAATAGTCTCTATATTTTTAAAGGAACGTAGTACCTTAGACTTAAAAGCGTCTAGCTAATATCCTAATTTGCTAGAGCCCATAATTATTCCTCCTGCAACATGTCGTGGACTGTACTTAAGTTCACTTTCTTGCATGAAACACAAGCTCCAATTTCCCAGGAGCAGCTGTAAATTGATCTTTCATATTCTTCCAAACACGTATTCCAGCTTCTCCAGGGGCAAAAGCTATGTCGTATTTTGAAACGAGTAGCGCGGTAACAAATCTCAACTCGGAAAGAGCAAGGTTTTTCCCGACGCATGAGTAGCGCCCAATCGAGAATGGCGCAAAAGCTCGCTTATCTTTGACCATTTCGGGCTTGGAATACCAGCGTTCTGGTACGAAGTCTTCCGGCTGCTCAAAACATGATGCAACTGTCCCGAGTCAATTCACTATATCATTCAAATTAGGGATTGTGACTGACGCCTGCCAATGGTGTAGCGGGGAGCTACGACTGTGGTGTATCCCGGTATGAACTTTCCTGCAACAGTCAAACCCTCAGGAGGTGTCTCGCGGTATCCACCTGTTGGGACCGGAGGATGTAGTCGAAGTGCTTCATTTATAACGCCGTTCAGATGTCCAAGTGTTGTCAATGCCTTCGAGTCATAGATCGAATGTGAACCTTTCATTTCAGCCCTGAGCTTATCCACCTGGCCAGGGTCAGACGCCAGTCGATAGAAAATGTAGACTAAAGTTGGAGCGACCGTGTCACTAATCAAAGTTAGCGAGGCCACCCCTGAATCTCGTTCAGTGTACTCACCTGCCTGCGACAATCAAGGCAATGGAATCGCCATTGAGCCAGTTCATGTCTCTTTTGATGCTATTGTTCTTCCTGGATGCATCTATCAACCAGGACGAGATCTAGTCAATTCAGTGAATGCTTCAGGTAAGTGGAAGTCAATATCTGCGAAGCATACGTCTGGTTTCTCTACTTCTACCTATATCATGAAGATGTATCAGCATGACTTCTGCAATTTAGAAGCGGTCTTTGTGGCATACTTCGATTCTTTCACCCATACGTTCTGCGGACCATGAAACCATCCTCTTCCAATCGCGAACAATGGGGATTTTAGGAAAGCTAAAGGCTAACTGAGCGAGCCATGGAACAGGGCTCAAGGGGCCAAGTAATGTGAGAGCTTTCCGTAGCATAATTACGGCATAGTGCCACTTCTCGTCTCTCAACATATTGAAAGACTTAGCAAATGCAAAATCACCCATGACATCAAAGCTGAAGAAATAAAACCAAGTCGATACATCCACGGGCTCTCCTGTAGAAGCCGCGATGTGTCTCTCTAGTTGCTCGCCGTACGTGGTGATTCGGTCTTGGTAATTCTGCAAAGCTAACATGTTGATATCCCAAGGTTAGTAGAAGAGCATTAATCAGCAATTAAGAGTAGCACACATTTTGAAGTAAATCCGTGGTCCCAGATACGACGACGTTGGTCGTGTTCCTTCTTGTCTCGGGTGGTGTTCATAGCAACCTCGGGCAGCAAGAAGTCATACCAGACAGCCTTTGTACACTTGTTTCCTGGGCCGTCTACCGAGGATAAGATTTCTGGACAAAATATAGTCACTTCAGTTGGACCTGAAGTGTTTCACGAAATACCTAGGGTCAGCCGGACATGATCTAAGCCTTTCTGCTCGAGTTTACTCACCAGTGCGTATAAAATCGCCGTACTTTTCATGTAACCGGTCCAAGAGCAGGTGATTTTGCGAGTCGACTACCCTCGCCACATGCCAAAACTTGCTCACGCCGGCCAAGAAAGGAGTTGGGAACCTGCGCAGTCTATGGAATAGGGTGCGATATATCACGATACTACTAAGAAGAGAAACGGCATAACAGGTAGCAATTAAGACAGCATATGAGGTCCCCTCGAACAAGTCACGGGTATCATATTTGACTTGGCTGAATACCAGAACAGCAAAGACACCAAGGTAGATCCTGAAAATTAGGGGAGCTTTCATATGATGTTCTCCATGAATGAAGAAGAGAAGATGCGAAGCAATACCAGCTAATGCTGCTAAAGAGGTTTGGAGGAGCATTGACGTAGTGGCAAGTGGATTCTGGTATCTGAGGAAAATGAAATGCACCAGCAATAGAAAAGGGAATGCCGCAGAGCATTACTGGGTGCTCCAGGGGAAAGAAACCTAACAACGCTAGCCATGACATTGTACTCGGATAAATTTCATGTTTCGAAACACTTCGTTTTAAGGCTTTGAGATGGCTTTCAATGGGCCGGCCCGGGTAGGTTTGGCAGGTGTGTGTGGGGGATGTTGTGGTTGGCGCGTAGCGCTTACAGTATCTCATCGCCGATGGCATATCGGGCGCATCCGTTATTCACACCAACGTCAGAGAAGGCAAACTCGATTGCAGGAAACGTCCATTTGCAGTCTGACTTGCAGATCCTGAACAGCGCCTTATGCGGCTGAACCAGTCTGTGCTACCTCGGAAAAGCCAGAAATGGACTCTGCTGCAGCAATACCACACCATTGAAGCACACGTCGGAGCTGATGAAGAGGAAAGCAATGATCATCGTGTACCGGAACTCTAGGGAGGAGAGGAAACTAGATTCGTATTGCCTTATTCCAACATTAGCACCATTTAGACTTTGCTCTACCACTTCAAAGCGTTTCATATCTCCCTGCTTTTTAATCACAAGCATGATTGCCTTGTTACTATCATGGCTATGATGCGGCGTGTCCCGAATTCGAGACTATCGCCTGAATTTCCTCAAATCACTTAAAATTTCTAAAACCAATAGCAATACCCGCATCTAGGTACTTCAGTCTTGGTTATCAAGACGTGCAATCTCCATAACCTCTCTTCTCTGTTTTCGAAATGGCTCCCATCACAAGTAATAGTGATTCTAGAGTCATTGCAATTCTATTCTCTAACTGTCTCTTCATTATACTGCCTCCAATCGCAGTCGTCCTTCGAGTGTGGGCACGAAAGATCAAGAAAACTTCTCTTTGTTTTAACGATTACGCTATTTTCATAGCATTGGTTTGTCGATCATTAAAAGACCAAAGCTTAACTAGCTGACACTGACTTCTCCATAGATCCTGGCCATAGGGTATAATGTTTTAGGAGTCATAAGTCAGCCTCACCCGAATATCCTGCCGAATAAACACATATGCTAACATACCATGGCAGCGACCACAAGAGGGGGCGCCGGGCAACATCTTGGATTTGGCCCGAATAACGCTGGCCTCAAAGAATTGACAATTACGCTTAAAGTAAGCTGGTCTCCACCAAGAGAGCCATCCTCTGATATTGATTTAGGTATTTGTTGCCGCAACAGTCATATGGCCCTTAGCCAATACCGCTGTAAAGCTTTCTGTTCTGGACTTTTACACTCGAATATTTCCCAACCGACTCTTCAAAATCTGCGTTTGGATTTCAACCGCTCTCACACTTGCATTTTGCCTGGCTACTATCTTGACGTCCTTGTTGATTTGCCGTCCAATGGCATACAACTGGGACAGAACCATTCATGGGACTTGTGGAGACACCACAGCCCTCTATCTGTCTACAGGCATCGTGAATCTGATCATCGACGTCGGCATCGTCTCTCTTCCGATGCCGATGTTGTGGGGCCTGCAAATGAAATTTGCAAAGAAGTTGGCATTATCACTCATCTTTGGCCTCGGCTTTTTGTAAGTCCAACACCCTCTAGATGTGCGAGTAAACGATTTCCTAATAAGTCTCCCTGTCAACAGTATTTGTATAATCTCGATTCTACGTGTTATCGCAATTAGTCGTGTCGACTTTACAGACGTAACATACTCTTCCGTCCTCGATGAGGCGTGGTCAGAACTAGAGCCGACGCTGGGCGTCATAAACGCTTGTTTGCCTATATTACAACCAGTTTTGTCCAAAGTCTCTAGCAGCTCTATATTTACAAGACGTAAAACCAAGGGTTCGGCAAAGAATTCATCAAGTGGCCGGCGATGGATGCTTAGTGGGTCTAAATCAGCGCCTCGTCGTGGCCAGTCCGATCCACGAAGTTTCGAACGCCTCGACGACCACACTTACCCTCTAAAAGATACTTATAATATACAAAACGAAGCAGCAGGTCCGAGTGGTAAAAATTCAGACCTCGATGATGATGTAATGCTAAGGTACGGTACTAAAGAATCTTCCAGAGGCATCAATGTAAAAGGAGACTGGAATGTGCATTCTAACCCACCGACCTGAGGTCTGACATGTCTTTGGAAATGGTGTCATATTTTCGAGTATTTTCTATAGCTTTTTCTAGGGACGGCCTTTCACGACTCGTAGAACTCGAAGTTGGGCCTTTTTGGAGGGATGATATGAGGCGGAGAGTCGTAAAGAATATTTAGGGGGAACTGTGAACTATCCGATAATTATTTCGAATAAGCCAATGATTTTCAATAGGATGTGGTACATTTGAACCTGCACAGACCCCGCCAAAATGCATACAAGGTTGCCTGGAAGTAAATGCCTCACGTTGGACAGAGATAGCGCGGTTGAGACTTACAAATACGACTCAGGGTCCCGACTTTCCCCAGATCTCTACCACCCTCCACATCACACAATCTTTGGACATCAATGCCAAACAAGAGATACCCTCTGATCTAAATCTACTGTAGCCCACCAATTTGTCTATACGACCTTTGCTCAACATGTCCAAGCCAACCGTTCTCTTCGTACCTGGTGCCTGGCATACTCCAGAAGCGTACGGCGCCGTCATGACAGCTCTGGAGAAAGAAGGCTACCCTACCATTTGCATACCTCTCCCTTCATGCGGTGCTATGCCACCTCACTATGACTTCACCGAAGATGTCCACGCGATCAGGGAGGCAGCCACGAAGCTCGTCGAAGAAGACAGAGAAGTCGTAATTGTCTTGCATTCATACACGGGATTGCCCGGAGGAGAGGCCCTAAATGGTCTTGGGAGGAAAGAGCGCCAGCAGGAAGGTAAGGATGGAGGGGTAATAAGGATGGTGTTCATCATGGCATATGCGGTACCGGAAGGGTTCCAGCAGCTGCCTCGAGGGGAGACATCGAATTTTCCACCGTGGATGCGCGTAAACACAGAAGTGTGACATTCCTGTTTACTTTTGATAATGCGAAGCTCAGCTTCTAGACTGACTCTTTAACGTAGGCTGGCATTGTCACCGTGGATCCCGAAGACGCCAAGCGAGTCTTTTACAATGATCTGCCCACCAAAGAAGCTGATCACTGGGCATCAAAGCTGCAACATCAGAGTTTGGGCGTCTATTGGAGTACAGCGACATACGCTGCTTGGCGCTATATTCCATCGACGTATGTCTTGTGCAACGACGACCAAGCATTCACAAAAGCGGTCGGCGAGATGTTCCTGCAGGGTGCCAAGCAGATAGAGCCCACCTCATTCGATATCGTGGAGAGGTGTGATGCAGGACATTTCCCGTTTCTTAGTCAGGTGGAATGGATGGTAAAGGTTCTGCGCAAAGCCGCAGGGGAGAAAGTTTGACTGACGGGAGCGGGGACTAGGGAGTCGATGCCCCATCGGCTCAAGTCTTGCCATTCTTGGTTAGCTTGTATTGTTGAAATTATATAGGGTTGAAGTCTTTGTTGCCTAGCCATCCTGCTCTGATATGCGAAGCATTTGTCGTTTCAACGAACGGTAGAAAGAGTTGTAATCAGTGTCAAAAAACAGAGCAAGAAGTTCCGGCTTATTGTGAATGCCTGTGGGTTTACGGAGAGGTTCAATCAATGGAGAGGTTCAATCAATGGAGAGGTTCAATCAATGGAGAGGTTCAATCAATGGAGAGATTGCTATACCCAGACACGTCAGTCCAATAACATTGACAATTCATACAAACACATACTGCGTCTGGTTTCTCAATTTTGATTTTCACACACCCCAGTCTTGACAGGATCATGTTGGAATACGAGGTCATGTGGGGGCATATTGATATTTGGTTGTTGGAAGGTGAAAACTCTACTAGCGGGCCCCAGCCCTACCAGCCCTATGAAGCGGAGGTTACCAACTCCCCTATTTCCAACAGATCATGATTCAATACTTACCTACATTTAGGCCTGCCGTCGGGTCCGGGTTGCTCAACCCAACCCGGTCAACCCGACGGGTTGACCCGAACCCGATTGCAGGCCTAGAAAAAGAGGTTAGAGAGCTTTTCAAGCATATCAACATGTTTAAATGTCAACTCACCACCCTACTCACCACCCTACTCACTACCCTACTCACTACCCTACTCGCCATTCTACTCGCCACTCTACTCACCACTTTGCTCACCACCCTATCTACTCGCCTACCTACATGTTCAGCTACCAACTCAGCTACTTACTCGCCTACCAAATTCCCCACCAAACTCCCTACCAAACTCTCTACCAAATTCCCTACCAAATTCCCCACCAAATTCCTCACCAAATTCCCCACCAAACTCTCTACCAACTTCCCTACCAAACTCTCTACCAAATTCCCCACCAAATTCCCTACCAAACTCACATGCTTATTACTCTATTAAAATTGATTGCAAAATTGATTGCAAAAAAATTTGGAAAAAAATTGAGAGAGTTATACTATTTTTGGTACATAGTATACTATATTTAGTATATAGAAATCGGGTCTGGGTTGGGTTGACCCCCCCCCACCCAAACCAACCCTGACCCGACGGCAGGCCTACCTACATTCCACCCTGAATGCCTCCTCCTATATTGAATCTCAGTCCACATTTCCTTCTCATCATTCTTCCTACAAACGAGCAGTTCAGACCCATAAATACACCATCTCTTTCTCTCAACAATGATGCATCAAAACATTTCTTAACAACATCGAGAATCAAAGCAGCCAAGCTTCAGAAATTGAATAGAGAACATAAAAGGGGAGTAGAGTTCAAAGAAGACAGGTGAAGAAGAAAGATCTGCACTTCCACTCCATCAAACCTTTAATCCACGAACCAGCATGCCATATGCCAAAAAAAGCAAAAACACCACTATGAGGAAAGCAATATCTGCACCCCCAAAGCCCACCACCCTCTCCGTCCTTCGCATCCAACCCACACCTCCCGCCGCACCTTCTACCCCCAAAGAAAAGCCTGCTATTTCTTCGCTTCTTGAACCGTCCGCCTCCCTTCCTCTCTACCAGCCCACCCATCTCCAACCTACTATACAGCGATTATGATTCTTCCCCCTCGTCCGAGTAACTCTCTTATCTCATCCCTCGTCCAAGTTAAAACACACCCCTA
>JAABUS010000715.1_pt1 | contig 29934 bp, 20 predicted proteins | sample 5560161 | NCBI WGS metagenome assembly JAABUS01 (sample SAMN10711885, study PRJNA513376) | rock metagenome | isolation source: Antarctica rocks | place: Antarctica: Victoria Land, Trio Nunatak nord | collected 2016-01-04
GTGCCGGTCGGTGCGCTGGACACAGCCAGCACGGGGCGCTCGACGTCGCCGAGGGTCGCCGCGGCGACGCGGGGCAGGGTGGTGGTGTCGGCGGTAACGGCAGCCATGGTCTTCAGCCTCCTAAAAATCGTTGCGTATGCAACTATACGACAGAACCATCGGCTTGGCGCGTTCATTCCGCACCGTCTCACCCGCTATCAGTCGTCACCCGCTGCCGGCCAATGGTGACTTCGACGGCCGGGCCCTCGTCATCAGCCCGGCGATCACCATCGCCGCCAGCGGAATCAGTACCGCCGTGCCCACGATGTTGGGCCACCAGGGGATCGCCAGCGGATGCGGATCGGTGAGCTCGGCCAGCGGACCGCCGTACTGGCGGGCATGCCGCCGCGCGATGTCGAGCACGATGGTCGGCGGAATGAAGCCCAGCGCCGTCCCGAGCACAACGCCGAGTAGCCCGACCACGCCCGCACGGGCCACGCTGAGCCGCCTGCGTACCCCGGGGCTGGCCCCCGGGATGGCCCACAGGGTCGCAAAGTCAGGTCGAGAGTCGACCACGGCCAGCGGATACCCGGTATGAACACCCGGCATCCAGGTGAGGTCAAGCGTCCGGCTGATTCACCGCGTGTCGGCGCCTCCCGTGCTCAGCTGGGCGAACCCTCTGCGGCGGCGATCTCGGCATCGGCGACACCCTCGGCGGAGTAGCGCAGCCAGATCGCGCCGAGCGGCGGAACCCGCACCGACGCCGAGGTCGGCTGGCCGTGCCAGCTGGGCCCGTCGGCGGTGACGGCGCCGAGGTTGCCGACCCCCGAGCCACCGTAGATCGCGGCGTCGGTGTTGAGGATCTCGTCCCAGCGACCCTGGATCGGCAGCCCGAGCCGGTAGTCCTCGTGCGGTCCGGCCGAGAAGTTCGCGACGCACGCCAGCACCGAGCCGTCATCGCCCCAGCGCAGGAAGGAGAACACGTTGCCGCTGGCGTCGTTGGCGTCGATCCAGTCGAAGCCCCCTGGCAGGGTGTCCTGGGACCACAGCGCGCGGGTATCGCGGTACTGCTGGTTGAGGTCGGTGATCACCCGCAGCACCCCCGCATGGTCCGCGCCGTCGAGCAGCCACCAGTCCAGCGACCGGCTCTCGCTCCACTCGCCGCCCTGGGCGAACTCCGAGCCCTGGAAGATCAACTGCTTGCCGGGGTGCGCCCACATGAACCCGTACAGCGCACGCAGGGTGGCCAGCTGGCGCCAGCGGTCGCCCGGGATCTTGTTCAGCAGCGAGCCCTTGCCGTGCACGACCTCGTCGTGGCTGAACGGCAGCACGTAGTTCTCGGAGTACGCGTACACCATGGAGAACGTCATCTCGTGGTGGTGGTACTGCCGGTGCACCGGGTCGTGCTGGATGTAGCCGAGCGTGTCGTGCATCCAGCCCATGTTCCACTTGAACCCGAAGCCGAGGCCGCCGAGATGGGTGGGCCTGGTGACGCCGGGCCAGGACGTGGACTCCTCGGCGATCGTCATGACGCCGGGCACCCGCTTGTAGACGGTGGCGTTCATCTCCTGCAGGAAGGCCACCGCCTCGAGGTTCTCGCGACCACCGTGTATGTTGGGCAGCCACTCGCCGGCCTTGCGCGAGTAGTCGAGATAGAGCATCGACGCGACGGCATCGACCCGCAGGCCGTCGACGTGCATCTCTTCCAACCAGTACAGCGCGTTGGCCACCAGGAAGTTGCGGACCTCGCTGCGCCCGAAGTCGAACACGTACGTGCCCCAGTCGGGCTGCTCGCCCCGGCGCGGGTCACCGTGCTCGTACAGCGGCGTGCCGTCGAAGCGGGCGAGGGCGAACGCGTCCTTCGGGAAGTGGGCCGGAACCCAGTCCACGATGACGCCGATGCCGGCCTGGTGCAGCGCGTCGACCAGGTACCGGAAGTCGTCGGGGTCGCCGAACCGCGAGGTCGGCGCGAAGTAGGAGGACACCTGGTAGCCCCACGACCCGCCGAACGGGTGCTCGGCGACGGGCAGGAACTCGACGTGGGTGAATCCGGTGGAGCGGACGTAGTCGACCAGCTCGGTGGCGAGCTCGCGGTAGCTCAGTCCCAGCCGCCACGACCCCAGGTGCACCTCGTAGACCGACATCGGCGAGGCATGCCACGGTGTCTCGGCCCGCTTGGCCAGCCACTCGGCGTCGTTCCACTCGTGCTGCGAGGTGAACACCACCGAGGCGGTCGCGGGCGGCACCTCCGTCGCGAACGCCATCGGGTCGGCCTTGTCGCGCCACTGACCGTCCGCGCCCAGGATCTGGAACTTGTATCGGACGCCGTCGCCGACGCCGGGGACGAAGAGTTCCCAGATACCGGTCGCTCCCATCGAGCGCATCGGGAACGACCGCCCGGACCAGTAATCGAAGTCGCCGACGATCCGGATTGCGCGGGCGTTCGGTGCCCACACCGCGAAGGACGTTCCGGTGACCTCACCGGCGGGGGTGTCGTACGTGCGGACGTGCGCGCCGAGGACGTTCCACAGCTGCTCGTGCCGGCCCTCGCCGAGCAGGTGCAGGTCCAGGTCGCCGAGCGTGGGCAGCCACCGGTACGGATCGTCGACGAGGACCTGTTGGTCGCCGTAACTGACCTCGAGCCGATAGTCGGTGGGATCGGAGTCGATCACGCCGCTGAAGATGCCGCCGGGATGCACCTGCTCCAGGGGCGTCCGGTCGCCCTGCACCACGACACTGACCGCACTGGCCTCGGGGCGCAGGGTGCGGATCGCCGTGCGGCCCGGCGCGAGCGGGTGCTGGCCGAGCACCGAGTGCGGCTGCGCGTGGGTGCCCTCGATGAGGCGGTCCAGCTCGGCCTGGTCCGGAACCACGCTCGGTGCCACGACTGCGGGGGCGGTTCCGGACGTGACTGCCGGGCTGCCCACCGGGTCGGGGCCGGGAATCGCGGCCGGGTCGCTGGAGCCCGGGCCACCGGCGATCGGTGCCGTCGGGTCGGCGGCCGTGGGAGTGACCGCTGATTCGGTGACCGCCGGCTCAGCGGCCGTTGGGGGCGTCACCGGCTCAGCCGCCGGAGCCGTGGCCTTGGTCGCGCGCGCGTCGCGGTTGGTCGTGGAACGCGGCTTCTTGCCCGCACCGCTCGGGTTCTGCCTTGTGCTCATGCGGTTTCCGCCAATCGGTGCAGAGACGCCAGGGGAATCGGAAGCCAGTTGGGACGGTTGCGTGCCTCGTACACCGCCTCGTACACGGCCTTGTCGGCCTCGAACGCCCGCAGCAGGACGGCGGAGGCGGCGGGCTCGTTGCCGCCGGCCTCGGCGTAGCCATTGCAGAAGGCGTCGCGGTTGCGCTGGGCCCACTCGGCCGCGCGGAACTCCGACTGCGGAGTCGCGCCCATGTCGATGAGCTGGTGCCGCGCCGCGTAGTCGAAGCTGCGCAGCATCCCGGCGACGTCGCGGATCGGGGAATCGTTGGCCTGGCGCTCGGTGATCGCCTTGGCGGGCTCCCCCTCGAAGTCGAGGATCACCCACCGGTGCGAGGTGCGCAGCACCTGGCCCAGGTGCAGGTCGCCGTGCACCCGCTGCGCCGTCACGGGCTCGCTGATCTCGGCGAAGTCGTCGTAGGCCTTGCGCAGGCCCTCGGCGACGTCGGCCAGCTGCGGAACCTCGTGCAGCGCCGCGTCGAGCCGGGTATTCATCGCCGCGGCGCGCTCGCGAAGCTGGGCACTGTCGAGCACGGTCGTGCCGAAGGCCGTCCGGAGGTCCGCGTGCACCTCGGCGGTGGACATGCCCAGCCGGTTCGCCTCGGCGGCGAAGTCGCCACCGGCCTCGTCGGCGTGCAGGTCGCCCTCGGCCATCAGGTCACGCACGCTGGCGGTCGCCAGTTGCCAGCCGTCGGTGGCCGTGGTCAGGAACTCCTGCAGCATGGCCAGGCTCCACAGCTCACCGTCGCGGTCGGTGGTGACGTGGCCCAGCAGCTTCGCCACGTGGCGGCCGCCGATCTCGGCGAACGCGGCGTGGATCTCGATGTCGGGGTTGAGCCCTGGCTCGAGCCTGCGGAACACCTTCATGATGGCCGCGTCGCCGAAGACCAGGGAGGTGTTCGACTGCTCGCCGCTGAGCACCACGCTGGACTCGGACACCGGGATCTCGGAGGCGTCGGCGTCCCGGACGAAGGTCACCCCGTCGAGAACCAACTCCTCGGCCATCGCCCGCAGCCAGACGCCGGTCACCTCTTTGTCGTAGAGGGCATCGTAGAGCTCGACGGGCTGACCGCTGTCGAGGTCGGTCACCGAGCCCACGAAGGCGCGGTCGAGGTGCTCGACGCGCTGCGTCCGCAAGGCCAACGGAACCTGGTAGTGCTCCACCCCGTCCGGATAGGTCACGTCGGCGATCCAGATCTGCACCCCGGCCGCCTGCTGGTCCCCCCGGTCCCCGGTGAGCGTCGGCTGGGCGTTCTCGGTGGGCGGCGCGAGCGTCGCGAGCAGGCGTGCCGCGACGGAGCCGGACCGGGACTTGCCCGCGTACCAGCGCTGACGGCCGAGCCATTCCGGTAGGACGCGCGTGACCTCAGCGGTGTCGATCCTCACCCAGTTACCCCATTCCTGTTGTCACCATCGGGCGAAACCTCATCGGTGTCTTCGGTGAATGCTTCGGGAAGCGAACCCCAGCCGGAACCCTCGGAGGCCGGCAGGCCGGTTCCGGCCTGCAGTTGGTGCGCCGGAATGCGCAGCCAGTAGAAGCCGTGGCCCGCGACGGTGAGCAGGTAGGGCAACTCGCCGATCGCGGGAAAGCGGCTGCCGCCCGTCATCTCCATCGGCTCGGCACCCTCCCACGCCCGCAGGTCCAACTCGACGGCCTGCGGGAATCGGGACAGGTTGTTCACGCACAGCACGATGTCGTCGCCGAACGCCCGGACGAAGGACAGCACCGCCGGGTTGGAGCCGCCCAGGTCGGTGAAGGTTCCCATGCCGAAGGCGGGATTGGCCTTGCGCAGCATGATCATTCGCCGCGTCCAGTGCAGCAGCGAGGACGTGTTGCGGGTCTGGGACTCGACGTTGGTGACCTGATAGCCGTAGACGGAGTCCAGGTTGACCGGCAGGTACAACCGTCCCGGATCGCAGTTGGAGAAGCCGGCGTTGCGGTCGGGCGTCCACTGCATCGGGGTCCGGACGCCGTCACGGTCACCGAGCCAGATGTTGTCGCCCATCCCGATCTCGTCGCCGTAGTACAGCACCGGCGAACCCGGCAGCGACAGCAGCAGAGCGGTGAACAGCTCGATGCGGTTGAGGTCGTTGTCGAGCAGCGGGGCGAGCCGCCGCCGGATGCCGATGTTGGCCTTCATCCGGGGGTCCTGGGCGTACTCGTTCCACATGTAGTCGCGCTCTTCGTCGGTGACCATCTCGAGGGTCAGCTCGTCGTGATTGCGCAGGAAGATTCCCCACTGGCAGTTGTCCGGGATCGACGGTGTCTGCGCCAGGATCTCGGAGATCGGGTAGCGGCTCTCGCGGCGGACGGCCATGAAGATCCGCGGCATCACCGGGAAGTGGAAGGCCATGTGGCACTCGTCGCCACCGGAGTCGAAGTCGCCGAAGTACTCGACCACGTCGTCGGGCCACTGGTTGGCCTCGCACAGCAGCACCCGGTCGGGATAGTTGTCGTCGACCTCCTTGCGAATCCGCTTGAGGACGTCGTGGGTCTCTTTCAGGTTCTCGCCGTTGGTGCCGTCACGCTCGAACAGGTAGGGCACCGCGTCGAGCCGGAAGCCGTCGATGCCCATGTCCAGCCAGAACCTGATGGCGTCCATGATCGCGTCGAAGACGGCCGGGTTGTCGAAGTTCAGGTCGGGCTGGTGAGAGAAGAACCGGTGCCAGAAGTACTGCTTGCGCACCGGGTCGAACGTCCAGTTCGAGGGCTCGGTGTCGACGAAGATCACCCGCGCGTCGGGCCACCGGGTGTCGTCGTCGGCCCAGACGTAGAAATCGCCGTAGGGGCCGTCCGGATGGTTGCGCGACTCCTGGAACCACGGGTGCTGGTCGGAGGTGTGGTTCATGACGAAGTCGATGATCACCCGGATGCCGCGGTCGTGCGCCGCGTTGAGGAAGTCCCGGAAGTCCTCGACGGTGCCGAACTCCGGCAGCACATCGGTGAAGTCGGCGACGTCGTAGCCGCCGTCCCGCAGCGGGGACGGAAAGAAGGGTGGCAGCCAGAGGCAGTCCACCCCGAGCCAGCTCAGATAGTCGAGCTTGTCGGTGAGCCCCTGCAGATCGCCCGTGCCGTCGCCGTTGGAGTCGGCGAAGCCGCGGACCAGCACCTCATAGAAGACAGCACGCTTGAACCACTCGGGATCAGGCGTGGTGGACGCAGGGTGATTCACTTCGGGTTCCAATCGCCGACGCTCCTGATGCATGTGTTTGCGAGTCTGCCACGTCGAAATCTCCCTCACAGGCCGCTCACTCGGCTGAGTTCGCCTCGAGCAGGCACGGCTCACTCGGCTGAGTTGGCGTGGGCAGGGCTCGGCTGGTTAGGCGGCTTATGCCACCCGTACGATGGCTGCCGATTCGGCCGACAACCGTACGCCGGACGTCCCACCCGGGGATTCGTCCAGCTCGGCGGTCGAGCCGGTGGCGAACACGATCTCGCCGGCGCCCGGTACCTCGACGGTCTGCGGCCGGCCGGCGAGATTGGCCACGACCCGGAACTCACCGCGGTGCACGACCACCCAGTTGCGATCCTCGTCGAAGTCGACCGAGACCTCGCCGAGCCGGGGATCGGCCAGGCTGGGATTGCTCGCGCGGAGCCGGATCAGGTCGCGGTACAGCCGCAGCACCCGCGCGTGCTCGCCGCCCTCGGGCTCGGACCAGTCCAGCACCGAGTCGTGGTAGGCGGCCGGGTCCTGCGGGTCCACCATCGCGGCGGTGTCCCAGCCGTGGTCGGCGAACTCGGCGACCCGGCCCTCGCTGACGGCCTTGCCCAGGTCGGCCTGCGGATGCGAGGTGAAGAAGGGCCACCTGGTACGGGCCGCCCACTCCTCACCCATCCACAGCATCGGGGTGAACGGCGAGGTGAGCAGCAGCGTCGCCCCGACGCCCAGCAGTCCCGGCGACACCAGCTCGGACAGCCGGTTCCCGGCCGCCCGGTTGCCGACCTGGTCGTGATCCTGCAGGAAGGCCACGAACCGCCAGCCCGGAGTGCGTTCGCGGTCCACCGGCTTGCCGTGGGTGCGGCCCCGGAAGCTGGAGTACGTCCCGTCGTGGAAGAACGCCCGGGTGAGTACCTTGGCCAGGCTCGGCAGCGATCCGAAGTCGCTGTAGTAGCCGTGCCGCTCGCCGGAGAGCATCGCGTGCAGCACGTGGTGGACGTCGTCGTCCCACTGGGCGTCCAGGCCGTAACCACCCTCGGTCTGCGGGGTGATCAGTTTCGGGTCGTTCAGATCCGACTCGGCGATCAGCGGCAGCGGTCGGTCGGCCTTCGCGCTCAGCCGGCCCACCTCGGTCGCCAACTGCTGCAGCAGGTGGGTCTCGGATGAGTCCACCAGGGCGTGCACCGCGTCCAGGCGCAGGCCGTCGATATGGAACTCACCCAGCCACATCAGGGCGTTGTCCAGGATGTAGCGGCGGACCTCGTCGCTGCCGGGGCCGTCCAGGTTGACCAGATCACCCCAGGTGTTGCGACCGGTCTTGAGGTACGGCCCGAACTTGGGCAGGTAGTTCCCGCTCGGGCCGAGGTGGTTGTAGACCACGTCCAGCACCACAGCCAAACCCCGGGCGTGGCAGGCATCGACGAACCGCTTCAGCGCGTCCGGGCCGCCGTACGGCTCGTGCACCGCGTACCAGGCCACGCCGTCGTAGCCCCAGTTCCAGGTGCCGTTGACCGCGTTGAGCGGCAGCAGTTCGACGTGGCTGATCCCGAGCTCCACCAGGTGATCGAGCCGCTCGATGGCCGAGTCGAGCGTCGCGCCCTTGGTGAAAGTGCCGACGTGCATCTCATAGATCACGCCGCCGGCGAGCTTCCGGCCCTGCCAGCCGGAGTCCTGCCACTGGTGCGCCTCGGTGTCATAGACCTCGGTGAGGCCGTGTACGCCGTCGGGCAACCGCCGCGAGCGCGGGTCGGGGACGGCCGTCTCGTCGTCGTCCACCAGGTAGCCGTACCGGGTGCCCGGCGGCAGGTCCTCGTCGAGCTGCCACCAGCCGGAACGGGAGGCGTCCCTGGCAAGCTCTGTCTGCCGCTGATCCTCGCCGGTGGCGATCACCGCGCGCACGCGCTGGCTGTCCGGTGCCCATACTGCCGGTCGCATCGTGTTGCCTCGTCCTTGCTGTCGCGCTCGGACCTGTCTGCTCAGGCCGTCTCTCTGGGGAAATTGTCTGGTCCGGAAAGCTCAGTCGCTGAGGGCCAACAGGGCGACCGGGTAGTCCGCGAGCAGCACGGCCACCTCGACGGTGCCGCTGTACTCGTGGCCGGTGAGATCGTCCCGGTAGCGGCCGTTGGGCAGGGTCACCGCGGTGTCGTGCCACCCCCCGGCGCGCTGCAGGCCGACCGGAAGCCGGGTCGCCACGGTGATCGCGCCGCCGCGGTCGAAGGCCACCACGTGCTCGGCCGCCTCGCCCGCCGCGGTCAGCGGCGTGTACGAGCTGAACCGGTCCGGGTGCAGCCGGCGCAACCGCAGCGCGCACGCGGTCAGCCACAGCTTCGCCTTTCCGATCATCTCGAGCTGCAGTCCCGGCGTACTGGACCGGCCGCTATTGACCGAATGCGCCGGACGGCTGTCGAGCGCACTCAGCAACTGCCGCCGCAGGTCGAAGTCGACCGGACGCCGATTGTCCGGATCCACCAGGGAATAGTCGAACAGCTCGGTGCCCTGGTAGACGTCGGGGATGCCGGGCATGGTGAGTTGCACCAGCTTCTGCGACAGGCTGTTGGACCAGCCGTGCGGCGTCACCTCGGCCATCAGGTCGTCGAGCAGATTGTAGATCTCCTTGTCGACATAAGCCCGATCGACCACCGCGTGTACCGCTGCCTCGAAGTCGGCATCCGAGTCGCGCCAGCCGGTCCCCTCACTCGCCTCGCGCATCGCCTTCTCGGCATAGGCGTGCATCCGCTCCGGCTCGATCCAGCCGGCTCCGACGAACGTCTGCCAGAGCAGGTAGCCGAAGCTCTGGTCGGGCAGCGGGCAGCGCTGCATCAGCTGCTCGGCAGCCGCGTACCAGCGCTCGCCGAGTTCGGGCAGCACCGCGACGCGGGCCCGGACGTCCTCGCTGCGCTTGGTGTCGTGGGTGGACAGCGTGGTCATGGACTCGGGCAGCAGCCGCTGGCGCTGTTCCTGCGCGGCGTGGAACTCCGCGACCGTGCTGCCGAAGCTACCGGGATCTCCGCCGACCTCGTTCAGGCCGATGGCCCGGTTGTAGCGGTAGTAGGCGGTGTCCTCGACGCCCTTGGCCATGATGGCACCGGTCGCCTGCTCGAAGCGGACGGTGACCTCCCGGTCCCCGCCAGCCAGCAGCGGAAGCAGCGCGTCGAAGGTGCCGGCGAGCTCGGGTTTGCGCGAGGTCGCCAACTGGACGGCCGCACGCAACTGCTCGTTGCCCACCGGCTGGTAGGACCGGTACACCGGAAACGCGACAGCCAGCTCGGTGAGGGCCGCGACCACGAGCTCGTCGTCGTCGGCCAGGTCCGGTGCCGCGGCCCGGACGGCCCGCGCGATGCGCAGCAGCTCCGCGTGCAGGATGGTGGTGGCGACCAGCCTCTTGCCCTGTGCGGCATGGCTGCCCCAGTCCCGGTCATCGCCGGTGAGCGACCGGTACCGGCTGCTGGCCGTGGCCTCGTCGGCCGGGTCGTAGAGCAGCGAGTTGACCTCGGCCAGCGCGTCGTACCCGGTCGTGCCGGCGACCGGCCACTGTTCGGGCAGCAGCTCCCCGGGCTCGGTGATCTTCTCCACCGTGATCCACGAGTCGGGCGCGGCCGCGGCCAGCCACTCCAGGTACTCGGCCGGGTTGGCGAGGCCGTCCGGGTGGTCGATCCGGATTCCGTCGACGCCGCCGGTGGAAACCCAGCGCAGGAGCTCGGCATGGGTGGCGTCGAAGACGGCACGGTTCTCGACCCGGATGCCGGCCAGATCGGTGACGGCGAAGAAGCGCCGGTAGTTCTGCTCGTCGTCCGCCCGCCGGTAGCTGACCAGCTCGTAGTGCTGGCGCCCGTGCACCTCGGCGGGGGTCGCCCCCTCGGGCGCCGTGCCGGGCGCGATCGGGAAGCGGTGCTCGAAGTAGCGCAGCTCGCCGTCTTCCAGGGTGAGCTGGTCGTCTATGAAGTCGTCCCCGAGGACCGGCAGCTTGATGCGGCCGCCGCCTGCCTTCCAGTCGACGTCGAACCAGGCGGCGTGCTCGCCCTCGCTGCCGAGACGGAGCAGCTCCCACCAGGCCTTGTTCTGCGCCGCGTCGGCGACGCCCATGTGGTTGGGGACGATGTCTACGACGACCTCGAGCCCGAGCTCGCGCGCCTTGGCGACCACGTCGAGGCGCCCCTGCTCACCGCTACGCTCGGGGTCCACCCGATCATGGCTGGTGAGGTCGTAACCGTGGTCGGAGCCCGAGGTGGCCTGCAGGATGGGGGACAGGTAGACCGCGTCCGCCCCCAGCGTCTTCAGGTAGTCCGCCATCTCGGCCGCCGCGCTCAGCGGGAACTGCTGCCGGATCTGCAGCCGATACGTCGAGGTGGGAACCGCCATCAGCTCATCCTCTGCAGCACGACCAGCGTGCGTGGCTGAACCGGCACCGTACTGCCCGGCGCGAACGGCTTCTCGTCGTCGCCGGCCAGCTCGTCCGAGGCAGTGTCGATGACGACCTGCCAGGAGACCTCGTCACCGAGGCCGGGGAGCTGGAAGTCGATCGGCTCGTCGTGGGCGGAGAAGCAGAGCAGGAACGAGTCGTCGGTGACCGGGCCGCCGCGCTCGTCGGTGCCCGGAATGGCCGCGCCGTTGAGGAACACCGCGACCGACCGGCCGAAGCCGGAGTCCCAGTCCTCATCGGTCATCTCGCTACCGTCCGGACGCAACCAGGCGATGTCGGGCAGGCTCTCTTCACCCTTGCGCTTGATCGGCCGGCCGTCGAAGAACCGGCGGCGGCGGAACGCCGGGTGCTCCCGGCGAAGGGCGGCGATGCGGCTGGTGAACGCCACCAGCGCCTCGTCCGCGGACTTCCAGTCGATCCAGGTCAGCTCGTTGTCCTGGCAGTAGCCGTTGCTGTTGCCGTGCTGGGTGCGGCCGAGCTCGTCACCATGGCAGAGCATCGGAACGCCCTGCGACAGGAACAGTGTCGCGATGAGGTTGCGCTGCTGCCGAGCGCGCAGCGCGTTGATCCCGGGGTCATCCGTCGGGCCCTCGACGCCGCAGTTCCACGACCGGTTGTGGCTCTCGCCGTCGTTGTTGTTCTCGCCGTTGGCCTCGTTGTGCTTCTCGTTGTACGACACCAGGTCGCGCAGCGTGAAGCCGTCGTGTGCGGTGACGAAGTTGATGCTGGCGACGGGCCGGCGGGCGGAGTGCTCGTACAGGTCGGCCGAGCCGGTGAGCCGGGCGGCGAACTCGCCGAGGGTCGCCGGCTCGCTGCGCCAGAAGTCCCGGACGGTGTCGCGGTACTTGCCGTTCCATTCCGTCCATTGCGGCGGGAAGTTGCCGACCTGGTACCCGCCGGGGCCGATGTCCCACGGCTCGGCGATGAGCTTGACCTGGCTGACGGTCGGGTCCTGCTGCACGAGTTCGAAGAAGCTCGACAGCCGGTCCACGTCGTAGAACTCGCGCGCCAGGGTGGCGGCGAGGTCGAAGCGGAAGCCGTCGACGTGCATCTCGGTGACCCAGTACCGCAGCGAGTCCATGATCAGCTGCAGCGAGTGCGGATGCCGGACGTTGAGGCTGTTGCCGGTACCGGTGTAGTCGGTGTAGTAGCGCTTGTCGTCCTCTTCGAGCCGGTAGTACGCGGCGTTGTCGATGCCGCGGAAGCTGACCGTCGGACCCAGGTGGTTGCCCTCGGCGGTGTGGTTGTAGACCACGTCGAGGATGACCTCGATGTCGGCGGCGTGCAGCGCGCGCACCATGGTCTTGAACTCCTGCACCTGGCCGCCGGGCGTGGTCGAGGAGCTGTACTTGGAGTCCGGCGCCAGGAAGCCGATGGTGTTGTAACCCCAGTAATTGCTCAGGCCCTTGTCGATGAGCGTGGCGTCGTTGGCGAAGTGGTGGACGGGCATCAACTCGATCGCGGTCACGCCGATGGAGTGCAGGTGCTCGATGATCAGCGGGTGCGCGACGCCGGCGTAGGTGCCGCGAAGCTCCTCCGGCAGGCCCGGGTGCCGCTCGGTGAGGCCCTTGATGTGCGCCTCGTAGATCACGGTGTCGGCGTACTGGCGCTTCGGGGGCCGGTCGACGCCCCAGTCGAAGAACGGGTTGATCACCACGGACTTCGGCATGTGCCCGGCCGAGTCGTCATCGTTGCGGCTGTCGGGGTCGCCGAAGTTGTAGCCGAACAGCGACTGCTCCCAGTCGAAGGTGCCGTGAATGGCCTTCGCGTACGGGTCGAGCAACAGCTTGTTGGGGTTGCACCGCTGGCCGTTCTCGGGGTCATGGGGCCCATGCACGCGGTAGCCGTAGAGCTGACCGGGCTCGATACCTGGTACGAAGGCGTGCCAGACCAGGCCGTCGACCTCCGGAAGGTCGATCCGGGTCTCGGTGCCGTCGGCGTCGAACAGGCACAGCTCGACCCGGTCAGCGATGTCGCTGAAGAGGCCGAAGTTGGTGCCCGAGCCGTCGTAGGTTGCACCGAGCGGGTACGCGGTGCCTGGCCAGATCTGCATGAGTCTCCTTGATTGCCCGAAACGCTGAATCCCCAGCGTTCCAGATGCTCGCAACTGGCCGGACGAGCAGGCCCCCGGTAAGTAGGGGGGTTCGGAGGAGATATTACCGGCAGCGTCTGACGGCACGCGCCACCGCTGACACCGCGCTACCTCAGTGCTGGCCCACTCAGTGTTCGCTCGAGCCGTTGAGCTGGTCCGAGCCCGTGAGCTGCTCCGTCGCGGCGCTGAGGGGTGGCACGGTGGGCAGTGGCGGGACGGACGGCAGCGCCGTTGCGGGCTGGTCGTCGAGGCCCTCGTGCGCCAGCAACGAGTCGGGATGGCCGTCCGAGGCCCGCAGGTTGCCGGCCTCGGGCTGGGCCGCGGCGGGCGGCAGGTTGGAGTCGAACCAGCCCTCGGTGTCGATCTTCTCCCCGGGCGGGGTGTCGGCTGCCGCGTTCGGACCGCCGGTGCTGGTCGCCGACAGCCAGGACGGGGCACCTCCAGCAGTGCCGGCGGTGCCCCCAGCGCCGGCGGTGCCCCCAGTGCCGGCGGTGCCCCCAGTGCCTGCCGCCGCGCTGCCGGCCGCGCCCGCGAGGCCGGCCAGGCCTTCGAGCGCCTTGGAGAACTCGCTCGGCACGATCCACATCTTGTTGGCGTCGCCCTGGGCGATCTGGGGCAGCGTCTGCAGGTACTGGTAAGCCAGCAGCGCCGGGTCCGGCTTCGCGGCGTGAATCGCGTTGAAGGTCGTCTCGATCGCCTTGGCCTGGCCCTGGGCGCTGAGGTAACGGGCGGCGCGCTCGCCCTCCGCGCGCAGGATGCGGGACTGCCGGTCCGCCTCCGCGGCGAGGATCGTGGCCGTCTTCGCGCCCTCGGCCGACAGGATCTGCGCCGCCTTCTGACCCTCGGCGGTCTTGATGGCTGATTCCCGTTGCCCTTCAGCGGAAAGGATGATCGCACGCTTGTCGCGGTCGGCCCGCATCTGCTTCTCCATGGCGTCGCGGATGGAAGGCGGTGGCTCGATCGCCTTGATCTCGACCCGGGCGACCCGGATTCCCCACGGGCCGGTGGCTTCGTCCAGCACCCCGCGCAGCTGGGTGTTGATGCCGTCCCGGCTGGTCAGCGTCTGCTCCAGGTTCAGGGAGCCGACCACGTTGCGCAGCGTCGTGATGGTGAGCTGCTCGACGGCCTGGATGTAGTTCTGGATCTCATACGTGGCCGAGCGCGGGTCGGTGACCTGGAAGTAGATGACCGAGTCGATGCCCACCGTGAGGTTGTCGGAGGTGATCACCGGTTGCGGCGGGAAGCTGACGACCTGCTCGCGCATGTCGATCAGCGGCCGCATCCGGTCCACGAAAGGCACCAGCACGGCTACCCCCGGACCCTGGGTGCGGGTGTACCGGCCCAGCCGTTCGACCACCGACGCGCGCGCCTGCGGCACGATCCGAACGCTGCGCAGCAGCGTGATGACGACAAGCGCGGCGACGATCAACACCGCGATCAGTACAGCGTCCATGCTGACTCCTTCTCAGAGATCTGTGCGGTCTCACTGGCTCTCGGCGGTGCTGGGTCTGCGTCTCGGGTGCGGGATCGGGTTTTCACAGCGTGTGGGTCCAGACGAGCGCGGTCGCGCCGCTGATCTGCATCACCTGCACGCTGGCGCCCACCGGGATCACCTGGGTCTCGTCGTAGGACCGGGCCGACCACTCGCCGCCATTGAGCCGGACCCGGCCGCCCTTGGCGTCGACCGTGCTCAGCACGATGGCGTTCGTACCGACCAGCGCGCTGGTCCCGTCCAGAGTCGTGTCTGTCCCGGTGAGGTGGCGCTTGGCGACCGGCCGGACGAACAGCAACAGCGCCAGCGCGCCGGCGATAGCGACGGCGACCTGCGCCGCCGGTGGCAGTCCCGCCGCCGCGCCCACGCCGCCCGCCGCGGCGCCGCCCGCGCACATGATCAGCACCAGGTCCAGCGACAGCGTCTCAGCACCCGCCAACGCCGCGGCGAGGATGAGCCAGAGCAGCCAATCGTGCACGCCCCCATGGAACCACGCTATGGCGGTTCTGCCCGCTGAAAGGAGCCTTCTGTGACCGCTTCTCAACCGGGCTGGTCCAACCGGCTTCGTCGGGCTGTCCTTTCCCGCGTCCGGAGGGGCGCAATATGAACGGATGCTCTCATCCCTCGCCCCGGCGCGCCGCCGGCTCGTCGTCGGGATTGTGGCCCTCGTCCTGCTCGCCGCGCTGGTGGCAGTCGGGATCGCGGTCGCCGGCGGGTCCTCGCGCGACAAGGCCGGGACCGCGCCACCGGTCGCACAGAGCAGGCCGGGTCCGGTGCTCCTGCTTCCCGGCTACGGCGGGTCCACCACCGGACTGCGGGTACTGGCGGGACGGTTACGGACGTCCGGCCGGGGCGTCGAGGTGGTCAGCCTGCCGGACAACGCCCAGGGCGACCTGCGGGCGCAGGCGCGGGTGGTGGCGAGCGCGGCCAAGGCGGCAATGGCACGAGCGGGCGCCGCGTCCGTGGATGTCGTCGGGTACTCCGCGGGCGGCGTGGTCGCCCGGATCTGGCTCAAGGAAGACGGCGGGGCGGCGATCGCGCGACGCGTGGTCACCCTCGGCGCGCCACAGCACGGAACGGAACTGGCCACGCTGGGATCGCTGTTCCAGGGGGAGTGCCCGACGGCGTGCCAGCAGTTGACGCCGACCAGCGACGTGCTGGCCGCGCTCAACGCGGGCAACGAGCTTCCGGCCGGCCCCGCCGTGATTTCGCTGTGGAGCAGCAGCGACGAGGTGGTGATCCCGCCGCGGTCGGCTGAGTTGAAGGGCGCGCTGAACATCGAGATTCAGCAGGTCTGCGCCGGTTCCACTGTGCGGCACGGCGCGTTGCCGACCGACCCGCTGGTGTCGGCGATGGTGGCCGTGGAGCTCGGTGGCAGCCGGCCGACCAGCCTCACCGCCAGGGACTGCGCCCGGTTGAGCAAGGGCTCCTGAGCCGACTGGTTGGGCTGTGCTGGCTCAACTGGTGATGTCCTTGGTGGTGAAGTTTGCCCAGGCGGCGCCGAGCAGAACCACCACGTACACGCCCTGCAGCGCGACCCCGCGCACTACGTTGCGCCACAGGATCGGATTGCGGAACAGGTCGATGAACGAGAGCCAGTACCGGGTCGGCAGGTACGGCTGCAGCGCGTGGGAGGCGTCGATGGTGAGCAGCAGCGACGATGCGATCAGGATGGCCAGCGCGCCGAGGCTGGCCGACAGGGCGGAGTCGGTGAGGGTGGACAGGAACAGCGCGACCGCGGCGACCCCCAGCATCGAGAAGGCCACGTAGCCGACGGCGATCAGCGTCCGGACGGCGAGCTGGCCGGGTGTGAGCGCGCTCCCCGACACACTGGTCACCGCGACGCCCAGGGACTGGTTGCCCAGCAGCGCGCGCCCGACCAGGAACCCGGTGCCGGCGACCACCACGACGGAGACGCACACGAACACGAACACCGCGACGAGCTTCGCGGCGAGCAACCGGGTCCGCCCGACCGGGCGGATCAGCAGGTAGCGCAGCGTTCCGCCCTGGGCCTCGCCGGCAATGGAGTCACCGGCGACGACCGCCACCGCGACCGGCAGGAACAGCGGCAGCACGATGCCGAGCGCGGCCACCGCGAACAGCGAGCCGTTGGCCAGCACCGCCGACAGGAACGCCGGCCCCTGCCCGGGCCGCGGGCCGATGTGCGTGATCGCCAACAGCACCGCCACGAGCGTCGGCAACGCGTCCAGCAGCGCGATCGTCAGCCAGGTCCGGGGCCGGCGGAACAGCTTGAGTAGTTCGATCCTGATCATGAGGGCTCCACCCGATCCGCGCTCGGTCCGGTGAGCTCCAGAACGGTCTGTTCCAGACTTCGCCGTTCCAGGCCGAGCTCGCTGACCCGGACGCCGCGCTGCACCAGCCGGGCATTGAGCTCGGCCGGGTCCGGGGCGCGAATCAGCAGCCGGTCGCCGTCCTGGTGCTCGACGTGTCCGTCCAGCAAAGACCGGGCGGCGGCGATGTCGGGCGTGCGCACCACGATCCGTCCGGTGGGTGCCTGCAGGTCTGCCAGCTGTGATTGCACGATCAGCCGACCACGGTCGAGCACTCCGACCCGGGTGCACAGCTGTTCCACCTCGGCGAGCAGATGGCTGGACAGGAAGATCGTGGTGCCGTTGGCGTGCAGGTGCAGCAGCAGCTGGCGGATCTCCTGGATGCCCTGCGGGTCCAAGCCGTTGGTGGGCTCGTCCAGGATCAGCAGTTCGGGAGACCGCAACAGGGCCGCGGCCAGGCCGAGTCGCTGGCGCATGCCCAGCGAGTACGCCTTCACCGAGCGCCGTCCGACACCACCCAGGCCGACGTGCGCCAATGCCTCGTCGACCCTGGCGCCGCGGTTGCGGCGGCCGGCGGCGGGACCGCTGCCATCGAGCAGCAGCAGGTTGGTCCGGCCGGACAGGTGCCCGTACGAGCCGGGACCCTCCACCAGCGCGCCGACCTTGGGCAGCACCCGGCCGGCGGCCTTGGGCATCCGCTGGCCGAGCAGCTCGATCTGGCCGGACGTCGCCAGCACCAGGCCCAACAGCATCCGGACGGTGGTGGTCTTGCCGGAGCCGTTCGCGCCCAGGAAGCCGTAGATATCACCGCGGCGCACATCCAGGTCGATGGAGTTGACCGCGACGAGCGAGCCGAACCGCTTCGTCAGGCCGCGGGTGGCGATGACGGAGGTACCGGCGGTCGAGACGGCGGCTGATGGGCTGAACAAGCCTTCGGACGCGGGCGCGCCGCCAGAGCTGTGAGAGTCGCCGGGTGTGGCGCCGAGTGCTGAGGCTTCGGTGCTCATGGCAGTTCCGGGTGCGGCGGGAGCTCGGCCGCGGCAGTGGTCAGGATGGTCGATTGCACGGTGCCGACCAGCAGCCAGGCGCTGCCGAATCGCGCACTGTTGCTGAGCAGCAGGTTCAATGGACCCACCGAGACGTTGAAGTCGGCGTTGGAATCGACGGTGCTGTCCCCGGGGCTCGCGCTGCTGGTCGGCTTGGCGGCGCCGAGCTGCTGGCGAAGCAAGTACGCGGCACGTCCGGGCAGCGGTACCGCGACGAACTCGGTGACGCCCCGGCCGTATACGCCGACGCTGCCGAGCTTGGGCAGCGCGGTGTTGCGAGCGATGCCGGCCAGGTTCGCCGGTGGTACCACTCCGGCGAGCTGGTCGATTGCCGTGGCAAGGTCCTGCGAGGTGCCGCTGCTGATGCTCGCGTTCGCCGGCGGTGAGAAGGCGGTGACGGACGCCGACGGGGTGGCGAGTGACAGGTCCAGGAAGCTGCTGGATACCGCGGGGCTCAGGGCCTGCTTGCCCCGGACGACCACCCGGAGCGGCAGGCCGGTAGCGGGGTCGGCCCACACGTCGACGTGGTCGATGCTGGACGTCTGCGCGTCCGGCCGGATCCGCAGGCCGGCGGCGCTGTGCCCAGCGATGCGGTCCGAGCCGATCCGTGATGCCTCCCGGGGCAGTGCCTCGCTGAGTAACCGGCGCCCCAGCTCGGGCGGCGTGAGGTCGACCGCTGTCGGCAGCCGGACGCGAGGTGCCTGCGGTTGCTCGGTCCAGGTGGCGCTGTTCGACTCGTAGTTCCAGGTCCAGTAGCCCCGGGCGCTGCGCCGAACGTCGGTCTCGCCGGCGATACCCACCGAGTCCACGCGCCAGTCGTCGGTCGAGCGCCACCACACTCGTAGCTGGCTCTGGCCGCCGAACAGGTCCGCGATGGAGCTGAACTGGTTGGTGACCGGCAGGCTCAACCCGCCGGTGGATTCGGCGTAGCCGCTGTACGGCGTGGATGCCGAGTGCTGGATGCGGGTGAGCAGTTGCGATGCGCTCAGCTCGGGGGTGTGCGACGGCAGCGCGCCGACTGCGGACGGCAACGCCACCAGGACCGCGATGCCGGCGAGGACGACGAGCCATCGCCGCGGGGAGGTCATTCCTCACGGTACGTCAGACGGCGGCGATGCTGCCCGCGTTGCCGACGAGCGTTCAGGCTCTCGGCTCGCAGGCAGCGATAACCTCGCAGGCGGCGGTAGTGCGGTTTCCCGATTCGCGATGTCCCGATGTCCCGATTCGCGATGTCGCGCTAGCAGTGCGACGCTGGCAGGGCTGCGCGGTGTCGGGGATAGTGGCTGGATGGCACACCCGATGACCCACGAGCAGATCCGCGCGTTTCTCACCGAGGGGTACCGGACCGGCAAGGTCGCCACGGTGCGTGCGGACGGTCGTCCGCATGTGGCGCCGATCTGGTTCGTGCTCGACGGCGACGACATCGTCTTCATGACGGGGGCCGAGACGGTGAAGGGCAGATCGCTGCGTCGCGATCCGCGGGTTGCGATGTCGGTGGACGTGGAGGAGCCACCGTACGGATTCGTGCTCGTCGAAGGGTCCGTGACGATCTCGACGGACCTGAACGAGATGCTGTCGCTGTCGATCGAAATCGCGCGACGGTATGTCGGTGACGAGCGCGCGGAGGAGTACGGCCGGCGCAATGCCGTCGAGGGTGAGTTGCTGATCCGGCTGCGTCCGGACAAGACCGTCGCCGTGGCTGACCTGATGGGCTGACCGCAGCACGTCAGGTGAAGCGCGGCCGTGGCGGGATGCAGCGGTCGTCCGGGCCAGTGCTCGGTACGGCGTCGATCCGCGTGTGCAGCGTACGGCTTGGCCCGCGCAGCGTACGGCTTGGCCCGCGCAGCGCACGGCGTTGGCCCGCGCAGCGCACGGCGTTGGCCCGCGCAGCGCACGGCACGGCATTGCCCGGGCAGCATGCTCATCCTGAGACGATGGCTCATGGTGCTGCCGAGAATCGTGAGTTGCGCAGGGGTTTTCGTTCCGGGTCGATCCACTCCGGTGGGATGAACCACGGGATCCCGGCATGCATGTCGATCGTCCATTGCTGGCGTTCGTGCCGGTCGTGGTGGTAGTCGCACAGCAGGCACATGCCGTCGACGTCGGTCTGGCCGCCGTCCGCCCACGGAATCACGTGGTGCTTCTCGGTCCACTCCGGCGGTGCCTGGCAGCCGGGAAACGCGCAGCCGCCGTCCCGGGCGATCAGTGCCAGTGTCTGATGCTCTGTTGCCAGCCGCCGTGTTCGACCGAGCGCCAGTGGCTTACCGTTGCTGTTGTGCACGATCCACGCGATAGCCGCTTGGTCGGCGAGTCGTAATGCGCAGTCGACGCTGAGCGGCTGGCCGAAGGACGTGCTTGCCACCCCGGTTCGCGACTCCAGCTGGTCGGCCGTCATGGTGATGAGCACGGTCGCGGGAGTGCCGCCGGACTTCGGCAGTTCGCCGGACCGCAGCGCGAGCTTGAGCACGGACCGGAAGGCGTCGTGGCGGCGCTGTCCCGGCGTGCGCTCATCGCGGCCGCCGGCGTCGGTGGGTTGCGGCGCAGACAGCGAGCCCAACACCGCACTCGCGAGAGCACTGCACTCCGCATCGAGTTCTCCGCTGATGCGATGCATACCGTCGCCCAGAGGCGTTACGGTGACGTTCCTGCGACGTGCCTGGTCGCGCTCGTCGGTCAGGCTTCCATCGGGGTCAAGGGTATTCAGCAGTCGGTGAGCCACGCCGGTGAGCTGCCTCGCGTCGATCTTCGTTGCCCAGTCGGCGAGGAATCGCTCCGCCTCGGCAGCCTCCTCGACCGGCAAGCAGGCGGGAAGTTTGTGGAGCGTGCGCAGGATCACCGAGGCGTGCTCGTCGGTGATGCGTCCTGCGGTTCGGTGTTCGGCCGTTGCCGGGCACAGTGAGGCGAGAGCTTGCCCCGAGGGCGACAGTCGCACGCCCAGCTCGCGAGCGTGTCGCACTCTGCGACCGGCCTCGGCAGGGGACAGGTTCAGCACTCCGGACAGCACCGCGGCAGCGTTGCGCATCACCAGCCGCTCGGGAATGGCTCGGCTGTCCAAAGCCGCCACGACGTGCTGGTCGAAGCATTCGAGCCGGCGGCGCGCAGTCTCGACCGCGCGCATGGTGTCGAGCACTTCGGTGTCGGTCAGCGAATCCATCGGTGAACGCAGCAGATCGTCTACGGCAGCGGTCAGTGCGGTCACCCTCGCGGCAACCGACCCATCCATCCCCGAAACGCCCATACGAAAAGGCTAGGACAGGGGTCTGACAAAACCGGGCCAAGCACAGCCGAGCCGATCAGAACCACTAGGCGAAACAGGTCTCAGCCGCCAGGCCTACAGGTGCCGGTGCACCGCGAAGATGTGCGCCGGCGCGTCGGGACTCAACCGGACGAAGTTGTGCTCGCTCCACGGATAGTTCGCCCCGCTGAGCAGATCGGCCGCGGTGAAGCTCTTGTCCGTCCCGATGCCCAGCTCGTCCAGTCGCAGGTGCACCCATCCCTCACGGGTGTTGTGCGGATCCATCGAGCACGCAACGAGAATCGTGTCACCGGTCGCGGAATCGTGCTTGGAGAACACCAGGATCGCGTCGTTCTCGCTGTAGTGGAACCGCAGGTTGCGCAGGAGGTGCAGCGCGGGGTGCGCGCGGCGGATCCCGTTCAGCCGCTTGAGAAACGGCGCCAGCGAGTCGCCGCGCCTGATCGCACCCTCGTAGTCGCGCGGGCGCAGCTGGTACTTCTCGGAGTTCAGGTACTCCTCGCTGCCAGGGCGGACCGGCACGTTCTCGTACAGCTCGTAACCCGAGTAGATGCCGTACGCGGGCGCCATCATCGAGGCGAGCACGGCGCGGATCGCGAACGCGGCGCGCCCGCCGTGCACCAGGAATTCATTGAGGATGTCGGGAGTGCTCGGAAAGAAGTTGGGCCGCATGTAGTCGGCCGCCTCGACCAGCTCCTCACCGTACTGCCCCAGCTCCGAGGCGGTGTTTCGCCAGGTGAAATAGGTGTAGCTCTGGGTGAAGCCGATCCGAGCCAGCTCGTGCATCATGGCCGGCCTGGTGAACGCCTCGGCCAGGAAGAGCACGTCGGGATGCTCCGCCTTGAGGCTGCGGATGAGCCACTGCCAGAAGTTGAGCGGCTTGGTGTGCGGATTGTCGACCCGGAAGATCCTCACACCGCGCGAGATCCACAGCAGCGCGACCCGCAACACCTCGGCCGCCAGTCCGGCCGGGTCGTTGTCGAAGTTGAGGGGGTAGATGTCCTGGTATTTCTTCGGCGGGTTCTCGGCAAACGCAATCGTGCCGTCGGGCAACGTGGTGAACCACTCGGGGTGCTCGGTCACCCAGGGGTGATCCGGCGCGCACTGCAGAGCGAAGTCGAGCGCCACCTCGAGGTCCAGTTCACGGGCTCGCGCCACGAAGGCCGCGAAGTCCGCCTCGGTGCCCAGCTCGGGGTGGATGGCGTCGTGGCCACCCTCTGCCGAGCCGATCGCCCATGGCGAGCCGGTGTCCGTCGGCTTGGCGTTCAGGGTGTTGTTCGGTCCCTTGCGGTTGACCCGTCCGATCGGGTGGATCGGCGGCAGGTACGCCACGTCGAAGCCGAGGTCCGCGACGTAGTCCAGATGCTTGGTGGCGTCGGCGAGCGTGCCGTGCCGCGCCGGGCGCGCCGGATCGTCCGGGTCGTTGGCCAGCTCCGCGCCGATGGAGCGAGGAAAGAACTCGTACCAGGCGCCGTACAGTGCCCGCTGCCGATCGACCCAGACCTCGTGACTCGGGGACTCGGTGATCAGCTCGCGGACGGGGTAGTCATGGGCGAGCTCGCGCACCTCACTGCTCATCGCGCGGGTGGTGCGCAGGGGCAGGTCGACGGACTCCCGGCGCAGATCCGCCGCGGTCTCCAGGGCGAGCTCGGAGCCTGCCTTCGAGCCGGCCAGCTTCGATACCTCGTCGAAGAGCCGGGCGCCGATCTCGAGATCGTTGGCGAGTTCTTCGGCACTCTGGCCGGCGTCCATCTTGACCTCGACCGCGTGGTACCAGGTCGCCAGCGGATCGCGCCACGCCTCGATCACGTACGTCCAGGTGCCGGTGCTGTCGGCCACCACCTCGGCGCGCCAGCGGTCCGTGCCGCCGCCCAGCGGGCGCATCCGGTTGAAGCCGGCTGCCTTTCCGTCAGGTGAGCGCCACACGACGGACGCGGCCACGGCGTCGTGTCCCTCACCGAAGACGGTCGCCTCGACAGGGACCGACTCGCCGACAACGGCCCTGGCGGCCAGCTCTCCGTGCGCGATCACCGGATGTACGAAATTGAGTCCTAAGCGTCCAGCCACGCCTCTACCGTATCGTCCCGGCGGCCGCCCGCAATCACCGCTGATGGGATTGTCCGTAAGCGCTACCGCCAGCCGCTATCGTGTGCGGAATGAAGGCACTACGACGACTGACCGTCCGCGCGGCCCTGCCCGCAGCACTGGCTCCGCTCGGCGAGATCGTGGCGAACCTGCGCTGGTCCTGGCACGCGGATTCCCTAGACCTCCTGGAGTCGATCGATCCCGAGCTGTGGGCCGAGTGCAACGGCGACCCCGCCCGGCTGCTGGGCGGCGTGAGCACGGAGCGCCTCGCCGCCCTCGCCAAGGACCGCAAGTTCCTGCGCCGGCTGCAGGACGTCTCCGATGACCTGCGCGACTACCTGGAGCAGCCGCGCTGGTACCAGCGCCAGCAAGAGCTCGAGGCCGCCAAGCCCGAGAACGAAGCCTCGTCGCTGCCGTCCTCGGTGGCGTACTTCTCGCCCGAGTTCGGCATCGCCGAGGTACTGCCGCAGTACTCCGGCGGCCTTGGAATTCTCGCCGGTGACCACCTCAAGGCAGCCTCGGACCTCGGCGCTCCCATCATCGGGGTGGGATTGCTCTACCGGGCCGGCTACTTCTCCCAGTCCCTGTCGCGCGAGGGATGGCAGCAGGAGCGCTATCCGTCGCTGGACCCCCAGGGCCTGCCGCTGACCCCGCTGCGCGACGTCGCCGGCAACCTTGCCCGGGTGCTGCTGGAACTGCCCGACCAGCGCACCCTGCACGCCCAGATCTGGGTGGCCTCTGTCGGCCGCGTTCCATTGCTGCTGCTGGACTCCGACGTCGAGGAGAACGACGCGGCGGCCCGCGGCGTGACCGACCGCCTGTACGGCGGTGGCCCTGAGCACCGCCTGCTGCAGGAGCTGCTGCTGGGTGTCGGCGGCGTCCGGGCGCTGCGCGTCTACTGCTCCATCACCGGTCATCCCGAGCCCGAGGTGTTCCACTCCAACGAGGGCCACGCGGGCTTCCTCGGCATCGAGCGGATCAGCGAGCTCAGCTCCGGCCCGGCCAAGCTGAGTTTCGCCGAGGCCCTGACGGCGGTACGCGCGGGCACGGTGTTCACCACCCACACCCCGGTTCCGGCCGGCATCGACCGCTTCGACCGCGACCTGGTGGCCGCCCACCTGGGCAAAGTTCCCGGCGTGCCGGTCGCCGAGATCCTGGCGCTGGGCGCCGAGGATGACCCGACCAAGTTCAACATGGCGCACATGGGCCTGCGGCTCGGCCAGCGCGCCAACGGCGTGGCCCAGTTGCACGGCCGGGTCAGCCGCTCGATGTTCAACAACCTCTGGCCCGGCTTCGACGCCGACGAGGTGCCGATCACCTCGATCACCAACGGCGTGCACGCCCCGACGTGGATGGCGCGTGAATTTCTCGACCTCGCCGAGCAGGCGGTCGGCTCCGAGGCGCTGGCGACCGGTGGCGGCTGGGCGGCCATCGACCAGGTCGAGGACACTGAGCTGTGGTCGACCAAGCGTGAGCTGCGTGCCCGGCTGGTCGGTGAGATCCGGCGCCGGATCCGGCAGAGCGGTGTCGAGCGCGGTTTCTCCGGTGTCGAGCTGGCGTGGACCGCCACGGCCTTCGATCCGGACGTGCTCACCATCGGATTCGCCCGGCGGGTGCCGTCCTACAAGCGACTCACCCTGATGCTGCGCGACCCGGCGCGGCTGAAGCGCCTGCTCACCGATCCTGACCGTCCGGTGCAGATCGTGGTGGCGGGCAAGTCGCACCCCGCCGACGACGGCGGCAAGGAGCTCATCGCGCAGCTCGTCCGGTTCACCGACGACCCGGAGGTCCGGGGCCGGATCGCCTTCCTGCCGGACTACGACATCGGCATGGCGCGCTACCTGTACTGGGGCAGCGACGTATGGCTGAACAACCCGCTGCGCCCGCTCGAGGCCTGTGGCACGTCCGGGATGAAGGCGGCGCTCAACGGTGGCCTGAATCTGTCCATCAAGGACGGCTGGTGGGACGAGTGGTGCGAGGACGGCAAGAACGGCTGGGAGATCCCGTCCGCGGACGACTCGCTGACCGGTACCACCGACGACCACCGCGACGCCGTCGAGGCTGCCGCGATGTATGACCTGATCGAGCACCAGGTCTCGCAGCGGTTCTACAGCCGCGACGCCCGGGGGATTCCGACCCAGTGGATAGCGATGGTCCGCTACACCCTGAAGTCACTCGGACCGAAGGTGCTCGCGACCCGGATGGTCCAGGACTACATCCGCAAGCTGTACGCCCCGGCCGCGCGCTCGGCCGCCGTGCTGGTGGCCGATGACTTCGCGGCGGCGAAGGAGCTGGCCGCGTGGAAGAGCTGGGTCGCCGGCGCGTGGAAGGACGTCGCCGTGCGGCACGTCGAATCCCACGTCGAGGGTGACCCGACCCTGGGCGGGTTCCTGCAGCTGCGGGCCGAGGTGGCGCTGTCAGGGCTGAAGTCCTCCGACGTCCAGGTGCAAGCGCTGTACGGGCCGGTGGACGCCGACAACCGGCTGACGTCGGTACAGATCGTGCCGCTGACCATGGCGGACGAGCGTGATCACACCGGGTTCTTCATAGGCGACGTGCCGCTGAAGAAGGCGGGTCCGTTCGGTTACACCGTGCGGGTGTTGCCGCACAACGATCTGCTCGCCAATCCCGCCGAAACCGGCCTGGTCGCCACGGCGACGCAGGGCTAGCCGCCATGAAGGTATTGGTCACCGGCGCTCGCGGCAAGGTCGGGCGAGCGGCGGTCGCCGAGTTGCTCTCCGCCGGTCACTACGTGGTGAGCACCGATCTCGGCACGCCGACGTACGAGCGAGCCGAGCCCGATTCGGCCCACTACATTCGGGCGGATCTGACCGACGCGGGGGCGGCGTTCCAGCTCGTACGCGGGATGGACGCGGTCGTGCACTGCGCCGCGATTCCCGAGCCCACTCAGGACATTGCGCACACGGTGTTCGGCAACAACCTGCTGGCCGCGTTCAACATCGTCGAGTCGTGCGTCCGGATGGGTGTCTCCCGACTGGTGAACGTCTCGTCCGAGACGGTGCCCGGAATGGCCTTCGCCGAGCGGCCGTTCGAGCCGGACTACTTTCCGATCGACGAGCAGCATCCGGTACGGCCGCAAGATCCGTATGCGCTGGCCAAGCACTTCGGCGAGCAGCTTTGCGACGCGGCAGTGCGCCGGTCGGACCTGCGCTGCGTGACGATCCGGCCGACCTGGGTGCAGGACGAGACGTCCTATGCACGCAACCTCGGACCGATGATTCGGGCGGCGCGGTCCGGTAACCCGGAACCGAGCCTGAACGGCTGGTCCTACATCGACGCCTACGACCTGGCCATCGCGCTCCGGCTGGCGGCCGAGTCGGAGCTGTCCGGCCACGAGATCTTCTATATTTCATCACCGGATTCCGCCGGGGTGCCGGACACCGCGGCCGCGCTGCGCGCCTTGTACGGGAACCGGGTCGAGGTCCGCGAGCTGCCGTTCGCCGATGCCTGCGGGACGTCGATCACGAAGGCCCGGCGGCTGCTCGGCTGGAATCCGACCCGCAGCTGGCGCGACTACCTGACGGACGAGGGCGAGGCTCGGCCGATCGACCGTGGCTGAGGTTCGGTCGACTGAGAATGAGCCCGTCGCCGAGTGGCCCGTCGGCTGACGAGGAGCTTCGCCGGGCGTGCACCGGCTGATCGGCGCGGTGGTCGAACTTCGGGTTCAGACCCGGACGGCCCGCAGCAGCAGCACAGACCGGGCTTGTACCAGGAGCTGCGTTCCCGCCTCAACAGTGCTGACCGCCGTTCCACTCACTTCGGTAGTGTCGATGACGCTCTCGTACTGCTCGGCCCAGGGACGCCCGGGCAGCAGAAACCGCACCGGCTCGTCTCCGGAGTGCAGCACCAGCAGGTAGGACTCGTCGGTGATGACGTTGCCCCGGGGCCCGCGACGGCGCAGCCCCTGGCCGTCCAGGTACATGCCGATGGTGCGCAGTGCGGTGTCGAACCAGTCGCCGTCGTGGAGCTCGCGGCCTGAGGCGTGGAACCACGCGAGGTCCTTGCAGCCGTCGCCGCCCGGAAGCGGGCGGCCCTCGAAGAACGCCTGCCGGCGCAGCACCGGTGACTGCTTGCGCAAGGCGATCAGCCGGCGGGTGAGCGCCAGCAGGTCCGCCCCGGCCTCGGTGTCGCTCCAGTCGATCCACGAGATCTCGTTGTCCTGCACGTAGGCGTTGTTGTTGCCGCCCTGGGTGCGATAGCGCTCGTCACCGGCCACCAGCATCGGAACGCCGGTGGACACCAGCAGCGTGGTGAGCAGATTGCGAACCTGCCGTAGCCGCAGGGTACTCACCCCTTCGTCCGCCGTCTCGCCCTCGACCCCGAAGTTGATCGAGCGGTTGTCGTCCGTCCCGTCGCGGTTGTTCTCGCCGTTGGCCTCGTTGTGCTTGCGTTCGTAACTGGCCAGGTCGCGCAGGGTGAAACCGTCGTGCGCGGTGACGAAGTTGATCGAGGCGAATGGGGAGCGACCGTCGTCGGCATACAGGTCCGAGGAGCCCGTCAACCGGAAGGCGAGGTCGCGGACACCGCCGGCGCCGTGGGACCAGAAGTCCCTTACGGTGTCACGGTATTTACCATTCCATTCGGTCCACAGCGGCGGGAACTCACCGACCTGGTAACCGCCGTCGCCGATGTCCCAGGGCTCGGCGATCAGCTTGACCTGGCTGATGACAGGGTCCTGGTGGATGGTGTCGAAGAAGGACGACAGCTTGTCGACGTCGTGCAGCGAGCGGCCCAATGCCGAGGCCAGATCGAAGCGAAAGCCGTCGACGTGCATCTCGGTGACCCAGTTACCGCAGCGAATCCATCACCAGCTGCAGCACCGCCGGAGTACGGACGTCCAGGGTGTTGCCGCAGCCGGTGTAGTCCAGGTACTGGGAAGGATCGGCGGGGTCGACGCGGTAGTACGCCGCATTGTCGATTCCGCGGAACGACAGCGTCGGCCCGTCCGGCGTCGCCTCGCCGGTGTGGTTGTAGACGACGTCCAGGATCACCTCGATGCCGGCGGTGTGCATTGCCCGCACCATGGCCTTGAACTCGCGGACCTGGTTGCCGCCGAGCCGGCCGGTGTGGGTGGCGTAGGCCGCGTGCGGGGCGAAGAAGCCGATCGAGTTGTAGCCCCAGTAATTCTTGGCGCCGCGCCGCTGCAGGGCCGGCTCGGAGACGAACTGGTGGATCGGTAGCAGCTCGACCGCGGTCACCCCGAGGTCCTTGAGGTACGAGATGACCGCCGGGTGTGCCAGGCCTGCATAAGTTCCGCGCAGGTCAGCCGGAATGTCCGGATGGCGCGCGGTGAAGCCCTTGACGTGCAGTTCGTAGATGATCGTGTCGTCCCAAGGCCGGTTGGGACGGGGGTCGTTGCCCCACGGAAAGCTGTCCACCACCACGACGGAGCGAGGGCCGTACGGCGCGGAATCCAGCTCGTTGTCGCCATATACCGCGTCGTTGTCAATGAAATCGCCCTCGATGGCCCGGGCGTACGGATCGATCAGCAGCTTGTGCCGGTTGTGCCGCAGGCCGGTGCGCGGGTTGTACGGGCCGTCCAGGCGGTAGCCGTAACGCTGGCCGGGGTTGATGCCGGGCAGGTAGCCGTGCCAGATGTGAAAGCTCTGCTCGACGAGCCGGGCCCGGTGCTCGGCTCCGGTGCTGTCGAAGAGGCAGACCTCGGCCCGGGTCGCGGTGGGGGACCAGACGCTGAAGTTGGTGCCCTCGCCGTCCCAGCTCGCGCCGAGCGGAAACGGCTTGCCCGGCCAGGACGCCACCGCGCCGAACTCGTCCGGTGCCGAGCCGAGCCGGCGGGCGAGCACGTGCGAGAGATCAGCTGCCGATTCCATAGAGCGCCGACCTTACGCCCGGCTGACCGGGCCTCGGGCCGCAATCCGCGGACGTCGGGGCAGGGGCTGTGCGGCGCGCCCTGCTGAGGCACCGGGAACGGCATGGGGTTGGATAGGGCCGTGGCGGTTCCTGACTTCGACGTTGATCCCGATGCCGTCCTGCAGTTGCGGCAGGCGACCGTGCGGCGTGGCTCCAAGCTGCTGCTCGATTCGGTCGACTGGACGGTCGAAGAGGATGAGCGGTGGGCCGTACTCGGTCCGAACGGCGCGGGTAAGACGACGATGCTGCAACTGGCCGCGGCGACCATGCACCCGACGTCCGGGCAGGTGGCGATCTTCGGCGAGCGGCTGGGCGCGGTGGATGTCTTCGAGTTGCGTCCCCGGATCGGCTTGTCCTCCGCGGCTCTGGCGCAACGGATTCCCGGCGGTGAGCTGGTCGTGGACGTGGTCGTGTCGGCGGGCTACGCCGTGATCGGACGCTGGCGTGAGGCCTACGGCCGGCTGGACGTCGGGCGGGCACGCGCGTTGCTGACCCGCTTCGGGGTGGGTGAGCTGGCCGATCGTACGTACGGCACTCTGAGCGAGGGCGAGCGGAAGCGGGTTCAGATCGCCCGGGCGCTGATGACCGACCCGGAGTTGCTGCTGCTGGACGAGCCCGCCGCCGGGATGGATCTGGGTGGCCGGGAGGATCTGCTGCGCCGGCTGGGCATGTTCGCGGTGGACGCCGAGGCACCGGCGATGATCCTGGTGACCCACCACGTCGAAGAGATTCCGCCGGGGATGACGCATGCCCTGCTGCTGCGCGAGGGCCGGGTCGTGTCGCAGGGCCTGATCGGCGACGTACTGACCTCCGAGAACCTGTCCGAGGCGTTCGGGTTGACGCTGACGGTGGAGCGCGAAGCCGCCCGGTTCTTCGCCCGGGCAGTGTGACGGGCGCATGTGATAGCCCGGGCAGTGTGACGGGCGCATGTGATAGCCCGGGCAGTGTGACGGGCGCATGTGATAGCCCGGGCAGTGTGACGGGCGCATGTGATAGCCCGGGCAGTGTGACGGGCGCATGTGACATT
>JAABUS010002905.1_pt1 | contig 29932 bp, 37 predicted proteins | sample 5560161 | NCBI WGS metagenome assembly JAABUS01 (sample SAMN10711885, study PRJNA513376) | rock metagenome | isolation source: Antarctica rocks | place: Antarctica: Victoria Land, Trio Nunatak nord | collected 2016-01-04
CCGCAACCGCGCGAAGCTCGTGTCGAGGTATCGAAGGATGGATGAGATGGCCGTGGAAAAGAGCCCGGAGGAACTTGGATTGCGCGTTGAGGCGTCTCGACTCTTCTTCATCCCGTTGCAACATGTACGATTCTTTCTTGTCCATTTTGGTGTGGCTCGCCTTGTTCAGGGAAGGATACGCAGCGTGCAGTCTATGGGGGTACGCGCGACTAGGCAGTTCGGAGCGGAAAACAAGCTGTCGTGGGTGGAGAGGGGCGGTGGAGGGTAAAGATGTAAAACAGATGTAATAGGAAAATGAATACGTTACGTAAAGAGGTTTAGTATTACAGAAAGCAATTCTCTTTCTTCATGAGATTGTGATCTGTCTTTACAGATAGTCTGTTGTTGTAAAGGCTTAGCTCACCTTCGTTTCTATTTGAGAACTGTCGAGTTTTGGTGCAGTGCGGGGTACGGTAAACATGACTGCAGTATACTGTATCACGTGCGAGAATGCAGAGATCAGCTTCTTCAGCGCCCCCGCTCGACTCTCTTCTACTTCCCAAAGAACAAGCTACACCTCGTGGGCGGGTATAGCGATGAAGCAATCGCTGGCTACACAGCAAGGTGGAGGGTCAAATCCCCTCGATAAGACCGGTCTCAGCTTGCTGTCGCTCGATGGCGGCGGGGTGCGAGGGCAGTCGACGCTTTACATCTTGAAGGGTCCTGTGGCGCGACTGAATCACGAACGCCGAGAGGCCAATCTTCCAACTATGAAACCATGCGAAGTGTTCGATCTCGTTGTCGGCAGCAGTACAGGCGGATTATGTACATCACACTTGATGAAGTGTAGATCTGATCATTGACTAAAGGTGTGTGTTTCTACAGCAGAGTCTATCTATGTTTTGTGTGCCGCAACTGACGCTAGCCTCAACCAGGCTAGCGGGCATTGCAACAACTATGTCCCTAATTGAACGACTACTCCCCTTGCTCCTACCACAGCTCCTACTGCAGCTCCTATTGCTTCAACAACACTCTCCCTTTTCAGCTTAATCAACGCAGCAATTTTATTGCCATCATGCTAGGCCGGTTTGAAGTGGACGTAGATGAATGCATCTCGGCATACGAGGATCTTATGAAGGCCGTCTTTGAGGAGAAACTAAGATGAGTCCAAGTGCATACTCTTTCATTACCAAGCGGTCGGCAGATCAGTCTCTCGACCTCCATCAATTGATGCATTTTGGAACTCGGAGTTGATTGAGAAAGAAGGGCTCGTTGGCTGAGTGGACGGCAAGGGCTGTTGTACGCCCAGACCAAGTGTTTCCGAAGAATGATAATAAATATCGGATGTTATGGAGACCCTAATTGCCGAATTCTTTCAACGAGACTTTGAGAGAAATCTTTCGGTACTTCGGAAATGCGGGCTGTGCCTGCTGTACGATGAAAGGTATAACGGGGCGGAAAGGCCGCTTTTGCAAGTGCTGAATACAAGAAAGAAGGTATTAGGGCATGAGCATCAAGATACACTGACGGCCATGGCGAATTTGGCGTGAATTTGCTGGAGTCAGGGACAATTGGATAAGGCTGAAGAGCTAGACATACAAGTGGTGAAGGCAGGAGAGGTGATATTGGGGAAGAAGCATCTAGAATACACTAACAAGTATGAGAAACCTCGCGCCTACGTACAGGAAGCAGGGACGGTGGAAGGAGGCAGAAGAGCTGGATTGAAAAGTAATGATGACGAGAAAGTGGGTGCTAAGGGAGTAACGTCTAGACACGCTAAGCAGTATGGCCAACCTAGCGTTGACATACTGGAATCAGGGATGATGGCAGGAGGCCGAAGAGCTATTATCGCAAGTGGTAAGCAAGAGAGAGTGACGTGCTGGGCAAAGATGATTAAGATATCTTGAGCAGTATAGCTGAACTAGTTTAGACGTCGTGTAAACAAAACACAGTGAGAGAGGGCTGAAGAGCTGAATTCTCAAGTAATGATGACGAGAAAGAAGATCTTGAAACAGGAGCATTCGGACACATCGAACAGCATGGCTCATCTAGCGGCGACGTACCAATAGCAATGGCGGTTGAAGGAAGCGGAAGAGTTAACGGTGCAAGTAAGGGAGATAATAAGGCGTGTGCTAGGTGATACACATCCTGACACGTTCACGAGCATGGTAAACCTAGCCTTTACGTACCATAATCAAGCATGACTAAAGAGGCTGAAGATCTGGGAATGCAAGCGTTAAAGATCAGAGAGAAGATTCAGGGGAATACCCACTCTTTTACGCTAACGAGTATGGACAATCTTGCTTGGACATTGAGGTTGCAGGGACGACACCACGAAGCCTGCATTCTTATGAATAGATGTGCGCAACTCTCGACTGAGACACTAGGCATCGATCACCCTATCACAAGACCTCATCTCTGGGCTTTAACGATATTGGAGAACAAAGATGAGTGCAGTACTTGTTTTAGAAGGAAGGAATTCAAGGAAGCGTTTGGAAAAGATTGCCACGAAAATAGAGGGTAAGGAATGCACAAAGGTATCAGTCAATTGACTGCCCTAAATATAGCGAGAACTAGCATGAGATATCGATGAGGCAAGCCAGGCGTTTCTGGGACCGTTCACAAGGGGCGGCGACCAAATGATCTTCTAGAAACCAAGGAGCAGAATCTGAGGTCGAAGTCGTAGTTCATGCCTGCTTTAGCCCGTATAGACGTGGCAAGGGGCATATGCTATCCCTCACCCACATGGCCCGCTACCGCCGCACAAAGGTGGGCTGGATCGCCTTGTTTCCTTTCCTCATCCACTTCTTTTGGTTCCCTTCTGCGAAGTTCCAAAATGTGGTTCCACAAGACATGATTCATGTTGCTGGTGATGTTGATTTCGCTTCTTCAATGCTGCGCGTCAAGGAATAACAATCTAGTGTATAACTACATCATTATTGGAGGCGCTACTTGCGGTTCGATAGTCGCGACCCGCCTTTCAGAACTCTCAGATGTCTCTGTGGTTGCGACAGAGGCACACACTCTGGTCTTAAATAACTCAAAGGTGACCGACACAAATATCCTTGGCACCTTGCCCGTCGAAACGTTGCTAGATTGGTATTACAAGACTGTAGATTAGATATATGAAGATAACAAGCGACGTGTATTGAACGCAGGAAAAGCCAATGACAGTACGAGTACAGTAGATAGTGAGCTGGTGCAGAAGATTTAACAGACCAGGATCACTGATTGCCGATTTCTGATTTCGAAGGCATAGCGAACACTCGGGCTGAGGACGTTCAAATTGTCGCATGGCAAGATCTTGGGAATGAGGGATGGACCTGGAAAGCAGTGCTTCTACTATCTTAAGAGTGAGCGACTTCGAGCTCAAGATGAAGCGCAAGCCAGCGCTGGTTTTCAGAAATCACTAAAGATTGGCTGGACTCCTAATATGACCAAGGATAATTTCCACGGAGTGTCGAATGTCGAAGCCTTGATATCCCGTGGACCGCAGACGAGAGTACAATAAAGATGAGATGTTACAACGTCTATTCAAAAGCTGTTGGCTCTGCTAAAGGAATCCGTGAGGATGCGGGAAGGGCCTACTGCTGATCATTTCGTATAAAGTCAAATCTCGAGATGCTGGACAATACCATCCATCATTAACCGAATATTAGGGTCAACGTCGCGGCCTTCAGAGGATGTTGTTGCCTCGACTGTTGAGATCACCAATGCCGATGGTGCAACAACTGTTGTACAAGCTCGAAGAGAAGTGGTTCTTTCAGCAGGGTCGGTCAAGTCTCCAGTCTTGCTCGAGTGATCCGGTACTAGTGACCCCGCATCGAATATTCTGACCTTTTCCAGCTTTCTTTCTAGACACAACATCCCTATGAAAGCATTGCTTCCTGGCGTAGGTGAGCGTCTTCAAGATCGGATTCACAATCTCATTACCGTCAACGCATTCAAGGGGTCTTATACTGGCAAACCAGGATATTTTGCTTATGTCTCTGCGTCAAACGTATTCGGAATCATGATATCCTTTGCCGTCTCATCCGTCCTCTCTGCTTTGTCACAATATGCTGCGGCTGTCTCAGCGGCAGTAAGTTTGCCCTTAATGCGTCTGGTCTCGAGTCCTCTTTCCGGACCCAGCAAGACCTCATCTTCAAGTCAAGCATGCCCTTGGCCGAGCTCCTTGTAACGCCCATTGTGAATTCCGTCCTTGGTGCATATTGGGCCTACAGCCTTTCTCTCGCGGCTTTATTCACATCAGTTCCGCCGACCCAACCGCGGCTGTCACCCTGAACCCAAATTACTCAATTTTGGAATAGAACCAGACGGTTCAAATAGTGGTTGCGCGTTTCATTCGCAAGATGTACATCACAGAACCACTCGAAGCTTTCGTAGACGCGGGGACAGCTCCCAGTCTCTCCATCGTACCTCAAAACGCGACAGACGAGCAGTGGCTCCTATGACTTAGTAAAACCTAGATTTCAAATAATCATCCCGCATCGACAGAAGCATTCTTTCTAGATCGGCAGGTGATGTGATTTATGAGACTAGAGATCTGTGGGCCGTCGATGCGTCGATGCTGTTAACGCAGATTTGCGGGCATTTGACTAGTATATTGTATGCTCTGGCGGAAAGAACTGCAGATGTTATCGAGAAAAGTAGTGGAAATAGGGTGGTCGAGCCTTAGGAGTATATGTACTTTCGATTAGACTGACAAGACCTCTTGTTAATGATTTCCCAGCTATATAGGATAACAGAGGTGTCCTCTGTTCCGTACGATCAAAGAACGAGTAAAAGTCGTTGGAATCGGTGGAGGCATTCATAGACCATCAATATTCTGAGGGAAAAGCAAAGGGCCATGCGTTAACGAGATAGCTTCTAAGAAAATGTTGAGGGAGATGTACTGTTGTTCACGAATAACACAAAATGTAAAATGCTTTCGAGAAAGCCTACAGCAGACGTGTAACCCTTATTGAACACGAACTATCAATCTTGAAGTCTGTGTCAAACATGGAATACAGCAGGCTTCCTAGAGAAAGAGTGGATAATTCCGACTCAGGTATAAGAGAAGATCACACGCTCACGTCGTAGGCGAAGTCTTCCCTAGAAAAGAAAATAAACTCTTCATAACCTCAGATACAGCACCAGATCAATCAATATCACGAAATCTGCTTGTCAATGCACCAACCGAAACCTACCAAGGTCCGTACATTGAATATAAATCTTTCTGTCCATGACAAGATACGCAGTGATAGTCATAATTCATTACCATGGGACCGCCTCGGCAATGGCCACAATACCATACCCTTGGTGTATTTGAACATTGCCACCTCCTCGAGTTAATATGCTGGTCGAGCGTCAGAACATTTGGTGGATTCGAACTTTCGGACTTGTTTTGGTGCAGATTCTGATTGGAAAAGTTAAAGTTGGACACGTTCGATGAGTTGGCCTCATTCGAAGGTAACAAGTGCATATGCTTGTAGAGGTGTAATTCAGCCGTTTCTTCGTCTGTCAAATCGACGGTCTCAGTCGTCATGGTGGCAGACGAACCAGGATTCATTGCTTCTTTGCCCATCGTCGCAAGGTGGTAATGCTGATCACAATGTGTGCTGCTAGTTGTCAGAAAGTTAGTAAATGGGCTGAAGAGAAGATACGCACCAGAACCGCGCTCTGGATGTCGAACCATTGCTGAGTTTCCTACCACATAGAGGACATTGCAGGCGAGACTTAGTGGCAAGACTTATGATAAGAATGGATTGCACAAGCTTTGTACCTGGAAGAACGGCTTGGTTCCAAGTTTCCCTAGTGATTTCCTGGCGTTCTGTTCGAGACCTTCTCGTTATACGATAAGCACTTGTAGAGATTCTAGCAAAACCCGGCCTCCCCTTATAGTCATCAACAAGAAAGGCCTTGAAAACCTTAACGTCTATCAGATCATTTCCAGTACTCGAATTAAGTTTAACCGTTGTCACTTACGTCAAAATATCGGACTAAGGTGAAATCAAGCCGCCGCGGATTGCCAAGGTGATCTTCAAAGGTGACCGTATATTGAAGTAAAAGGGGGCGAGGAATAGACCTTAGGACCCTCAGAGACCGTAAGAAGATATATATGTAAGGACTAAGAAGACCACTGTATGAAATTAGCAATGAAGAGCAACTCATAGCCATAGTCCACTGACAAGGCTTGTGTCAAGAAACTTCGTAACGCAGAGAGAAGCCGATAGATCCTTAATATGTAAGTAACAAGCCTATCAAAAAATCCAAAAAGGGGGCAAATCACCAGACAGCCACAACGGCCTCCATTTCATTATTGTCGGTGTGCTGGCATCTAGCTTTCAACGCAGTGACGACCGACGGGGAAAGTTCAAGACAAGGTCTGGAAGGTACCGTTGCGAGGGCCTGGTCGAGAGAGATCTCCATTCTTGTCAATTGCACCTGCTCTCTCTCTTATGGCCTTCTGATGCTCCTTGTATCACTTGAGACTGCTCGAGTGTGAGCTCATGCAAACCTTTGCTGATCTGTTGAAGCAGCTTCAAGGTCTCCATGTGTTGCTTCGATGCTGTATCTTGACGTTTCATCAATCCAGAGAATTCATGTTTAAGCATATCTCTATTTGTATCTACTAGGCCTTGACTGATTGCGATGTTGGTTGACGCAAGATTCTTACTTTCCGACGCGGTCGACGCAGCTTTCGCTGAGGATTGACTTCAACTTGTTACAACCAATGATGACGAAACAGGAAGATACAGTCAGAACTCACGCGTTATTCAGGATGCAGAGAAATTTGGCTGTCTCAAGCTGTTGCCACAGCTCTACACGAAACTTTGCAAGGTCTTCTGCAGCGCTAAAAGTCCATTTGACACTCTTCATCACTTTGCGGTGTGGCGATGGAGTAGAGAGTAGATCCAAGGAGTTGCCATATTTGTTCTGTAGCTTTTTGTTGAAGAGCGCTATCGACCTGGCTGCAACGGCGAATTGAGATTAAACCGCGTTTCCGAGACCCGGGCTAATGGTTGAATCGTTGAAGAATTCTATCAGTGTTTCCAGTACAGCTTGTAAGGACTCGAGATCTCTGGTGGCCTTTTGATACTCGGATGTGGCTCCTTCCTTCTTTAGAGCGTGAACCACTTTGCGTGTTACCTGGGCTAGTAGAACAACATCGTTCACCGAGAAACCGAAGCCGGGAGCAGACATTATGACGTTACAGTAGCTGAACGATTAGGGTGGATATGAAAAGTACTCAAGGACAACTTTAGAGAAGAATTTGACGCTGTCGGCCTCGCACAGCCACGTCCATGTCGTGTAACCTCAACCCCACCGAGAGGCATAAAGTTGCCTTGCTGCGGCTGCTGCAGGCATGCTCAATGTACTTCACGGGTTGACAGCCTCGTGAAAGTCTTGAGACAGCTGAACCATTCTCACTTTGCATCAGAAGCACGTATATGTATATATTATGGAGGCTTTCTAGAAGGGTACCAGGAGAATAGGAAATTGTAAACTTAGTAGCGCGGCTCAACCATAGGGCGGATAACGCCAATTAATAGCTTCTTAACCAGCACTTTAACCTGTTTCCAACATCTTGAAAAATATCGAACAATAATCAGATCATAATAGAATACTCTCGCAGTGAACCAAGGGCTTGTTACTACTGTGCTGTAACTCATCAAATCACTCTTCCTAGGAGCCTTGAACCTGAGAGTCGAGGGATGATGACTTGTACTCTTGTTGGGAAGTCTATGACAGCAAAGCCCATCACGCCTGCCCTGTAAGGTAGGCATGATGCATCACGTAGTCGGCTAAATCATCAACGGTTGTAATGTCATTCAACACCGTACCGATTAAGAAGATCTATAGGTCAGCTGTAAAAGCCCCTAGGTTTAATACGAGGATCCATCAGCTTGGGACGGCTTGATCGAAGTGGGAGAACACGAGCGATGGATCACTTCAAGGTAGCTCGTATGTTATGACTTTGGACTATCCATCATAGCTGGAAAAGAATGATGCAGCTAAAGATGGGAAATTTTTGAAGAGAGCAGTATTATAAAAGGAGAAAGCTTTGGAAACTTGACGGATGAATTTTCCGTGGGTCAAGAGATCACTAGCGCAGTTACTCCAGGTCTTTCCACGCCGGCACGCCAGCAAAGAAGTCCTTGGGAGAGGTCAACTTCTCATCGAGAATCTACATCAAGTCAGTACCCTCGTCTCGATCGTTCATGTTTCAATGAAGGGATACTCACAGCATGGCTCTCATCCAAACTCGCCTTGCCATAGTATCCAAACTCATCCATAAACGCCATATTCTCATACAGCTCATCCTGCGCCTTCTTCGGCATACCCACACTGCCCAAGATTCCTTTATAAACATCTTCACTTAATTGGTTAAAGTGCGCCCCCTTGCCCGCTTTCGGATACGCAGCCTGGAAGCCTTGATGATGTCGTCCGGGGTGTAGTAGTCTGTTGCGGCTAGTACGCGCTTGCCAAGAAGTTTCTCGCGGTTCAGCAGAATCGCTTTGACAATCTTGCCCGTGTCGCCGGCTGCGTCGAGGAGCGGGATGTGGGTGCTCTTTGGGAAGGCGCCGTTGAGGACGAATTCATGCTCTTCGGACCGGGGGTTGGGCATCAACATGCTGCCGGGGATATTGCTCATGAAGAAGCCGGGCAGGAAAAAGGTGGCCGGAATGCCAGTAGAGCGGATGTATTTCTCGACATCGGCCTTTGAGTCGAAATGCTCCACGCCTGAGAATTTCCCGTTGGTTACTGACATGTTACGTCAGTAAGTGCCTCGGGTATATTTTACTCCAGCTCACGTTCGGTAACATTCAACAAGCTGCTCCAGATCAAATGTTGCACTCCGGCAGCCTGATCCCAAGATCAGTAATTGCGGAAGAGGTAACGGGCAAGCTTACCTTGGCAACATCAGCGATGGTTTTCCCTTGTTGTATCTCCAAGTCCTTATCCATCTTCTCCCAATAGTTGGTTATCTGGATTTAGAGCCTTAGCTGAACTCGCATATTTTATCTGCGGAAGTCATCGACTTCTTGCTACTTACTGCAAAGACGGAGTGCGCGCCTTTGAATGCACTTTCCACGGAGCTTTTGGAATTCATATCGCCCTATCACAACCCAGCAAATTAGCACAGTGCAGCGCGGGTACCGAAAAAGCAAAGACTAGAAATGGTAGGCTTACGGATACCATTTCAACTCCCTTTGCTGCAAGAGCCTGTGCATTTTCCTTGGAAGGATCTCTTGTGATGCCACGAATCTTGAACTCTTTCGCAGTCCGAGGGTCAGCAAGAACCGATTGGATGACTGAACCGCCTTGGTTTCCGGTTGCGCCGAAGACGACGAGAAGCTTGGATGGATTGGACATTCTTGTAGCGTTGAATGTAAATAGTAAAGTGTCAGAAAGCTTTGTGTGTTCTCGAGTTGGTAATACACGGTGCTCTGAAAAGAACTGGATCTCAATGTCTTATCGTTTGGAGAAGTGGAGTGCTTTTGCTCTACCTCTCCGGGAACGAAAGATGTTATATATATATCAATGAAAAACTGACCTTACCTTAACGTAGCTGCACAATGTTGGGTCACGTGCAAACCGAACCATTCTTCTCGGCCTCTTCGCCTTTGCGACACAGGCGAGCGGCGCCACAGAAAGTCCTCGATCATTAGTAAGAATTGCATGGGTAAGGTACCTTTACAACCATTAGGTCATGATTGATAATAATGATGGATTTTCTGACAATTCTCACGATTCTGACGATTCTGACCAGTAAGTTTGTCAGGATCCACAAATGCTTTGGTAAGAAAGCATCACCAGCATCATTGGACCATGTACTGTAGAGTAGCTGTATTATTCTCTTTAGAGGATAGATACCTCAGAGCAGCGGGTTTCGAGGAAGGATGATGGATGCCCTTCCTACTCGTAACCTCTATATTCACCAAAAGGCGAAAACACTCACGACGGCAGCTTCTCGGTCTGAACTTTGGAACACGATTCATGACCATGAGTTCTGCGAAAATATCTTCTACACTCACTCACCACCTTGGCCCATGCCAATCCCACTTGTAGCCTCTACAGTAAGGTAGATCGCATGTCAAGCGTCACATAACACCGTCTGATTCCTGCGCAGGCAGTTTTCCGATAGCTGAGAACTTTGATAGACGGTTTCATTACGGATTCTTGAGGAGCTCGAATTTTCGAGAATTGTTCCTCGGCCAAGAATCCCAGTGACCATGTTGACCAAGGCCATTGAATTGAGTAACATGGTTGAATCTTACTATTTGCTTGAACGCATTACTAGATTCTGCGAGAAGATGCTGAAAATTTCTTGATTCTTTCCCCTCGGGACGCGCTCCAAAGTCCTTGCGCCTGAAACTTAGGGAGAACTTGAGTTCGAGCATGTCTCCACGGGCCCACCATCTCCCGGCCTCTAAAATCTCCTGCCTTTCCAACCTGCCCGGGAGTCCATCACGATTCGGGTTCGGGATTCCACTCCATAACCCAGCCAAGCTCCCCGAGTTCTGTCTCGATCTCACCTTCCGGAAGCCGATCCACCTCCTTTAGACCTCTCCTCTCATACCATCTCTTGTTATGGTCTCCGCAGTAGAGCTGAACACAAACTCCGTCTTTGCCGGCTCGCTCCTTGCCCTCATTTACAAGCATCTTTCCGATGCCCTTACCTTGGAAGCGGGGATCGACACTGAGCATGTGTAAGTGCCATCTCTCCGACTTTAGAGCATCACTAGTTTCTCCCATTAGGGTTTCTAAGTGGGCAGTATGCAGCGACCGGTTCAGATGGAAGAAAGCAGAGTACTTGCTCTCGATGGAGTTGAGAAAACGATCGAACCCTATGCGGACGATTTTTTAGCTCTTGGCACATGCACTGGAGTCCAGGAAGAGAGGCGCTGTGACGCATGTAGTAAGGACATCCGTCAAATAGTCTGAAAACACATACCCCGAGCATAGCTGTCTTCCATCTTTTGCTTCTTCAATGCAATTTCATCAACGCTCCACCGGCGCCAAAACGCAGAGCCTACGATTTGCATCCTACCGTCCGCCCCTACATCCTCTGGGTCTGTCTCAGCGACCACGACCACACCACCGGGCGCCAGGTACTGCTGCTTCCTGTCGTTCAAAGTCCACTTCCGGTAGGACTCTGGATGATCATGGCGATATGGATGAAGGAAGTTTGACATGGTATCGGTCTCGAAAGCTGCTATGAAGCAAGTAGTGATGTCTGGGAGGTCAGCGCCGTTGGCTAGCCGAACGTGCATGCTGAAAATCGCGAATCTCGAATCGCAAATCGCAAATCGCAGAGAATCAGAGGAATTGGTCGCTTTACTGTCAGACAGTGGCTTGATACAGAGCCAAGTCACTACAGTGTTTCATTACCATTGCAGCTGCACCTTATTATACAAAGTTCAGCTTCCGTTTTTGGAGTTTTCCATATCGATGACTCACAGTCTCCTCGGGCCTCGAATCGCGCCCTTTGAAAACGCTTCCGGAAGCCACTCGTAGCGCCAGGCGGCACGAAGAATTCTAACACCCCTTCTTAAATTATTGTTTTCATCATTGTATTCACAGACTCTGGCCGTCACTTTTTTCTCTTTTCCTGTGTTCACAATCATCAGATATCGACCCGTGTTCGCTTTCAAATCCTTGCTTTTGTTCCCGACTTTCAGGTTTTGTGCTATGATTGCCGAAGATGCCTGTATCGGACTCTAAAGCCATCGTCATGTCGGTGGACTTTTGATAGACTAATCGGCGGTTTCCAAGGACGAGCGACAGGGACAAATACGACTGTGCAGAATGCAGCGATGGTCTTCGCTGACGGCCGGTGGTTGTAGGTTGCGAATGTGAGGAAGGCGGTGCTGCAACGGCTGAGACTGGCTCTCTGAACGTTACCAGCGATGGCGATGCGACAGCCTTGGTGGGGCTCAACTACTTGGGCAACAACGAGACTATGGCTTTAGATGGGAACCAGACTCCAAGGTTGGCAGTAGACTTCTTCAAAGGTAGGAATGTCGTTTTCATTCTGCAAACCAGTGGGAGGCCGTTTATTGATGCTGTGGTTGTCAGCTAAAGTTCAAAACGTAGTAAGGATAAATCATGTAGTTTTCTTTCTACAGTACGGATCGATAAAGCTGCGAGTGTTCGTTCTAGATCATGTGATTTCGTGAGCTTTACGCAAGGAACGCGTCGCTTTGTTTGTTGACGATCGCGCTTCCAAGCTACGTCATACCTTATGTCAAGCTTAAAACCCCGAGATATCCAACACGCCAACTTAATCTATCTTCAATTATCGTAGTACAAGTACTACTACTATAACCAACCATGACTCCAAAAATATCTGAAGCGCAATCTCATGCTGGGCCGTTGCAAGACAAGGACGCAAACACCAATACTCCCGTCAAAGGTACGAGGATGTCACTACAGTGGCTTCTTACCGTCAACCAGCATATCGAGCAAGACCAGTTACTAAACAATTGCCAGGAGCTTCCGGAATTGCAAAGAACGCCAATGGTAAGAAGCGCGGCCAGCCTGACCACGCAATCAACAACAACGAGAACGAAAGTCCACCAAGCGCAAAGAAGCAAAAGCAATCTCCAACCGCAAACTCTGGCAAGAAGGTTGACGACAAGAAGACCGATATCAAAAAGGACTCCTCCAAGGATAAACCCTCCCTTGAGGACCTCTCGGCCATCAAGTCCCCATTTTCGACACCTGCGATGACATCCGCAAAAAGATCAACGAACACCACTACCGCCTCCCCCACGCCACCCAAGCCGCCTTTGCCCGCACATTAACAGCCATGCTTCCCGGCGACGAGAAGGTCGAGTCTCGCCACCTGGCCAAATTCCTCAAAGGCAAAGGTCCCCAGGAGGGAGGGCAGAGCCCGGCCTTTTACGCCGCCTATGTTTATTTCGAGAAAGTGAGGGTGCTGCACGGCAAGGCGAAGAGTAAGAAGAGGCAGGATATGGAGGGCGCGTGGGAGGGGGAAGGTGGGTTCCCGCGGAAGGGGACGCATAATTTGTATATTACTTGTGTTGGGGGTGAGAGGCCGAGTTTTGATCGACTGGGGCAGCTGAAGATTACGGGCAATCCGGATAGGCCAGGGATTAGCAGGAAGAAGGTGCATTGAGCGGTCAAGGGAAGGGGGCTTAGTAGGTCTAGCGAAGGAGGGCTGAGAGGGACAGGAGACAGCAGTGGGGATGTGCGATAACTGGAAGAGTGTAATAGCAGGCTATTTGTACGATAATAAGGGACCGTTGTGAGCATGCATCCCCGATCGTGAAAAGCAAACCTTCAAGTCTCGTTCAACTTTCAAGATATCTACAACCTTACCCTCCCGTTCTGTTTCCGTTACCCATATGTCGTCCTCTCCCATCCACTCATCCACCCATCCAAACATTCAATCACCCCCAACCCTTTTCGAATCTCCCTCGCTCTGGACCCCAAGTACCCCCAAACCACCCAAAAACCAAATCACACCTCAAACACACCACCACACTCACTCCCAATTTCCTTCCCAAGCTACGGACCTATCGCGCAAACCTCGCATCTCCAACTCCGCAAATTCTATTTCTTGTTGGAATTTCAGGTGTGATTTGGTTGGTAATCTCCGCCCTATAAGGTACTCTAGGGCTGGGGCCCGCTAGTAGGGTTTTCACCTTCCACTCCTAGATAGACTCCAATAAAAGCAACAACTAAAATATCAATATGCCCCCATATGATCTCGTATTCCAAAATTTCTGGTTTCAAAAAACAGAACAAGAATAAAACACAAGAGCGGCAAGTTGATGAGGAGGACTCTGGACCAAAAGCGGACAGCCTAATTCCGACAACATCTCGGTGTCTAGAGCTTTTGACCGGCATTGACTACTATCAGATGCTTATCATTTTAGGTTTCGAGCTTCCCATAGTCCAGAGGGCTGTTATTGCAACTCGACCTTCAATGGAGGTCAACGATGCCACAAAGATATTGCGGGGAAGATTCCTCACTTGTTGCAAGCGGGGTCAATTTACGAGTCGTGTGTCCTGGTTTTCCGGCCAAGACGAAGAACATGGCTTCCCGCTACTTCGGCTCCCTGATCGAGCTTCCCTTATCAATTGTCGTCTCATAAGAGAACCCGTTATTTACTGACATACGCGCTGCTTTTCTCCATACGCTTAAGACTTTTATTCTTTCTCTCTCGTCTTTAGTCCAGCAATCCAGCGTTAAACCTCTCTCCTCAGACTTGATCGGCTTTCGTACACTGTTCCGACCAGAGCCATGGCTGCAGAAATATCTCCGGGCATTGGGAAGTCTTCAGACCTCAAGATGAATGGCAATGACGAAGTTGAGGTTGCCCCTGCGAGAAGAGGCCAGATGCCCGAATGCCTTCGCCAGTACTCCCCGGATGAACTTGCGCTTAAGAGCGAAAGCTAGTTCGCAAGATTGACCTTCGATTAATGCCCCCATGATTATTATATATATCTTGAATTATTTGGATATGTCTATTCGCAATCTTCCCCGGCGTTACCTTGAAAAAACATTTACTCTAACCTCGTCGATAATAGGAATGCTATAGCTGCAGCAAGGCTGGCGGGTCTGGAAGCAGAATTGAAACTGACAAGCATTCAGTATCAAGCAAGGTTTCCCCGCCCCTTCAGCGTCCTCATTGCTAATCTTACGTGTAGACCTGTGTCAGCATTCTCTTTGTTGGGTGCGTACTGGCCACTGCCTTTGAAGGTATATCCTGATGCAAGTGCCTTCGAATCTCTTCCTCGACAAGATTGGGAAACCTGCTTTATATTTGCCAACTTGTATGATTCTATTGGTAAGCCACAAGATCCCACAAGCCTCCCTTTTGCCAGTCCTAAATGGTTGACGTTTGTTTCTAGGGAATCATCTGTGGTTGCAGTGGTGTTGCACAAGGCTACAGTGGTCTGCTTGTCACTCGCTTTTTTCTTGGATTCATCGAAGCGGCTTATTTCGTGCGTTTCTCCTTGAAAATGCCTATCTCTTAAAAATTGCCAGTCTCAGCCTGGATGTATGGTCACATTAGCGTCTTGGTACACACGTAAAGTACTCTCGCTTCGTACCGCGCTTCTTTACAGTGGATCCCTCTTGTCTGGGGCCTTCTCTGGACTGATCGCTGCGGGAGTTACTCGAGGCATGAATGGCGTACGCGGTATTTCATCTTGGAGGTGGTTGTTCATATTTGAGGTACACAATGGCTCAGTATAATCTCTTTCTGTAAATGACACTTAAATGATAGGGCTCTCTCACAGTCGCCGTTACTTTTGGTGTTTATATTTCCTTCCCAATTTCCTAGCCAATACCAAAGGGATCTCCGAGGAGCAGAGGCAGCTAGCCTTGTGGAGGCTTCAAGAAGTGGAAGACTGGCTTACACGAGAAGAACAATGCTCCATCAAGGAATATACAGACACGGTTCATAATTACAAAACGTGAATATTGGTGCTCCTGGTTGCGGGTGCTGTCTCGAGTAGCATAATCAACAGCTTCTTTCCGACATTTGTTAGGACACTTAAGAAGGGTACGTTCGAAACACTAATCGTGACCGCGCCACCATACCTTCTCTCTTGCATTGTCGCACTTGGAGTATCGTCTTCTGCCGATAGAACTGGCGAAAGATACTTTCACTTCACTATCTCACTTTGGACCTCTGTCATTGAATCCATCATATCGGCTTCTACAACGTCAACCGGGTCCCAATATTTCGCTATGATGATCATGCTACCGGGGGTCTACACAGCCTTCGCTGTGGGAATGGCCTAGGTCGCCAACACTCTCCCTCGGCCTTGTGCAAAGCGTGCTGCAGCCGTCGCACTTGCGAATGCATGCGGCAACATCTCGTCTATCTGGGGACCGTATCTCTATCCGAAAAGTAACAGACCTCGCTACCTCATCGCCATGGGCATCAACACAGGCACGGCACTCATGTCAATCGTTGTTGCTACAGTGTTTCGGTTTGTCACCGTCCGACTTTACCAGAGAACGGAGCCGAGAGGAGCAGCGAAGCGGCTCTCCTGTCGTCGTCGTCGTTGATGCTGTTGAAGCAAAACTTTCTCACATCACTAGCATGCCCGCTAAAAAAGGATTTCGGTACCTTTAGTAAAGTCTTCAAACTTGCGACTGCTACAAGTTCGGGACATCTTGCTTTGACCCGATTGACCATCGGTATCGGAGGGATGCATTGCAGCAATATAGCTTCCCAATTCATTTTGTCAACGAGATCTAGGAGTGAGCCGCGTACGGCGGCCTTGAGAGCTTTGGAACGAATTCGCAGAAATTTGCACGGTACGTACAGTAATCCAATTAATCTCACAAGAGTTCGAGCTCCTAAAGCTTGTGTCTCACTCTGGTTTTAACAATTTTCATATTATCAACGCGCTCATTCATCGGACGAGGTTTATTATATCACAGAGAAGAAAGAAAGATATGAGCTTTACGCTTGAGCTCTCTCTATTGTCTGTATCGTTCGGAGAACGAAGTCTTAAGCAGATATATCACAGTTCAAGAGATGTACAGTTCGATTTGTCGATTATTTGTATCTTCATGGGATGGTTAACCGCAATGTATTTTTGTACGAAAAGAAAGGATTTATGTATCCTATGTCATGATGCTGGTCATTTATAGATGGCTTGATATACCAGTACATGTCTAGGATATTGTTCAGTGTTTTCTTTGGAAAAAGTGCTGCAAACCATCCCCTCGTAACTTTGTACCTTCATCCGGTAGCAGTCTATTACTGTCAAGAAAGCGTAATACAATTTTGCCGATGATTGATCGGGGTGGGGAACGCCAAACTTAATTGCCGAGAAGGTGAGTGGATCTTTCCTTGCATCAAGCTGCCTAAAGCTTACGTCGCTGCAAAGGGTCATTCGCTTCTCCTTTGCAAAGACAGACGGATCACTCACACTTAAGAAAACCGATGCAATCAGACCAATGGCGAAGGCGACATACGGTAGAATAAAACTACTGCTTATTAGCTATATATTACAACAAGCCATCGGAACCCACAGCTTTCTCATTGCGGCCACTACCGCCTCAAGCGCTTCCGCTTTGACGTTCGGCGACAGCGTTTCAAGAAAGTTGCCGCTCGTCCCAAGAATAGCGCTCTCGAGCTGCGCCGTGGTAATTCCAGGAACTACCTGCTGTAAATTCTTCATTGCTATATTCACGAACACAGCGCCAGCGATCGATAACCCCATTGCAACACCAACGAGCTGAGCTGCTATGCATTAGTACAGTAGTAGCATGGGTAGGTTATGCGTTTTGTTTTCCTCACCTAACATCATAAAGGTTATTCCATAGGCCATCATGGATGGTTCGACCGTGGATTGAATGATAGCATATCCTGCCTGGGCATAGCTTCCAGCCCCAATACCTATAAGTATCTCATATCCGTATATTCTGGCGGTCGACATGTTGACCGTGATTGTAGCTATGGTTATGAGCAATAAATATACGACATGGTACATGAGAATGTGAGACTTACAGAGAAGGACTGTACCAACCAATCCCAAGCAGCTTCCTCCAATATACCATGGTTTGTAATAGCCACCTTTTGATAAGACAGCTCCATTGACAAGGATCGTGACACTGACCATTACAATGAGAGGAAGAAGCCTGACAGCGGAACGGAGAGCCGAGTCGCCTTGGGTGAATTGAAAGTATGCTGGGATATAATAAATCGGAGTGAAGCCGCCTCCGTTGCAGACTGCCATGAGTATGAAGAGCAAGACAGCTTCTTTGTTCTTCAAAAATTCAACAGGGAACATGCGATGTGCCGCCTCGAAGGGCCAGACTTGCGCAAAGCCGAATGCGATGGCCAGAACTCCGGAGAGCACAAACAGCGAGATGATCTGTCCGCTGTTCCATGCATACAACGTTCCCCCGAAGTTGATGGCCATGATTATACACACCAGGGTGCCAATGCTTAGCACGGCACCGAGGTAGTCGAAATCGCGGAAGCGAGACCAGAACTTTTGTGTCTTGCGGGGATCAAAAGCTGGGATAATGAAGACGTATACGGGGGCAAAGCAAGCACAGACACAAAGGTTCAAGTAGAAACCCCAACGCCATGTAGCATGAGACTGAGCAAAGGCTCCGCCAATGACAGGGCCAATGACCATACCAACACAAAATGTTAGACCTCTGCCGGTTTTTGTCAGAAAGAATCCAAGATATGAAGGAGTCGATAGACTCACAATACTCCCAGATACATTGGTCGTTCCGTATCACTAGTGCTGACAGAGAGCAGTGTCTGAGCGCCCAGATACATGCCATTGCCGCCCACGCCTGCAATCACACGTCCCACGATAAAGGCATTGATGCTTGGGGCTGCTCCGCACAGCGCCGACCCAATCATGAACAACATTATTGATATCATGTAAAGACTTTTGGCGTTGAATAAACCATAGAGCTTTCCAAAAGGAAGGACGGTGACGACTCCTCCTATCATGAACCTATCAAGCTGTCAGAGCCATTCGATCCAAAGGCTACAGGTGGGGCCCACCCAACCGAGAGCCAAACCAGTTTGTTGCTTTCCCGAAAAACGCTTTCAATGACCTACATCGCTGTTATCAGTCGTGTTATCTTTCGATAGAAAAAGAAGTGTATAACCGGAATAAGATCTGCTGTTATAGTATTATCAAGAGCATACAAGAAGACGGTTGAAAGTATGCTGAACGTCATGAGGAACCACTGCAGACTTATCAGTAAGACACGCCAAGATGGCGAGCACGAGTGTATCAAGGGTGAATGAAAACAGACAGAAAAGCCATGAACAGTTCTCGGCGAAGCCGGAGTATGCGCTCCCTCGACCGCCTCAACGTCAACAACTCCAACGCTCGTTGACTTGTTTTCAGGCAGCTCAGTTGTTCCAAGTGTTCCGGAGTCCAATTTCTCCCCATGAAGCTCAATGATAGCTGGTGGAAGATTTGACATTATGGACCAGACGAGACCGAGATGGATGATTTGGTTAATTCTGTGAATAGCTGTAATAAGGTTGTCAAGGCTTTCGAGAGAGATAAGTCATACAATAGAAATTTTGGCTAAGGTAGGATGAAACATGTGACCGGGGGGTTCCTAAAAGAAAGTGTTATGACAAGCAAATCTATCGCTGAGCCTTATGTCTATCCACTGTTTGGGAGAGAGCGCAACGGGGCAGCTCCTGCACCGCTTGGAGATGTAAACCCTATGCAACCGCTAGAGTGTGGAGGATTCGACGGGCATGGCTGCCATCACACGTCAATCATTGGCTTGAACCCTGCTTTTGAATGTGGACAGCTGGTGGTGCATATTACGATGCGTCCTGTCAAACATACTGTGCCACCGTCAGCTGCAGCTAAGAAATTCAATCGAAAGCTCAAGACTGAATAATCAACTTACTAGAATAGCCATCAACGATCCAAAGGATTGGAACCCCGTAAATTAAGAAGGACAAACATGTATGAGATGAAAATCGATACCTTTCGCGCCTGAGAGTCTATCACAGCGTAGGTTAATTGATTTCATAAAGAATAAACTCTCTAGGTATTGGGGCATAGGATTAAGGTAAGCCTTGTCATACCAACGATACCCTAAATCCCACCAACAACATGCCGCAAACGTGCGTCGGAGCTGCAAAGCTAGTGTACTCAAAAGGCGCGTGCGTGGCACCATCATTCGTGAGCGCCGGGTCACGTCCGCCCTACTGCAACCATACGGCGTTTGCATTTGCTGCGCAATTCAAATACAAATACGCACTTCCAGGGTAACACAGAACATCCTAGTTGGGGCCCTTCCTGGTCTATGCGAATATGAAGGGAACGGGGAATCCTCCTTCGCCTGCCTATGCAGGTCGTATTCCCGGCATGGCAGCTTTAGATCTCTAACAATGGTCAGGTAAGGGCCAAGGATAGTTGCGAGATCGCTCTCCAAACCATCGGAAGGTCTTGATCACACGCCCATGCTTCTCTTTTCGTCCGTGTCCCTACTTCCACTACAGCAGGAACAACTTTATCTTTTCCAACTCATTGTCTTGAAGCTTCCCAAACAGCAATCGTCTTATGTCAGACGGTCCAAAGGGGTGAGAACACTTAGCCAATAGATTATACGACAAGGTATTCTACGTTGATCCCTGTATTTTTCACTGCCTTTGTTGCTGTGGCGGCATGTGGCGGATCTCTTCTCCCCTAGAACCCATGTAGAGGTTTCTCTTGGAGGTAATCAACTAAATATTGCTACGTCAAGATTGCGATGTTGGTAATGCAACGAGATCAAGAAGCATCAGCCATTGGCTATGAGAAGCCCATTGACAACTTCTTCGGACTATGCCTCTGCAAGTGGTTTTCAGCATTCGAGAGTTAGAGCTGATACTCTGAAACGACGGATTGAATAATGCAGTTAATGAGGTGACGGCCACCAATATTTCACCTTAAAGGAGCTCACAAAATGTAGGGAATCAAAGGCATTACGATGTTCTCATCGTCTAACAGAAATGTAGAGGGGACATAAGCTAGAACCTTGTACAAGAAGAACTAACAACGTGACATAGTCTAAGCAAGCAACTTTCATATGTAATGAAAGCATAGTCTGTGATTGACGGCTGAAACATGATCAGTCGCCTTCATTGATCAACGAACGGCCCTGCCGCAGGAAACACCAGGTCTAACATGCACTATTAATATAGCATCCTCTCAACATAGCTACCCTTCTTTCCACGGAAAGAAGTACTACAATTAGCCAATTTTTCAGTTCCGCATTCTCACATGAGCTATTAGAGTTTCTTCGTCCTCGTCTACGGTTTACAGACCTTGTGCCTCCCGAGGATATCCAAGTAGACATACCATAAGACAGCATGGCTTTTTCTGCCGAGCAGATGATAGTGCTAGCGGTTGTCTTCTCAACTCTAGCAGTGATAACTGTGGGACTTCGTTTCTGGGCTCGTAGATTAACGCGTGCGAGATATGGGCTGGATGATCTCTTGATTCTACCCGCTATGGTGAAATTTTCTTTACTACCTCTCATTCTTCCAGCTAGATATACACTTACCGAGTATAGCTCTCGACCGTGGGTATGGGAGTTGCTCTGACAATAGGTATGGGGCATACCTCCGAGGCGTGAGCCATGATGGCTGAAAGTAAGTAGGGTCATGTCTCGGTGAAATGGGGCAGCACCAGAAGCAGATAAAAGGCCCCGATGGGCAGCTCATAATCTATCATCGCCTCGTCGTCTATGAGAAGGTTCGTAAACGAGAGGTGGATTTAAATCACCAGAGTTAATAGCAGTAGTGCAAGTTTGCCATTCAGCTTATGTCGATAGCGTCCGTTGGCTTCTCCAAGCTCTCCACCGTCTTCCTTTATCGACGCATTTTCACCCAACGGATCTTTCGTATCGTCACCAATGCCTACATCACAGTACTGATTGGCTGGCTTCTTTGCTTCCAGATCGCGACACTGTTCCAATGTACTCCCGTCTCCACACTCTGGACTCAATGGGAGTACAACTATGCGGCTCATTGCGTACAGATTCTGCCTTATTACTATGCTGTTTCGACGACAGATACTCTCACCGACATCTTTATCCTCGTTCTTCCGTGGCGCGCGACCTGGAAGCTGCAGTTACCCATGAAACAGAGGCTAGCCGTAGGTGGAATGTTCCTCATGGGGATATTGTAAGTCTATTCTTTGGACCGTTCGTTTCTTGTTCGTTGATCATATGTCTCGCAGCGTCGTCGGTGCGTCCTTAGCTCGACTTATCATCTTCCTCGAACTTGGTGCACAATTTGTAGTACATTTTAACGACATTACCTGTAAGCTACTCCGATAGTCCAGAATAAGACTGCAATGAACTCTAAAACATAGCAGACTATACGTCTCCTGTATTTATCTGGAGTCTCATTGAAGGCTCACTCTCTGTCGTCTCCGCCTCTCTGCCAACAATGCGCCCACTTTTCATCCAGCGCCAGCCTCACGGCTCACGCTCGTATCATAGCTCAAGCAACATGAACCAGAGTAGGCCACACAAACCTACTAGGCTTGGAGAGGACGAAGAACCTTTACACTCACCTACCTCGTTAAAGGGAGGAAAGGTCAACCCTCAAAACGTGGGGCTAAAGACACGGATTGAATCAATCCCAATGCAAAATATACATTCAGGCACGATGGGAGAAGATGAAATCTGGGTACAAAGAGACCTCTGGCTCGACACAGAAAGCCCGCGGGGACACCAGCGAGTGTAACTCTGTGCTATATGGGTAAAACCATCAGTGGCTGGAATTCAGATCTGGGGCATTCTGTGCTACCATCAACCAATAGTAGCCGCATCCACTTTTCGAATCACCTACTTCAGCCAGATACGTGCCTTCGGTTGTGCATCAATTGGCCGCACTCTCTGCTTCGTACTTCAGAAGCCGCTGTACCAGCAAACCTTGTAAGCTATCGCGTATTTAACAGAAGGATTGGAGAAACAAGGCTACATCCCACGTGGCAAAGCAAGCCGAGAGTGATGGGGAGAAATTGAATTACTTGCCCTACGTAGAATGATGTGAATTCCCGCCCAGATGGTTGACCGGGAAGTTAAACTTCGTGACTTGTTAGTGCCAATGCGCGGCCCTGCACTGATAATGTTGGACTCTATTGGATAAGCATCTCACGGAAACCTTGGAAACTCTCGGACAGCGGGAGGTATCATCGTTTGGAAGGAATCTGACATAGATTCCGGTGTTGCACACAGCCTACCTCAAGAATCGCCGCAGAGCACCAATCATTCCCACAAAAAAAAAGTAAAAACTAGTAGGGGTAGAATATCTTTGCCGCATGTCAAGTCTTTAGTCGAACCCTAAGCAATCCAAGCGAGCTGGTTTCGAAAAACAACGGTAAGAACAGTTCATTTGTTTTTCGCGCGGATAGGCTACATTGGCACCGTATATCGAGCATCGACTTCATGTATTTATTTCGTACATAATCCGTGTGTTTAGGCCAATTCAGCAACCCCCTAAGCACATAGCAGCCTCAGAGACTGCTCAAAAGCATCAAGAGCTCCCTCTGTTCAAACGACTGAGTGGGTGGGCTGGGTTGGGTTGGGAAAAGGAGTTCCTGGTGAAATCCCAAGGGTCCAGCTGGATGCCTTCACGTCTCTAAACCCCTATTCCCGACAGGGAACAGGGGTGACTGCGCCCGCTGATATGATCCTTGCTCCCTGCTAGCAATTCCGTTTGCGATCGCTTGGCCAATTAGACGGGTTAACCTTCCTATCATCCGGCTGCACGCTCCCCGGCTGCTTCGCTTGTCGATAGAACTAGACCGCAGTGCTTATTGGCTCGATCAAACAGCGCGGCTACTTTTGAGCGTTAATCCCTCGAGGCATGTGCGTGCTGTTCATAATGCGGGCGAATCTAGCGTTCTCAGCCCTTAGGCTACATATACCGATGCACACCTCGTCATTGGCCCCCAGGCGAGCATGAACCATGTATCCAACCGCCTGGACCGCTTCAATCCGATCTAATGCTTGGCTCGAAGACTTTCCAACGCAGAAAATGGCCGAAAGGGCATTGCCTCCCCGCCCAGCCTTTTCAACGTGTTCCTTTTAATGGCCGTGAGGGGAAGATTGCAAAATCTTGCACAGTGTTCATTTAGGCGCCCAGAACAGTGTGCCCCGAACTCCCCGCATGGACTTTAATGAAACATCACCCCATTCAACACACCAGTCGAATTGCTCGATCGGAAGCGAAAGGTGTGACCTAGGCTGTTCGTGACGGCGAGTCGACTGTCCAGCTGCACAGGCCTCAGCAGCGTACAAGGAGCCGCACCACGCTGCGGCGCAGCTCAGATGTTGCCTGCCTACCAGCGGAATAGGAGCAGCCAAACTCCTTTCTAAATTTTCCATATCCCTCGAACGTTTGAGGAGTGCTTCGCTATACGGTTTCGTCCCATTCACTTGTCTGAGATCACGCTCTTCCGAAGATTGGGGATGAGATGCGGGTCTTGATCTACACTCGAGCTCATGTCAAACGCTTCCAAAGAGGATTCCTTGGCGTAAGGCACGCAGTAAGCAGGCGGTCAGCGCAGGGGGTGCCTGCTGCAGGGATTTTGGTTCCACTGCTTGAGTCCATCCGCTATCAGACCGTTCTTTAGGCGGCAATCAGGCATTTCGAAAAGTGGAATAATACTAGATAATTTAGTGAAACTAATTAAAAACCGGTAAAATAATTTTTTGATTTCAAGTATGTGTTCTCACTCGATTATAACTTCAGTGACCTACCTTTTTTCTTTGCTTATACCAATTACATAGTTCTGCTTCAACCGCAAATACTTTTCTTTCACCTTTCAAAACATGGAAGACAACATCACTTCTTCAGACTACATTGTGATTGGTGGTGGCATTACAGGATGTACGGTAGCGTCTCGCCTCCACCGGAGCAGCTCCTCTCCAAGTGTCACCCTTATCGAAGCCGGACCTGATCCGACAGGCAATCCAATGGTATCAACAGTAATGGGCGCCTTTGGCCTTCACAACTCCGAGTTGGATTGGGCCTACATGACGGAGCCCCAGCGCCATCTCAACAACCGCGTCTGCTACAATGCAGCAGGCAGAGCCCTTTCCGGTGGATCCATCCTGAATTACGGCGGTTGGTTACGTGGCGATGCCGCAGACTATGACCAGTGGAGCACGATTGTGAAAGACGACCGCTGGAGCTATGAGGGCTTGCTTCCCTTTTTCAAAAGGTCTGAGACCTTCTTTGATAAAAGAGAGGGAAGTGGTCATCATGGCTTTGCTGGCCCGATCAAAATACACTCCGTGTCGGCGAGTGATCCGAACCGTCGATACCCCCTTCGTGAACCTGTGCGGGCGGCCTGGGCCGAGCTTGGCGTGCACAAAATTGATGATATAAACAGCGGTGCTCCTTTAGGGCTTTCGGAATTCCAAGAGAGCTGGCTTGATGGTGTTAGACAGCCAGTGGCCATGGCTTACAGTCTTGCAGGGGTAAATGTCTTGACTAGCACCATGGTGGAGAAAGTCATTCTTGACAAACGTCTTGGCCAGAACCCAATGGCGGTTGGTGTACAATTGGCAGATGGGCAACAATTGCTTGCGCGAAAGGAAGTCATCATAGCCGCAGGAACATACCGCACTCCGCAAATTCTGATGCTCTCCGGCCTTGGGCCTGTCTCAGAATTGAAGAAACATAACATCGCCGTGGTACTGGACTTGGAAGACGTTGGCCAGAATTTCGTGGACCATTTTTCGCTCTTTCAATACTGGAAGCTCCGCCATCCTGAAGCTGGTTTGGCCATGGGAACTCCGCTTTGGACGAATCCGGCGTTTTTCAAGGGCATGCCGATTGATTGGAGCGTTGCGGAGGCTGCCCCTAGAAATTTGCTTGCAACCGCTTTGGCAGCTGATGGGGAAGATGTTACAGATGATCATCCTCAGTATTGCAGACCACGTTGCGATATAGAGTATACTGTGATGTACGCCCCTGCTGGTGCCGATATTGTAAGTGTTGATGCTCCCATGGACGGTACTTGCATTGCAACAAGTGTCATGCTCGGTCTCCCTACATCACGAGGTGCTATAACTCTTGCGTCATCCGATCCGGTAGCTCGACCCATTATCAATCCGAACTATAACGCGACCCAAGCTGACCGAGTGCGACTTCGAGCTGGGGTACGACGGATGATTCGCCTCCTGTACGATACCAGTCATGGCAAGGATATGGTCACTGGCGAGCTGCCGCCATCTGGATGCAGCGAGTTGAGCCTGACGTCAAGCGACGAGGAAATCGATGATCGAGTGAAGCGCGCAGGTGTCAATTTCTTTCATGCCATGGGCACGGCGGCAATGGGTAAGGTGGTGGACGCCGATCTCAAAGTTTACGGGGTGGAAAACCTCAGGATCGTTGACGCAAGTGTATTGCCGGTCCCAATTTCATCACATCCACAAGCTTGTCTATATGCTGTTGCTGAGCAGGCCGCAGACATGATACTACATGCTTGAGTAGAACATCCTACAGGATTCTTTTGTGATTAATGAGATCCAAATAAGAATGGTATAGGTCGTCTCAATGGAAATAATCGAGATATCGATGTACCTAGATGGGGAGGCACATCATTGGTAAATTTTCACCAGCCTTTCCAGTAGAATAACTTCAAGGTATGAAATATTCTTGCGTGGCATGATGGTCCGCTTGATTTTACCTTGATGTAATCATCAGTCCGAGTAATGGGTGGCCGAATCTACCCCTCAAATCAAAACCTGGCGGAATCGTAGTATTGCCCCAGCACAACAAGTCCGCCCAGTCGTTGATATTGATTCCTTGACCAAAAGCTTCAACCGTAGCATCTTCCACTGTTGACGATCACGCTGCCGTACCAGCAGCAGTAACAGGTTCCAGTGTCTCGACCTCCTTCAACATCGCGGCGTGGTCTTTGACTGCTAGATTTACCGCTTGCACCATGACATCTAGAAGTGCTACACTCTCTCATGGACGAAACATCGTTGGTCTTGAATCCGAAGCTGCCCGGAATTTTCAAGTCTACAAATTTGGCGAAAGAGAATATGGCGATGCTGAAGAATAGAAGGAGGGATACTCAAAAGCCAGACTTAGCCAGTGTATCCAGTTCCGAGAGTGTACTCATGATCTTATAATTGTACCGAGCCGCATGTGCACATTAGCTTTTAAACGTCATAAGATTCCGCTAGTACGCTTAATTAGTCTCATTATGAGATATTGACACCAATTGCTTCAAGAAAAGCGGACGTAGGCGCAGGATTCAGCACTGATGGTATCGTAGATAAAGAGAGGCCAATAATCACACTATAGATAGCTCGGTCATTGCCAGCGGTAGCCCTTCCTCAAAAAAAATGTATATTTCCGACGGCAGTTCTGAACGCTATTGGTTCAGCAATCTCGAGCTCGGCTCTAACAGTATCTGTTGAGGGTTTCGAGCGTCGTCAGTTCGCAAGCGGGAGACAGTATCATCTACTCGACTCGGTGCCTTAGCAAGCAAAACTTCGACTATACTGTCAAGTAATTCGCAGTACTAGACCCCTGTGATTTCTCCTCGGGGAGCTGGCTGTCGTTTAAATAGTCGAGGTCTAGTAAGTCGCTATGGAAAGCTGGTTCCAAAACTGAGTCGCTACTAGTCATGCGGTCCAAGCAATAGCTCGTCCACCAAACTCGCTTTCGGTGTTCACATCCGTATACGGGAAAATATGCAGTGCAGGTATACAAAGCCCTAAAAGGTTGAACAGACGAATGCTCATGCCAGCAAAAGTAGAGGATATTTTTGGGACGATTGAGTGAGTAGTAGTAAAAAATCCGATTTATGTTAGCGGATATATGGGATTCTGGGATTCTGGTATATTGCAGTAAAATACCAATTAGCCAGGGAGGAATTACAGGAAATTTGACTGCTTCGACATCTCTTCATGGGGAATCCTCAGCAATCTTAAGCCTTGTTAAAACAGTTCATGATTCTAGAGGGTGTCGCTTGATCGGCTCCTGTTTTTGCTGTTTCAGCACGACCTGAACCAACCTCGTCGAGGAGAAGCGCTAGGTCCCTGTAGGTATTGTATGGTCTCCCAAGCACGAGGATTACTAAAAGTCGGCATGGCCACGTACGATCAGATGCCTGAGACAAAGGAAAGTATATGTCCAGTCCGGTCGGTCTGTCTGTATCTAATTAGGCCTATGTTTACGTTCTAAGGAGGATCTTACGTATCTCATCGAGTTCTAGACATGCGTAGCTGTGCTGAGGATAACATCCCCCAAGATCAGCGCAGATTGTTGAAGAAGCGTTATCATGCGCGCTCGCTGAGTCAGTATTTGAGGATGAATGATGAGAACACAGCTCTCTAAGCTTCTGCGTAAATTTTTTTGGCGCTCGAGTTCTTCACCGATGTATCAGCGGGGGCAGGTGTCCTGGCTTCTGAGCTGTTGACTGCATGTGTCTTAGGAATTTTATTTCATTCTTTGGCATGCTTTAATCCTGCCTCGAGCCTTCTCAGGTAGCTCTCAGGCATCGTTGAGGTACGATCGCGCACACGGTAGGAGTATTCATTGTCGGTTGATTGACAGTATTTGCAGGGTTGCTCTTTTCCCAGAGATGGCCACTCGAGCGGCATAGAAATGAAGATGAAGACATTCTTATTTCTAGTACGTTTCACCTTCTACCTATAACAGCGACGACAGTTAATGCCGTTCCTATTGTTGAAGCAATAGAAGCTGCAGTAGGAGCTGCAGTAGGAGCTGCAGTAGGAGCAGGAGGAGTAGTCGTTCAATTAGGAACATAGTTTCTAATTAGGAACATAGTTGTTGCATTTGGTGGGACAACATTGAAGAATGTGCTTAGTAATCCTCAGTCGCGTTAACTTATCGTCGCATAACAATTCTCAACTCTCCACTCCAACACAGGCACCCAATTAATCTGCTTTCAAGATCATCTATTCATTGCAATTGTCCCAAATCAAATGCTACAATCCCACGTCGATGACGGGCGATAAAGCAATCAAAGGCGACAGGCCCAAAACCATCAGCACCCCACCCAGCAACCTTTTCGACCTTCCTCCTTCTCCTCCACCAACTGATATAAAAGTGCGGGATTCTACCAATATCCCTGTGCTAAATCCTTTCCAGTTGAGCTTTCTCCGTGCACTCAATGTACCTCCAAGTTCCCAGTTGCACCTCTCCTTTACGATATCGAAAGGTGCATATGCACGAGCAACAAAGCAGTTGGCTGCATCTGAGCCAGCAGTCTGGGCTTATGTCCAGGATAAGCTGAGGTGCGTATCCCGCTACTTCTCTACCATTCAGCACAATAGACTAACTCTGCGTATACAGGCACGACCTAATAAACGATTACCTTATCATCTTCCGCATGCCCACTCTCGTCCACGAATTCGTTTCTCGCAAAGTCGCCGACACCATCCACGATCGCCTACGCCTTATCCTATCCTCCCCTTCAATAAACTCCGATACAAGACGCCTCATCCAAGCAATAACGAGTTTAGGTTCAGCTCGTGTCAAGTTCACGAAAACCTGGCATCGTGAGCCAGACCAGCAGTTCAAGATCAAAAGCTTGCGGTATCCGGGCGTTATCCTGGAATCGGCACATAGCCAACGAAGCAACAGTTTGGCTAAAGCCGCGGACGATTATGTCGTTGAAAGCTGGGGCGCCGTCCAACTCGTGATTGGCATCGAAACAGATCCGAATTCCAAAAATATCTACCTCAGCACTTGGGCGCCAAATTTGGAGACAGATGGAGAGGAGAAGGTATTGAGCAGTGAAAAAACAACCGGTTCGGATCTTGTTCGCGATGAAAAAGGCAATAATATGCAAGGAGAGCTGACCGTGAACCTCGGCCATTTTGCTCGAGCAAAGGAGATCATGAGGCTTTTCCCCCAAGCCGATACTACGTTAACTGTATCTATTAGCTACACAGAGATCGCAAGCATTGTATTAGAAGGAGAACAAGAGCAGGAGCTTCAAGACCAAGCTGCGGAGGCCGGGGAAGAAGAGATGGACGCAGAGACTCATAGCATAAGGAAGAGAAAACGAGACAGCAGCAGTGAAGAGCGATTGTTAAGCGCCGATGAGAAAGATTGGATGTGTAGGGAGGGAAAGGCTGTAAAAAAGACAGAAGCCGCAGACAGGGACTATCCTGGATAGAAGTCATTTCGTATATTTATATGGCATCTTCCAATTCACTGCACCTGAAGTTCCGGCATTCAGCGTCCGATGGATTCTCGGCGCTTATCAAAGACCGTCACCCAATTGTTAATACGAGGGGTCTGACTACCTACAAGAGCTACAGAACTTGGCAACATCGTTGGTTTGGGACTTCAAAGGTTGAAGTTGGCAGTGAAGATCGCTTTAAAGAGCAGATATACTACTGGCTTCTACTCGCTCAATTTTTCAGCTTCTCAAGTTTGTAGATGCCCTTCCCTCCCGAAAATTCTGCACCAATCAT
>JAABUS010002907.1_pt1 | contig 29927 bp, 20 predicted proteins | sample 5560161 | NCBI WGS metagenome assembly JAABUS01 (sample SAMN10711885, study PRJNA513376) | rock metagenome | isolation source: Antarctica rocks | place: Antarctica: Victoria Land, Trio Nunatak nord | collected 2016-01-04
TCTCCAGCAAGCGATCCCGGCTGCGCTGGACCACCAGGTCCAGGACCTGTCCGCACCAACGGGCCTGGCTCCGGACCCGCGGGCCGCGCTGGATGCGGCTCGGACGATGGTGGCCGAGGCCGCCCGCAAGCACGGCGGCACAACGACGGTGGGACCCGAGCAGCTGATCGAAGTACGGGGCAGTTCCGGAACGTTCCAGGTCAGGGTCGAACCCGAAACCGAGCAACCCGCGTTCCCAGGGCTGGCCCAGAGCCGGGTTGGGATCGACGACTCCGGCGACGTGCACGTCACCGTGTCCTCTGCAGCGATGCAGGACCTGCGACCGCTCATCGACCAGGCGATCTACGGTGCGCTCAACGCCGCGGATGGCCGCGCACAGTCCGAACCGCTACCAGACTCCGAGGCACAGCTCATCGTGGCCCGGTTCGAGGCAGAAGATGCCGTCTCGCAGCGGGGCGGTGCCATTCGCACCGCCCCGCTGGCAGCGGAGAACAGCGACGTCGAGCGCCTCCAGGTGACAAAGGGCGCCCACAGCTTCTTCGTGGTCCTCGAAGTTTCCCCTGAGTCGGTGAGCCGGGTCGGGATCGATGACTTCGGTGTCGTGCGCGTGAGCGTCTCTGCCGACGTTGCGGTCGAGAACCTGGCGCCCTTGATCCGCCGAGCGATCAAGGTCGCGTTCGACAGTGACCCGGCCGCGACCCCGACCGAGGCTCCCGAATGGGCGGCCCAGCTAGACGCGGCCGCGACCGACCTGGAGCTGGGGAACGCACTCCTCTCAGTCCAGTCCGAAGTCGAGTTCGGGCGCGAGATGGTGCGAGACGTGGCGTTGTTCCTCGGAGCCGAATGGGCCAGCAAGAACGACGAAGCCCCGCTGGTCCTCAAGCGCGGGGGGCGCACGGTCACAGTCGACGTCTCCCTGGCCGACCCTGCCGCTGACGGCCAGGATGTGGCCAGGGTCGACTTCGATGACGATGGCAATCCCAGGGTGGTCTTGCTCGTCTCCGCCGACAACGCCCCGATGGCCAACCTGCTCTACTTCGCCGAGCAGTTGCTCGAGGGAACCCTCAACCATGATCCGACCACGGCCCCCGGGCAGGTGGCCGATCCGCGGACTCGACCTGACCCGGACACCGTAGCCCGGCTGGTGCAGGACGCCGCCGACAAGGCCGAGGCGCAGTACACGCTGGACGGTTCCACCCGGATGTCGCTGACCCGTGGTGCCCGGGCGGTCAGCGTCGACATCGCCACCAACCCCGACGCCTCAGGTCCTGCCCGCGTCGACATCCTCACCTCCGGTCACCTCCGCGTGACCGTTTCTCCCAGCACTTCGCTGAACGCCGTGGCCGCCCTGCTCGACCAGCTGGTCGAGGTTGCCCTCGCCATCGATCCGGGCTGGATACCCCCACGAGGCGCCGGCCCTGATCCGCGGGATTCAGGCTCTGGCCCCGAAGAGATCACTGCCAGTCCGGTCGGCAAGTTCGACGGCGAGCGGAGGTGGTGGCGCCATACGAAGCGGGTCAACGCAGCAATCACCAAGTCGTTGGAGCTGCTCAACCCCAAGCACGCCAAGGCACTCCGGCAGGCGCTCGCCGTCGCGGAGGCCGCCGGCGTGGGAGCGACTCCCATGTCCTCGCCGGTGAGCTGGCAGGCCACGACGCCCGGTGGGCGGACCATGACGGTGGTCGCCAAGGCAGGCGACACCGGCACCGATGTGGCCCGCAGCGCGATCAACCGGGAGACCGGCATGGTCGAGATCATCGTCTCGGATCGGGCGCGGACCTTCGACGTTCCGCGGGCTCTGGTCCACGAGATCGCCGAGGCGGCCGCCGTCCTGGACGGGATCACCGGACGCTCCGGCATCGTCACCGGCCAGGAGGTCACCGGCCAGAGCGCGGCTCACTCCGCCGATCTGGACCCGCACGAGATAGGCCGGCATGCCGAGCTTCGCTACCTCGCCGGCCTGATCGATTCCGCCAGGACCGGACTGCCGTACCGGGCCACCCGGGAGGCCCGTGCGCTGCTCGATCACCTCGGTCTGATCGCCGGGTTGCCCAACCCGGCGGTCGCGGGGGAGTTCGACGGCCGATCACCGGACTACGACAACCAGATTGCCCGCCTCGACCCAGCCCAGAAGCTGACCGTCGAAACGCTCAACGGCCTGCCCAACGTGGGCTCGGTGCCCACCGCCGTACCCGGCAAACTGGCCTGGGCGGTGAAGATCGCCGGCAACATCACTTTCGTCGGAATCGCCCCGGCGATTGCACTGGGTGCGGTTTCGGTGGTGGGCAACCTGCCGGCCCTGCTCACCTTCGGAATCGTGGGTGGCATCGCCGAGGCGGCTGGTGCCATAGCCAGCAACCTCTCCGAGCGGCGCCAGGCAAAGCATGCGGAGTATGCCGCCCTCCGCGACCAGCTGGCCAGCCACATGGCGGCCGAGATCGACGCTGCGGCGGACGAACCGCTGATCCGCGAGCGGGTCGGGCACCTGCGCCGGAGCATCGAACGGCTCACCGGCGTCACGCCGGCCGAGAGCGGCCGGCCAGCGAATGACACGCCGCGGCCGGAGCGAGTCCACCCCCGCGGGCAGATTCCGTGGATCAGCCCATGGGTCATGCGCACCGCCCCCAGCGTGGCTATCCGTGGCGTCGTCGCGGCTGGTGCTGCCCTGGCCTTTGGGCTTGCCCCGGTCTTCGCCTTCGGCATCGTGTTCGGAAATCTCGGTGCGCTTTACGCCGGCCGGCTGGAGGGCTATCTGGCCCGGGAGCGGACCGCCGCGGAGCAAGACCGCAACCGGGTCGTGGCCGAGCGCGATGTGGCGATGCGCCAGGCCCGGATCGAGCAGGACAACCAAGCCTCGCGTGCGGCCGAGGCGGCCCTCCCGGCGCGGCGCGGCCAGCTCGGTGACTGGGCGGCGGCGCTGGAGGCGGCCGAGCAGCGCCTGCTGGATCGGGATCTGGCAGGCGCTCGGGAGGCGGGCGAGGTTGCCCGAGCAGCCCGGCCGGAGCCGGCACCTGAACCAGACGCGTCGCGCGACTCGGATCTGGTTGCGCGCTACCAGGTCTCGGCAATCGCGGACTCCGCGGTGACTTCGGGCGGGCGTGAGCAGGCAGACCCCGACCGGGTCGTACGGGATGGCCGGCGCGCGTTGCTGAACCTCGGTGCCGCACAGGTGCGCTCCGCCGATGGCTACCGCGCCGTGGACCGAGACGGCGTCGTGGAGATCACCTACCAGGGCCAGACCGACCCGTTGCACGTTCGGGTCGAAGCCGTCCCGGCCGCAGATCTCGATCCCAACGACGCTGTGGTGGCCGAGCTGGTCGCACCGGACCCGAGTGCGGACCCTGCGGCAGCACAGGCCGGTACGCACACCCTCCGGATCTCCGACCAGGCCACCAGCCAAGCCGTGCAGCGCGCGGCTCGGATGGCCCTGGACCAGCTTCTGTACGCCCGCGCGGGCGCGCCGACCGGAGCGAACCTGTTCAGCGGGGCCCCTACCACCGGGCCGATCCAGACCGCCGATCTCACGGCCACCGATCTGGCAGTTCGTGACGACATCACCCGGCTGCTGGATCGCTTGGACGCTGCCCGGCCTTGGTCGGGGACGCGGAACCTGAGCAACGAGTACAAGGCCGCTCTACGCGCCGCCGGGTTGGCCCTGATCCCGCATGGTGACCAGGACGCTCAGCAGGACGTGGCACGCCGGCGCGTCGCCCTGGAGCCCGGGCTGCTCTCCCGGGTCGAGAGCCGTGACCTGCCTGGCACCGCACCCGCGTTGGGTGGGTACGAGAAGAAGTGGCTCATGATCATGGCTGCGCCGGCCATCGCCACACCGGTGAGCGTCGTGATCACCACGATGCTCAACGGCGGAGCGCTGAGCCCGACCTTCCTCGCCGCCGCATTCGCCGCGCCGACAGCGTACGGCGCGGCCCGTGGCTTGGCAGAATGGGCGTTCGACCGATCGGTGGATTCCGGCCAGCGCGAAGTCGAGGCCAGCCAGGCGAGCGTCCCGGAAGACCAGCGCGCCGAGGAGCTTGCCTACCGGGAGACCGTGGCGGCCAGCGTGGCCGAGCAGCAAACCGAGGTCGCCACCCGGGAGCAAGCGCTGGCAGATCGGCAAGCCGGCTTGGACGCGGCTCTGGCCAGGGCCGAACGCAGCGCCGGGCGGCCGTGGGCGCGGGCCTTCGACCGGCTGGTCGGCCAGGCCGACCCCGACCCGGCCCCGCTATCTGGTCGCAGCAGCCCAGACCCATCGGCACCCACGCCGTCGCCGACCACTGGTCCGGAATCACTCGACGACCTGGCAGCCTCCTCCGCCGCGGATCGGCAGGCCACCGAACAGGTCCTCAAGAAGCTCAAATCCAAGCCGGGCGTGCTTGCCTACCTGGGTATGACCGCGGGATCGGTGCTGGCCGCCTGGACCGCACACGTCGGCATCGCGGTGACTGGCGACCTCACCTTTGCCGACATCTTCAATCCGATGAACTGGGCCGGCGTGCAGGGTGAGGTCAGCCAGTCGCTGCTTGGTGGGGCGATCGTGGGTTCGAGCATCGTCATGGCGACCGGGCTGGTGGGCTGGGTCTCCGAACGCAGCTTCTTCAACCAAGCCCGGAAACTCGCTGCCACCCGCGATGCCGCGATCGCCGCGCACCGGGGCGAGGAAGCGGCGGCGGTCGTACGGGCTGAACTCGAACCCCTGCAGGAACAACTGGATCAGGCGAAGACCGCGCGAGAGGAAGCCGAGCGGGCACAGGCAGCGCTCGATGCCCAGCGCACCGCGGAACTCGAACAGGCCTACCCGTTCCGTGGCCGCGGTCCGCTGCGGGTCGTCCACGACGCCGTGCGCCGTGCCCTGACCACCCGATTCGGGACCCGCGCCGGGGTCGATCCAGCACCGAGCCCAATCACCCCAGCTCCTGGCGAGGTGGCACCCACCCCGCAGACCGATGAGTCCCGGCCCCCACCACCCAGGGTCATCGTCCGCGAGGAGACCGAGGAAGAGTTCTTCGAGCGCATGCGCCGCGAGGCCAATACAACCGGCTGGGACGACCTCGAGGACGAACTCCCCGACCCCCCGCCGCCGGTGACCCCGCTACCGCCCGTCCCGCCGGTCGCTCCACCTGTTCCGCCAGTGACTCCTCCTGCCCCGCCGGTGACTCCTCCGGCCCCGGTGACTCCGCCTGCCCCGCCGGTGACTCCTCCGGCCCCGGTGACTCCGCCTGCCCCGCCGGAAACTGCACCGACGCCGCCGGTAAACCCTCCCGCTACGCCGACCGTGCCACCCGACAGCGTGCCCCCGCATCAGCACCATCCGCACCACCACGCGCCCTTCGACCCCAACCACCCGCACCACCACGCGCCGTTCCACCCGCACCACCACGCGCCGTTCGACCCCAACCACCCGCACCACCACCCGCAACCGCATCGCCACCATCCGCACCACCACGCGCCGTTCGACCCCAACCACCCACACCACCACCCCCCGTTCCATTCCCATCACCACCCGCCGTTCGACCCCAACCACCCACACCACCACCCGCCGAACTGGGCTCTGGACTACGTCGACCCGGCCGGCAACCGGCACGTGATCGGGGTCGTCGACTGGCCGGTTCCAGGCGGTGGGAACATCAGCCTGTTGAGCTCGCTGATCATTCCGGCGGCGGGCGGGGTTCCCGTCCTCATGCTGTCCGAACTGCTCGGGACCACTGACACTTTCGCGCTTCGAGAGCACGTCTCCGCCGTCCTCGACGACGTGATCCCCTTAGTCGTCGAGCAGGCACCCGAGTTCAACCCGGCCCGGTCCCGGTGGCTGATCCATGAGGGTGCCTTCTCCACGGCGGAGGGCACCCTGCCGGAAACCCTGCACGAACTGCGGGTCGCCTTCGAAGGTCTGCACCACCGGCTCGAGGCCGTGCGCCTGCTCGACGCAGCCGAAATTCGTCAGGTGATCTCCGCCCTGCACCTACGCCCGGTCAGCGAGATCCTGGATCAACTTCGAGGTCTCCTCGCCGACCTGCCCGGTCCACCCGACTCGTGGGTTCCGGATCCCCCCGGAGCCGTTCCACCGGGTCCACCGGAATCAGTGCGACCGGGTCCACCTGAGTCAGGGCCGCCACCAGTTCCACCTGGCTCCTTGCCGCCAGTTGCATCCCAGTCACCGCCAGGTCCGCCCGGCTCCTTGCCGCCGGTTCCGCCCGAATCAGGACCCCCCGCCGCGCCGGAGTCCAAGCTGCCCGGCGCGGCGCCCGACAAGTCTGGCAATGGGCACAAGCCTGGCGCCGCGGAGCCCGCGGAGTCGGGTTTCAACGGCGGTCCCGAGCGCAGGAGTCCTGGACCTGACGTCTTCCTGCCGCCACCGCCGCCGATCAAGTCCTTCCGGCTGCCTGACGGTAGGCGGGCGCTGCAGTGGCACGCTCGGCTCTTCTCGGTCACGCCGCCGCTCACTGACGAACGCGTGGCAGCGGTCGAAGCTCGACTCGGCGTACGGCTGCCCCAGGACTACCTCGACGTAGTCCGTTCCCACCAGGGTGGGTCACCTGACCACAACACGGTGATCCTCCCGGACGGCAGGCAGACCTCGCTCACCATGCTCTTGCACTTCGAGGACGCCGAGCCGACCTACAACCTGGTGCGGATCGTGCAGGACTCAGACGCGGTGTACGGCAAGCTGATTCCCTTCGCTGTCGACAGCGATGGCAACTACTTCTGCTTCGACTACCGCGGTGAGACGAATCACTCCTCGGCCGAATCGCGGTGGAACAGGCCAGTCGTGCTGGTCGCGGCTGACTCGCCGCAAGCCGAACCTCAGCCAGTTGCCGGCGGCTTCTCCGAGTTGTTGGAGGCACTTCGCGGGGTAGTCACCACGTCGAGGTAGACAGCGTTGGCCGAGATCAGATGCCGGATCGCCTCGAGCATGAAGTCGAGCAAGGCGTCTGGGTCGGTATCTTCGGACGGACGGGCCTCTTCGGCTTCGCCGGCTACCCAGGCGAGACCCTCGCACGCCGACCAGAGGCTTGGCCACAGATGAGCCCACTGCCAGACCTCGAAGATGCGAGGCCGGACTTTGAGCACCGGCGGCAGTCCAGCCAACCCGATCGCGTCCAGGACCGGATCGTCGGGACTGTTGCCTAGTCCGATCATCAGGGCATTCAGCCGGTAGGACTCGGCGAACTCGCGGGCCTGCGGGGTACCCGGGGTCACCTCGGCGATCAGTCCAAGGCCGGCCAGGGTGTCGAGAATTGCCTCGGCGTCAGGCATCTCCGCCTCGTCGGCCGCGTCGATGATGGCCTGGCGAGTCCAGCGCGTGGTATCGGGGCCACCTGGCAACCCGTGCGCCAGCGCCCAGATGTTGAGATGCGCCTCATCAGGGAGTTTCGGTGTGTTCCAACCAACCCGGACGATGTGATGCTTGACCGGAGCGTCCACATCCGGGTGGAAGGGGCCCATGTAATGGCCCACCGGAAACACAACAGGAGCAGCGTCGTCGGCCCGTGCGTGTTCCGTTTCTGTGCTCTGCGCTGCGTCCTGATTCGCCGGGGTCGGCTCTGATTCGGTGCTCACGTCAGTTCACCAGCCTGGCATCGAGGTAGACGCTGTTGGGACTCAGCAGGACGTGCAGTGTTCCGAGCAGCGCGTTGAGCATCAGCAACGGATCGGTGGCCAGCGGATCCTCGATTCCTACGCGGGTGGCGGTGGCCGCAGCGCCTTCGCAGGCCACCCAGAGGCTCGGGTCCATGTGCGCCCACTCGTAGAGGTCATATGCCATCGCCGACATCTGCACGATCGGCAGCCCGATCATCCCGGCCCGGTAGATCCAGGGTTCCTCGGCGGTGTTTCCGAGCCCGAGCATCAGCGGGACCAAGCGATGCCGCTTGGCGAAGTCCACGGCGCTATCGGTCTCCGGAGTGACCTCGACCAGCATGTGTTCTGCCACAAGGGAATCCAGCACCTGCTCGGAATTGGCAATGCCCGCGCGGCGGCCGGCTGTCAACACCGATTGCCGCCCCCACGGTTTCTCCAGGTCGCGGTCCGGGGCCCCATGCGCGAACCCCCAGATCGCGAACTGCTCATCGCTGAGCCGGTTGACCTGTGCCCCGACTCGTACCTGGATGAAGTGCTCGTCGGTGGCCGGGGCGTCGTAGTAGGCACCAATGCAATGCCCGATCGGGATCAGCAAGCTCTCGTCATCGATGGTCATCGCGATGAGCGTATCGGTCTGCGCGCCGGGTCGCCTACGTCGCTCGTTTTATGACCCGAATCGGTCCAGGTCGGCCTGTGACTCCGTCTCGAAACACCCTGTGCATCTCGAATTTGCGTACGCGTTTCGAGTTTTCGTACGAGCAACGCGGCGTTCAGCCGGTGGACGCATGGCCTTCGTAGCGTCCGAGGCAGGGAAAGCGTTCAGGTGCGACACGCATGGTCGGGCGGGCCGAGCCGGCAGTGCAGTGGACAGGAGGTGACATGCCCGGCGATGGCACCGACGTCACCCGGGCGTGGGGGGAGAGCCTGCCGGACTGGGCGAACACTTTCATCGAGATGCTCACGGGCGGCCAGACCTGGCCGGAAGCCAGCGAGAGCGCGCTCTGGCAGCTGTCCGAGCACTACCGGCAGTTGCAGACCTCGCTCGAGGACGCGGCGCAGGACGCGGTCGCCAGCGCCAATGCGATCCGAGCTGGCTGGGACGCACCCGCCGCGCAGGTTTTCGACAGCATCAACGAGAGCCTGTTCAACGGTTACAAGGGTCGGGTTGTGGAACTGGCCCATAACGCCTACAGCTACTCCGCTCGGGCCGACGCCTTCGGGACCGAGACGGAGTACACCAAGCTCGGGATCAACATCGCGTTCTGGATCGCCATCGCTGAGGCCTTCATCGCGGTGCTCAGCGCCTGGTGGTCGGCTGGGAGCAGCCTGGCCGCGATCGGGGCCATCAAAGCGGGCCTGATGGCCGCGATCCGCAGGCTGATGACCAAGCTAACCGCTGTCGCGGCGCGCAAGATCGCGGTCAAGGCCGCGACGAAGACGGCAATCCAGGCCGGGAAGGTCGCGGTCAAGAAGCTCGCCACCGCGGAGGGTCGGCGGGCCGCGACGAAAATGATCGGCAAGGAACTCTTCGAGGAGATCACCGAGGAAGTCTTCATCGACGCGCTGGCCCAGAAGATCCAACTCGACGGTGGCACGCGGCAGAGCTGGGATTTCGACAAGACCCGGGCCGCAGGCATCGGGGCCGGCACGGGTGCACTGGTCGGGCTCGGCCTGGGGCCGCTGACCAACGCGCTGCCCGTGGGCAGGACCACCCGCAGCGGGATCAACAACGCCATCTCATCCCCGGCGGGCGGCTTTGTAGCAAACGGTGTCGTCTATGGCGTGTGGCGTAACCCGTACTCCATGGAGAGTGTGCTCGGCGGGTTCGCCACTTCCTTCGGTCGCCCGTTCAACATGAGCCCGTTCAATTTGGACACTCCCGGAGCCTTGGGCGCGAGCGCCCGAAACGCGGCCGCCAATGGCACCGGCCTCGCCGCGGCAACGGGGCGGCTCGCTACTCCATTCCTGCCCTCCGGACCAGACAACAACAACAACGGAACACGACCGCCCGCTGGCCCCGCCCCAGCCAATGGAGCGCCACCAGCCAACACAGCGCCATCAGCCAACACAGCGCCACCAGCCAACACAGCGCCACCAGCCAACACAGCGCCACCAGCCAACACAGCGCCACCAGCCAACACAGCGCCACCAGCCAACACAGCGCCACCAGCCAACGCAGCGCCACCAGCCAACGCAGCGCCACCAGCCAACGCAGCGCCACCAGCCAACGCAGCGCCACCAGTCAACGCAGCGCCACCCACATCCGGCCCCGCCCCGGCCAACGGGGCGCCACCGGCGCCGGGCACGGCCGTTCCAACCGGGTCTGCCGCAGCACCAGGGGAAGCGGAGCTGCCCGCCGCCCCCAACGCAACCCCGGCCATTCCCGGCGACGCAACTCCACCCGCGGCCCCCGGCGAGGCAACACCGCCCGGAACACCCGCCGACGCGCCCGGAGAAACCGCAGTCGTTCTCGGCGAAGCATCGCCATCCGCGAGCCCCGGCGAAGCGTCGCCGCCCACCGCTCCCGGCCAAACCCCACCCGAAGCACCCGCCGATTCACCCGCAATAGCCACTGGCGACGGCACTCCGGCCATTCCCGGCGAAGCAACTCCACCTGCGGCCCCCAGCGAAGCAACACCGCCCGCAACAGCCGCCGACGTACCCGCAGCAACACCGGCCGTTCCCGGCGAAGCAACTCCACCTGCGGCACCTGGCGAAGCAACACCGCCCGCCGCTCCCGGCCAAACGCCACTCGCGGCATCCGCCGCCACCCCCGCAGCAACACCCGCCGAAGGCATCCCCGCCGCTCCCGGCGAAGCAACTCCACCCGCGGCTCCCGCCGAAGCAACACCGCCCGCCGCTCCCGGCCAAACCCCGCAGGGACCCCCTGCCGCCATGCAAGCAGCGGTTCTGCCAGCCGCAACGTCAACAAGCAGCAGCGCGCCAGGCACCGTCAGCCCACCCCCAGCCCCAGCCCCAGCCCCAGCCCCAGCCCCAGCCCCAGCAACGACAACGACGGCGACACCCAATCCCGGCCCCGGACAGCCCGGACAGCCCGTGCCCAACGAGGCCGGGCAGCGGGCCCAACCGAAGGCCGACTCCACCAGCACTCCCGAGACCGACTCGGACACCGGGGTGGTCGCCACCGGCGCGCCGGTCTCGCCGAGCCCGAGCAGCGAAGCAGGCATCGATCCGGCTTCGTTAGGGGCGCACGACCCCTCCGGTCCCGAGGTGGCCGGCCCCGAGGTGGCCGGCGCCGAGGTGGTCGGGCCTGCCGCGTCCAGTCCCAGGCTCCCCGGTCAGCGGACGAGGTTCGCTCATCCGCATCGCGTTGACAATACGATCGACCGGGCCATGGCTCCCTTTGGCGAGAGAGCCGATGGGGTCGCAGCCGGCCCCAGCCCGGACCGGACCTACCAGATCGCGACTCCATCCGGAGAGCCGTTCCGGGTCAGTATCTCTGCTCAGCCGACCGGTGACGTCCTCGCGCGCAGCACGATCGACCCGCTCACCCGCACGGTGACGGTGGAAATCTCCGATCGGGCGGTCAAGCGTGCGATCCCCAGGGCGATCGCGCAACAGCTTGCCGAGGCGGCCGCCATCCTCGACGGCGTCACCGAGCGCTCCGACGTGTTGCGCAACGAGCCCACCGGGAGCGACCGGGCGCTGCAGCCATGGGTGCTCTCACCGCACGACCTCGGCGGAATCGCCGGACTGCGCTACTTGTTGAGTCAGGCGCAATCGGTCAACCCGCTCACCCGGCTGCGGATCGGCAACGACGCCACCGCGATGCTCGCCGAATTGGGCCTCCTCTCGGGCAAGCCGGACCTGGGCACCGGCGAGTACGACGGCCGCTCACCCAGTTTTGAGCAGCGGCTAGCGGTCCTTCCGCCAGATGTTGCGGTGCTGGTCGCGAAGCTGAACTCGCTGCCGCAGGTCGGGTCCTTGCCGTCGGCCGTCGCCGAGCGGTGGCGCTACCTGGTCAGAGCTCAGCTGACCGGCCTGGTCAGCGGTGTCCTCCCAGCGGCTGCTCTCGCGTTCTACGCCTCCGCTGCGAACAACATGCAATTGCTGACCACTGCTGCAGTCACCGGGATCGCCACGATCGGCGCTTCGACGGTCAGGGGAGTGTTCGACCACCGCCTCGCCAAGCACAAGGAGTTCATCGCCAGCCTCGAAGATGCTCGGCTCCCGCTGGATGTCGCGATGCGGCAACTGCTGGACATGGAAAAGGGTGAGCTGCTTGCCGAGGCGCAAGTCTTCCGGGAGGAAGGCAGCGTGGGGGCGGCCCGACTGCGCGCCCTGGAAACCCGCAACGAGGCGATCCGGCAGCGCCTGCAGCAACAGCAATCACCTACCGGCGACGCAACCGAGAGTCAGGACAGCGAGACAGTCGGGAGCTTCGCCGATCTGGACGCGGCTGTGGCATCGGTCGCCGAACCGACTGCCCATGAACGGGTTTCCGCGGCTGACAAGGTCCCACGGAAGCGGACCTGGCTCGTCCACAGCATGATCGGCCCGACCGCCGGCCTCGGGATCGGATACCTAGCACATCAGACACTGACCGACTGGGCGTTCTCCCTGGCCCCCGGGAACAACCTGTTGTTGTACGGGCTTGCCGGCTCCGCCGTGCTTTCGGCCGGCCGGGCCATCAGTGAGCGCTATTTCGCCGAGGCGAAGGCCGCGCGGGTGGATCGCAAGGAGGGCGTCCGGGAGTCGCGGTTCCAGATGATGACCGAGGCGCGTCGCGACCATGCGAATCGGGCAGCCCTGGCGCTGCAGGCCGACCTCGTCGAGCAAGCCGCTGCCCGCAACCGGCTCGCCGCCTGGCTGGATACCACTGCCCAGGGCCTCATCGAGTCTGCGCCGGACCCCAGGTCCGCCCCGATCTCGGAGCTGGCGACCCCGCCCGGCACCGATCTTGTCCCACACCGCCAGACCGACCTCGCCGAACGCGCCACGACGTTGGAGATCCCGGCCATCCCGGATTCATCGGTCAAAGCCGACGGCCGCTGGTTCGGGCACGCTAGGCACGTCGTACGGCAAGGGGTTTCGGTCCTGACCAGCCTCGGATCGCCGGACGGGATCACCTCCACCACGATCGATGAGGACGGCGTGGTCGAGCTGAGCTATCCGGACCCGGCGCCCTCGGTTCGGGTCTCAGTCGTCGCAGTGTCCGCACAGGCGCTGCTTGCCGATGCGGCGGTGGCTCGCGTACGCACGAACGAGGACGGGTCGTACACGCTCGAGATCTCCGATCGGGCCGCCGATGCGACGATCGCCCGAGCGACACTGGCCGCGTTGGACCAGGCCCTCGGCGTACGATCCGGTGCCCCGACCGGTGGTCACCAGATGGTCCCCGGCTCCACCGAAGGGCCGATCGATCCGGAGTCCCTGACCGCGGCCGACCGCGGCCGGATCGGGGACCTCGGCAGGCTGCTCGACCGGCTCGAGACCAGTGGCCGGTGGGGCGGGCGCACACTTGGTACGGAGTACGTCGCCGCGCTGCGCGCTGCTGGGCTCGACCTGCCGGCGGATGCGCAGAGCGATGTCGATGTCGCCGGTGTCCCTCGGCGCCGCATCGTCCTCGACCCGGAGCTACTACTACGGGTGGAAGCTCAGGACCGGCTGCCGAGCGGGACACCGAGCCTTCGGGCACATCAGGTCAAGTCGTTGTTGATGGTCACCCTGCCGGCCATGTCCGCGCCGGTGTTGGTCGCCACGCAGGGCGATCTCACCGATGCGGCATGGACCCAGGTCGCTGCCGGTGCACTCGGGCCCCTCGTCTTCGGCGCCGTGGGTGGCCTGGCCGAGTGGGCCCTGAACCGTTCGCTCGGAGAGCGGCAGCACCGCAACGACATCGGCGAGACCAAGCCGACCGCGCCGACTCTGGCTCGGGAGCAGGCACACAGCCAGGAGTTGGCCGACCGGGCGCGAGCACAACGAGAACAAAGCGATGTTGCCGACGAGGCGCTCTCGGTTCGGCGCCAGGAATTAGAAGCCGCCGTGGCCCGGGACGAGCGCAACCGTGCGCTCCGTGCGGCCCCGCTCCGGACCCGCATCCTCGACCGGTTGATTCACCGGGCCGACGTAGTGCCCAGCACCCCGCAGTCCAGCGACTCCTCCGCCGTCGCCGCGTCGCCCAGTGGGCGGGTGGGCGGCGGCCCCGAATCAGCTGCTGAATCAGCCGCCGACGCGGCGGAGGGCTCTGCCGACGCCGACGTCGCTGCCCGGCAGGCAGTTCCGGTGGACGTCGCAGTCGACACCTCAGCGGTGAGGACCGCCGCCGAAGCTGCCGACGAGACCGGAAAGACGGCCAAGCCAGGACGGCTCGCCTACGTGGGCTGGGTGGTCCTACCGCGGATCGCGGCTGCCGCAGCCACCGCCGCGCTGGTCTCCTACTTCGGTGACCTCTCGCTGTCCCAGGTGTTGGATCCGCAGAGCCGGTTGTGGCAGGACCCGACGGAGAATGCGCTGTACCTCGGGGCGCTCACCGGGGCCATCGCATCGATGGTCACCGGCGGTTTCGCGCTGCTGGGTGTGCTTGGTGAACGCTTCGTCTTCGACCGGGGAGCCGATCTTCAGGACCGGCTGATCGCCACACAGTACGTGCGCGCGCAGCAGTATTACGGCGCAACGCGAGAGTCCACATTGGCACCGTTGCGCGCCCAGGTAGCCAGAGACCTCGCCGTACGGGATCGGATCTCCGGCCAACTTGCCCTGGCCGAGGCCGAGCAGGCGGCTCAGGTCAACGAGGCGGTGCCGGTGCGTGGGCGGGGTCCGCTACGCGCGCTCGCCGATCTCTTCTCGACGACTGCGCCCAACGCAGTCCCGAGCGAGACCGCCAGTGCTGTGCCGGCCGAGACGACCAACCCTGTAGCGGGCCCCGAATCACCGGCCTCACCGGACGATCCAACCCAACCCAGCGAGGCCGAGCAGCCCAGCACCGTCAGTGAGCCGCCACCGAGTGGGCCCCCGCCGTCGCCGGTTCCGAACCCGAACGATCCAGATGCCCCGTTGCCAGAAACCGAGGAGGACTTCTTCCGACGGATGCGCCGCCACGTCAACACCAACTGGTGGCCCGAGGAGCAGGACGAGTTGGAGGCGCCGCCGATCCTGGACCCCGGCCCGCCGCCAACTCCTGTGTTGCCGCCAGCCCCGCCTCCGGCAGTACCACCGCCCGTCGCGCCTCCGCCGGCGGCGCCGGAGCCGACGCGGAGACCGCCTCATCATCATCCCCAGCCACCGGGAAGACCCCCGCATCATCACCATCCCGAGCCGTCTCCCAGGCCGCCGGCATCCCCGAGGCCGCCGGCAACCCCGCGCCCTCAGCCGGGCCCGTCACACCCAGCGCCCACGCCTCCGGCACTGCCACCGTCACCTGCCCCTCCGGTCCCGCCACCAGCGGTCCCCCCGCCACCTCCGGTTCAGCCACCGCCTGCGCAGCCGCCGCCCGTACAGCCGCCGCCCGTCGCCTGTCCACCTACTCATCCGCAGGTCAGGTGGCTGCACTTCATCGACCCGTGGGGCAACCACCACCTCATCGCGCTGATCTCGTGGTCGTGCCCGGATGGAGGCGCCATCCGGTTGGTGGCCTGGCTGATCCTCCCCGCCAACTCGGCGATTCCCGTCGTCGTACTGGCCGAAATCCTGGGCACAGCCGAGCCCCTGGCGCTCCGCCAACACGTGGCAGGCGTTGCCGACGCCGTGCTTTCGCAGCTGCTCGAACAGGTCCCAGGTTTGGACCCCAGCCAGCTGCGGTGGCTGGTGCGACACGGATCCTTCTCCACCCCGGACCGCCGCCTGGTCGAGTCATTCCACGACGTGGCTCTCGACTTCGACGGCCAGCACCATCGCCTCACCGGCGTACGGATGCTCGACGACACCGAAGCCGGCCAGCTCGTCGCAGATCTCGATCTGCGCCCCGTCGACGAGGTTCTGGACCGGCTCGGATCCGGACTGCTGCTGTCGGCCGGCTGACCCCCTCGGCGAGGCGCTGGGACCGGGTCAGGCCACCGGCTTTCCGCGTAACTCCTTGCGGATCACGAACTTCAGCCCGGACCAATCAGCGTCGACAGCGCACACCTTGGTGTCCACCAGACCGGTGGGCAAGAGGTCGTCACGCCAGTCCTGCTCGGAGATGCCGGTCCAGAGCGGGCTGGACTTCTTGGGCCAGCACACCCACACGGCACCGGCCGGCGCGATCGCCCGCCACAGAGCTGGTACCCGGCGGGTCACGGCAGCCCGGTCATGTGCGAATACGAGCACGACGTCGGCGGCTGCGCCCAAGCGTCGACGGACGCACACACCTTCGGGCAATGGGGCCAGCAGATGATCGGCGTGACCCGGGTCATCGAGCACGACCAACGTGGCGCCGGGCACTATTCCCAACTTCGCAGTCAACGGCGTACCCGAGTACCCAGCCACGCCGGTATCCTTCCCGATCCACCCGTCGCCGCGACTTCACACCGGCTCCCGATCACCTCACGGCCGAACTGACCTACTGCGCCCATGCGCAACTGTCGAGCTAGGCTCTCGGACCGAAGCTGGCCCAACGCCGACGAGCCGGCCCAACACGGTGGGCAGATGTGAAGAACGGGTACTTGTTCGGCGCCTATCGGATCGAGGGTCTGCTCGGTCGCGGTGGGATGGGTGAGGTCTATCGGGCCTACGACGAAACCCACAAGCGGGTTGTGGCGTTGAAGGTGCTCCCATTGCAGCTGGCCACCGATGAGACCTATCGGGCTCGGTTCCGCCGGGAGTCTGAGCTGGCGGCGCGCCTGCGCGAGGCGCATGTGATCCCGATCCACCAGTACGGGGAGATCGATGGCCAGCTGTTCCTGGACATGCGACTGGTCGACGGCTCTGATCTTGGAACGGTGCTCGCCCAGGGCGGTGCCCTGGGCCCTAAACGGGCTGTCAACATCGTCAGCCAGGTCGCCCAGGCCCTCGATGCCGCGCATGCCGACGGCCTGATCCACCGTGACGTGAAACCTTCGAACGTGCTGATCTCCGGCGGAGACGATCCCGATTCCGACGACTTCGTCTATCTGGTCGACTTCGGGATCGCCCGGGCTTCCGAGGACGACGGACAGCGGTTGACGATGACCGGCGGGGCAATGGGCAGCTTCGACTACATGGCCCCGGAGCGATTCCTACAGGGAACGGTCGACCGGCGGGCCGACGTCTACTCCTTGGCGTGCACGCTGTTCGAGTGCCTGACCGGACGGCGACCGTTCCCGGTCGAGGGACCGGCCCTGATGTATCAGCATCTGAATACGCCCCCCACCACGTCCCTCCGACACAGTCGCGAGCCTGCCGGACGCGTTGGATCACGTCATCGCCCGAGGAATGGCCAAGCGTCCCGAGGACCGCTACCCCCAGGCCGGGAAACTCGCCGCAGCGGCCCGCCTCGCCCTCGAGGAGTCAACCGCCGAGCCGGCTCAGGCCCTCCATCCGTCGTCTGCCACTAGCACCGTCGCCATACCGGCCAGGCAGCCGATTCCTGGCCAGGGCAGGGCGGCGCCGCTGTTTCCGAATCCGGCGAGCAAGCCACGCTCGAGCCCGTCGCCCCCGCAACGCCGGTCAGATACGTCCCGCGCCAACCTCGCCGCGGTGCTCACGCTCGCCTTGGTAGCGGCGATCGTCGTCGGTGTACTCGCGTTCAAGGACGACGGTGCCCCTCAGGACCAGCAGACTCAGGCCACGAGCACCGAATCCGCGACCTCGACAGATTCGAACGATCCCACCGATCCCACCGATCCCTCCGTGACGAGCGGGTCGGGCGAGCCGCCACCCTTCTCAGAGGCCGACGACGTGCTGCTCGACCTAGTGCCCGACGACTTCGACCCGATCAACTGTCAGCCAGGTCCGCTCACTGCTGGCGGCGAACTGGCCCGCTTGGACTGTGGACTGAGCCGGTCACAACCCGGTCCACAGGAGTCGACGTTCTTTCTCTACGACCCGGACGACAACACCATGCTCAACGTGTTCCAGGACGACATGAGCGGCATCGGACTCAGCTTCTACTTCGACACCTTCGATTGCGTCGCTAACAAGGGATACACCGCCTGGTCGTTACGGGGGGAACCAACCGGCGCTGACGAAGCCGCAGGGTTGTATGCCTGCCGGATCCGCGACGACGGATCCGCGGCGATCTACTGGACCGATGATGCCTATGGCCTGTACGGCTCGATCGTCTCTTCCGGCGGCGAAGCCGGGCTCGAAGTCCTCTGGGAGTGGTGGCAGCTCAACAGAGGAGTCCCGGGCTAGGACGCGAAGTCGGGGATGTTACCTCTCGCGGATTCGGTGCGGCCCTTGGGCTCCTCCCAATCCTCCTGGCGGCCGAGTGCGGTCAGGTCGAGGAAGTAGTAGGAGCCGCCGGTGGATTCGAGGCCCCGGGCGTACTGGGAATACGTACGGAACACCCGGCCTTCGACCTGGAGGAAGCAGGTCTGACCTGGCATGTCGTAGGGCTGCTCGGAGGTCTTCATGCTCTCCTGGCCCATCGCCGCGTACTCGTCGAGGGTGCGGAAATTGAACTCGTCGAAGCCGCGCGAGGCGTCGATCGTGACACCGAAGTCGTAGTTGAAGTCGCCCTCGCCCGAGGAGTACCAAGGAATGTCCCAGCCCTGCTTGGCCTTCCACCCCTCGAGCTTGTCCAGTGGCGCGCGAGACACCATGGCGAAGGTTGTGTCCCGGGTGTGCAGGTGCTCGAAGAAACCGGGTGAGAGCTCCTTGGTGCCGGCCGTGCAGCTCGGGCAGCCGTCCTCCCAGTCCGGGTGGAACATGAAGTGGTAGATGATCAGTTGCTTGCGGCCCTCGAACAGGTCGAGCAGCGAGACCTTGCCGTTGGGCCCGTCGAACTCGTAGTCCTTGTCGACCTCGACCATGGGTAGCTCGCGACGCTCGGCGTTGAGCGCGTCCCGTTGCTTGGTGGCCTCCTTCTCCTTGATGAGGAAGGCTTTACGGGCCTCATTCCACTCGTCCTGCGACACGATCTTCGGAAGGCTCATCAGGTTCTCCTTGCGGTTGCGGGCCGACAGTCACTGATCAGGTTCGGACGTCATCGAGGCGCGGAGTCGTGGATCGGGCCGGCTCCTTCGGCCAGGCGCTCCCCGGAGCCGCCCCAGCGCCCGGCGATGATCTCCGCGGCGATCGAGATCGCGGTCTCCTCCGGCGTACGGGCGCCGAGGTCCAAGCCGATCGGTGAGGAGAGCCGCTCGAGTTCCTTCTCCCCGACGCCGGCTTCTTTGAGCCGCTCCAGCCGGTCGTCGTGCGTGCGCCGTGATCCCATCGCACCCACGTAGGCAACCGGAAGCTGCAGGGCGAGTTCGAGCACCGGTACGTCGAACTTCGGGTCGTGGGTGAGCACGCACAACACCGTCCGCTCGTCGATCCGGCCGGCATCGACCTCGGCTTGCAGGTACCGATGCGGCCAGTCGACGATGACCTCGTCGGCTTCGGGAAAGCGCTTGGGGGTCGCGAAGATCGGCCGCGCATCGCACACCGTCACGCGATAGCCGAGGAAGGCACCCACCCGGGCGACCGCGGCGGCGAAGTCGATCGCGCCGAAAACCACCATCCGCGCCGGCGGTGCATAGGAGGCGACGAACATCGTCAGGTCGTCCCCGCGCCGCTCACCGTCGTGTCCATAGTGGACGGTCGCCGTACGGCCGGCCGCGAGCAAGCCGCGGACATCCCCGGCCACGGCCTGGTCGAGACGCTCGAGTCCCAGACTGCCAGAGGCGCGCTCGTTCCAGAGCACAAGGCGCTTGCCGATCCGATCAGCGGGGCCGGCCACGCAGGTCACCACCGCCACCGGCTCGCCGGTCTCGATCGACGCGGCGACATCGGCCAACTCCGGGAAGGTGGTGCGAGAGATGGGTTCGACGTAGACATCCAGGATCCCGCCGCAGGTCAGGCCGACAGCGAATGCGTCGTCGTCGCTGACGCCGTACCGACGAAGCAGCACCTCACCGGACTCCACCGAGCTGACGGCTTCCTCGTACACCGCGCCTTCGACGCAGCCGCCCGAGACGCTGCCGACCGCCGTGCCGTCCGGCCCGACCAGCATCGAGGCGCCGGCCGGTCGCGGTGCGGAGCGCCAGGTGGCGATGACGGTGCCCACGCCGACGGTCTGTCCGGCCTTCCACCAGGTGAGCAGTTCGTCCATGACCTCACGCATCTGCGATCTCCTTGGCGAGCTCCTCGAACGCGGCCAGGCTGTGCCCGGACACGAAGGAGTCAACGTAGGGCAGGGCGGCTGCCATTCCGCGGGTCAGCGGCTCGTAGCCCTCGCGGCCCTTGTGCGGGTTGACCCAGATGACCCGATGCGCCAGCCGGTGCAGCCGCGCCATCTGCTCGGCGAGCGCGTCCGGGTCGCCGCGTTCCCACCCGTCGCTGGCCAGGATCACCACCGCCCCGCGGGCCACTCCGCGCTGCCCCCACCGGTCGAGGAATGCCTTCAGCACCTCTCCGAGCCGGGTCCCCCCGCTCCAGTCCGGGATCGCCGCGCCGCTGGCGGCCAGCGCCTTGTCCGGATCACGCAGTCGCATCTCGCGAGTGACCCGGGTAAGCCGGGTGCCGACGGTGAAGACCTCGGTGGTGCCCTGGTGCGCCCGCGCCAGAGCGTGGGCGAATCGCATCAGGGCATCGGCGTAGGGCGACATCGATCCGCTCACGTCCAGCAGGGCCACCACCCGCCGGGGGCGGTTGCGGGCCGTACGGCGGGACATGGACACGATCTCGCCACCGTTGTGCAGCGCCCGCCGTACAGTCCGGGCGACGTGGATGTTGCCGCGGTTGGCCGGGGTACGACGCCGGGACCGGCGCAGCGGCGGGTGCGGGGTCAGGAGCGCAAAAAGTCGGCGGAGTTGGTCACGTTCCTCGGGGCTGAGTTCGCTGATGTCACGGTGCCGGAGGATCTCCTCGCCGCTGGCGGCCGCGGCGAGGTCCGGCGGCTGCTCGGTGCTGTCCTGTCCGTCGGCGTTGTCGATCCCCAACGGTGCCGAGGCAAGGAGTCTCGTTCTCGGCTGACCGGTGGTCTGCTTGCGGCGGGGGACCTCGCCGGCAAAGTAGGCCGCGAATGCGGCGTCGTAGCGGTCCACATCGTCGTGGCTACCACACAGCGTGAGCCGCCCGGCCCAATAGACGTGCGAGGGATCGAGGACATCGAGCTCCGCCACCGCCCGGATCATCGCGTGCACCCGATCCGGGGATGCCCGGACACCGCTGTGCCGCAGCGTGCGGGCGAAGCCGGTGACCGTCTCGACCACATCCCGGACGGTGGGCATGCGAACCAGTTTGCCACCGAGGTCGCCCTAGCCGTGATCTTGACCTTGTTGCGGTTTTCAGGCCCGTCTATCGGCGTGTCGCCACCACAAGGTCAAGATCACGGCGAAAGGCTCGGGACTCAGCTGCCGAGCAGAGCCGCGAGCCCGAGGGTCTTGATCCGGTCGGCGTCCTCGCGGTACTTCAGCACCGCGCCGAGCGTGGCCGCAGCGCGCTCCGGATCGATCTCCCGCGCACCGAGGACGTGCAAGGCCGTGGCCCAGTCCATCGCCTCGGCGACACCGGGCGGTTTGAGCAGGTCAGCCTGGCGCAGTCGCCCGGTGGCCAGCGCGACATCGGCGGCCAGCTGCTCGGTGATCTGCGGCAGCCGCGCCCGCAGGATCGCAACCTCGCGCTCGTAGGTCGGATGATCCAGCCAGTGGTAGAGGCAGCGGCGCTTCAGCGCGTCGTGCACCTCGCGGGTCCGGTTCGAGGTCAGGACGACCAATGGCGGTGTGGTCGCACGGATGGTGCCGATCTCCGGGATCGTGATCGTGAAGTCGGACAGCATCTCGAGTAGGAAAGCTTCGAACTCGTCGTCGGCACGGTCGATCTCGTCGATCAACAGGACGCTCGGTGCGTCCTCCAGCGCCTGCAACAGGGGCCGAGCGACGAGGAAGCGCCGGTCGTACAGGCTGGCCTCCAGCTTGTCCGGATCATCGGTCAACCCAGCCGCCTCGGCAGCGCGCAGGTGCAGCATCTGGCGCGGGAAGTCCCAGTCGTACAGCGCTTGGCTGGCTTCCAGGCCCTCGTAGCACTGCAGCCGGTACAGCGGCCGTCCGGTCGCCTGGGCCAGCGCCGTGGCCAGCGCGGTCTTGCCGACGCCGGCTTCTCCCTCGGTGAACAGCGGGCGATCCATGGCCAGCGCCAAGTAGGCGGCAGTCGAGATGCCCTCGTCGGCGAGATACCCAGTGGCTTGCAACGCCTGACGGAGTTCGCCGGGGCTGGACCAGTTCGCACCTGCGCTCACGACCCGAGCATGCCACGCACCCGATCCGGTCCGCTTCGGCCGTGATCTTGACCTTATTGCGGCGACACGCCGTGCTTGGGGCTCGGAAACCGCAATAAGGTCAAGATCACCAGGTTGGGGGCTTGAACGGCTAGCGTGAGCACATCGAGCGTACGGATGTCAGCTTTACTTCCGGTGGGCTGCGGTGCGGCGCTTGGCTCTACCGGCCCCCCGAGCCCGGCCCGCATCCGATCGTGGTGCTGGCTCACGGGTTCGCCTTCACCCGGGACGCCCGGCTGGATACCTACGCCGAACGTTTTGTCGCGGCCGGCCTCGCTGCTCTGGTCTTCGACTATCGCCACTTCGGGGCCAGCGAGGGCCGGCCCCGCCACCTGCTGGACATCGGCCGGCAGCTCGAGGACTGGCGGGCGGCCATCGCGTACGCCCGGCGTCTCGATGACATTGATCCCGTACGACTTGCCTTGTGGGGCACCTCGTTCAGTGGTGGGCACGTCGCTTCGCTCGCCGCGGCCGACCCGTTGGTCGCGGCGGTGATCAGTCAGGTGCCGTACTCCGGTCTGGGCGGTCGTGGGCGGTTACCGCGGCCGATCTTCCTGACCCGGATCGCCGTGGCAGCCGTACGCGACGAGCTTCGTGGGCGGCTCGGTCGGTCGCCGGCGTTCCTGCCCCTGGTCGCCGAACCCGGGTCCGGAATCTTCGCGCCGTTCGTCGAACCTGGGGCGACGGCTGCGCTTCGGGATCTGTTCCCTCCCGGGTATGACTGGCCGAACCAGTTCACTCCCCGGGTGATGCTGCGACTCCCACGCTATCGACCGTTCGACATCGCTAACCGGATCCGCTGCCCCTGGCTGGTCCTGGTCTGCGACGACGATGCGGTCACCCCGGCTGATCAGGCCGCCTCGCTGGCCAGTGCGGCGAGCCAGCTCGAACTGCACCGTTTCCCAATCGGGCACTTCGAGGTCTACCGCGGCGAGTGGTTCGATCTCGCCGTCGCCGTACAGACCGAGTTCCTCCGTCGCCACCTGCTCCCCGACCGCTGAACCCAGGCCGGCCGGCCTCCGGCACACCGGCCCTGGCCTGAGCACGACAAAGCCCGGGTAGATCGACCCGGGCTTTGTCGCCTGGCTCGCCTCTCGGGGCGAGCGAGGATGGTTCAGTTCTTGAAGGCGTCCTTGACTTTTTCGCCGGCGTCCTTGAGGTCGGCCGAGGTCTGATCGGCCCGGCCCTCGTTCTCGAGACGCTCGTTGTCGGTTGCGTCGCCAACGGCCTCCTTGGCCTTGCCGCCCATGTTCTCCGCCGCGTTGTCCAGCTTGTCGGTTCCGCTCATGCTGTCGTCCTCTCTGTCGTTTGTGTTCGGGGTCGATGTGATCGAGTACCCAGCAACATCTTACAGCGTAAAGCGCCTGATCCGCATCGGCTAACGCCGCTCAATGCGAGCTGGCGGCCCGGTCCGGGTGGGCGGGCGGGCGGCCCCGGTGGATGGATCGGCGGTCAGTGCTGCGGATGCTGAGGTAGCCGACTGCGGCCAGTAAGGCAGCGCTTCCGGCTCCCAGCACCTGAACGATGAATGACCGCTCCGCACCGATCGCATCGACCACAGCTCCGGAGATCGAGGCACCGAGGGTGACCCCGATCGTAATTCCCGTGGTGGTCCAGGCCAGTCCCTCGGTGAGAGCCGCGCGCGGCAGTCGGGACTCCACCAGCGACAGCCCCGAGACCAGGACTGGGGCGATGGTGGCCCCGGCCAGAAATGCCAAACCCGCCAGCAGGAGAAGGGAGTTGACCAGCAGGAATCCAGTTGCCGCGACCCCGAATGCCAGCGAGGTCAGCAGGAACCGACCCGCCAACCCGCGCTGCCAGGCCACCGCGCCGTAGGCCAGCCCGGCGATCAGACTCCCCGCGGCGTACACGGCCAGGACGACTCCGGACAGTCCGATCCGGCCCTGCTCGTCGGCGTACGCGACAACCCCGACGTCCATCGCTCCGAACACGGTGCCCACAGCGACGTAAGTGATGGTGACCGAGATCAGCGCCGGATTCAGGACACCGCGAGGTCCTCGGCCAGCATCTGCCGAGCAGGCCACCGGGGGTTCGGTGGACGTCAAGGTGGCAAACCCCATCCCGCCGACCAGGCCGATGATGATCGAGGTGAGGAACCCGACCGGCGGGGAGATCGCCGTAGCCAGGAAGGTCACCAGCGGTGGACCGATCACGAAGACGATCTCGTCGACGACGGACTCGAAGGCGAAGGCGGTCTGCCGGGTCCCTGGGTCCTCGAGCACGTTCACCCATCGGGCCCGGACCATCGAGCCGATGTTGGGTCCCGAAGCGCCGGTGACCGCGGCCAGGACGAGCCAGGTCCAGATCGGCGCGTTCAACTCGACCGCCACGACGAAGCCGACACCGGCCGCGCCGAAGAGGAGCACCGTCGGGCGCAGGACCCGGGCCTGACCGAACCGGTCCACCAGGCGCGCCACCTGTGGCGAGATCACCGCGAAGGAGAGGGCGAGAACGCCGGCGACGAGTCCGGCAGTGCCGTACCTCCCGGTCTCTCCCGCGATCAACAGGACTGCGCCCAGGCCGGTCATCGAGATGGGCATCCGGGCGAGGAACCCCATCGAGGAGAACGAGAATGCACCGCTGACGCGCAGCAGGGCCGCGTACGGGCCGAACACCGGGGAGCACCTCCGCGCGGGAGGTTACCCTCGGGTGATGACCTTCCCACTGACCAGCCTCGTCGGCTCGCTCGAGCCTGGCGGCCAGCGGGGACCCGGCGGCCTACGGGGTCTGGCCGACCAACACGGTCGCGTGGCCACCGACCTGCGGGTGTCGCTCACCGACCGGTGCAACCTGCGGTGCACGTACTGCATGCCGCCGCAAGGACTGGACTGGCTGCCCACAACTCAGATCCTGACCGATGACGAGATCAACCGGCTGGTCCGGATCGGCGTCGAGATGCTGGGCATCAACGAGATCCGCTTCACCGGCGGCGAGCCGCTGATCCGTCCTGGGCTGGTGGAGATCGTACGTACGGCCAAGGCATTGACGCCTTCCCCCGAAGTCAGCCTGACGACGAACGCAATTGGCCTCGAGCGGCTGGCGCGGCCACTGGCCGACGCGGGCCTGGACCGGATCAACGTCTCGCTGGACACCCTCGACAAGCTGCAGTTCAAGCAGCTCACCCACCGCGACCGGATCGACGATGTGCTCGCCGGATTGGTCGCTGCCAAGGCTGCCGGCCTCGTCCCAGTCAAGGTCAACGCCGTGCTCATGCGCGGGCTGAACGAGGACCCCGTACCGCTGTTGGAGTTCTGCCTGGAGCACGACTTCGAGCTGCGCTACATCGAGCAGATGCCGCTGGATGCCCAGCACGAGTGGAAGCGCGATCAGATGATCACCGCCGAGGAGATCCTCGAGAAGCTCCAAGCGGCCGTAGTGCTGACCCCCGATCCGGCGCACCGCGGCAGCGCGCCGGCCGAGACCTGGCTGGTCAACGGCGGTCCGGCCAAGGTCGGGATCATCGCCTCGGTCACTCGCGCTTTCTGCGGTACGTGCGATCGGACCCGGCTCACCGCCGACGGCCAGATCCGCAACTGCCTGTTCGCCCGCGAGGAATCCGATCTGCGTACGGCTTTGCGCGACGGGTCCAGCGACGACGAGATCGCCGATCGGTGGCAGGCTGCGATGTGGATCAAGCTGCCCGGTCACGGCATCGACGATCCGACCTTCCTGCAGCCGACTCGCCCCATGTCGGCTATCGGCGGCTGAGCCCGGTGAGCGCGCTTCCCGACGTACGGGAGGTGACGGTCAACTACTTCGCCGCTGCCCGTGCCGCTGCTGGCACAGCGACTGAGCGAGTCGAAGCCGGCAATCTCGGCGAGCTGATCGGCGCTGCAGCGCAACGGCATGGTCCGGGGCTGGCCAAGGTTCTGGGAGTCTGTTCCTTCCTGGTCGACGGCGTTCGCGTTTCCGACCAGGACGCCGCGCTGCCAGCTGGCAGTTCGGTCGACGTCCTCCCGCCCTTTGCCGGCGGGTAGGCCTGCTAGCAGAGGACTTACGTTGGGACTGTTCACCGAACTGCGCCGTTCGATCACCCGCCTGTGGGGTCGGACCGAACAGGCTGTAGGCGAGGCGTACGGCAACGAGGCGCTGGAGTACGAGGGCGAGGCCGACGAGGCCAAGGCCGACGCCGACGCCGACGCCGACGAGGGTCCGAAGGACGGCGACGGCCCCGCCGGAACCCCGGCCCGCTGACCTCCCGACTCCAGGCCACCCTTTTTACGGTTATGCGCATAACCGTAAAAAATTGAGTCTTGGAGCTGCGGTTATGCGCATAACCGCGGCTTGAGGGGTCGCAAGACCGGGTCAGCGTCGCCAATCCCCTTGTCAGGGGGCGGCGACCCATTCCTCTTCGCCGTCGGTGAAGACCTGCCGCTTCCAGATGGGCAGTCGCGCTTTGACCTCCTCGACGAGTTGCCGACAGGCGTCGAAGGCCTCGCCCCGGTGCGCCGCGCTCACTGCAGCGGCCAGGGCAACGTCGCCGACAGCGAGGAGGCCGATCCGATGCGAGATCGCGACCGCGTGCACCTTGGGCAGCCCCGCGATCTCCCCGGCTATCTCGGCCATCAGCTCCTCGGCGGAGGGGTGCCCGACGTACTCGAGCTGCGTGACGCCGCGCCCGTGGTCATGGTCGCGGACGACCCCACCGAAGGCGACCACTGCGCCTGCGCCGGACCGGGAAACGAGATCTTCGTGTTCGGCCACTGAGATCGGCTCGGTACTGATGGCGGCTCGGACAGGCAGGACAGGCACTGCAGCGGGCTCGGTCACGCGCCAAATGTAGCCGCGCAGGTCAGCTTGCCGATCTGGACGACGCGGCCAGGCCAGAGATGCCGGGCCGACCGTACGGCGACGCCGTGATGTCGCCGGTTCGCAGGCGACACACCCGGCCCGTCCCCTGCAGACCTACGACATCAGGCTGGTGGGTAGTCCAGGTCAGCTGGGTCGGCGACGTCGGAGCAATCGATCTCGGTCACCTCGTGGGCCGCCAGGTAGCCCCGAGCCCCCTGGTCGCCGCTTGCGTGCGCGGCCACCCCGGCCCAATGGATACGGCCGATCAGAACGGGATGCCCACGTACGCCGGCGTAGCTGCCCACTGCCAGAACATCCGGCGCGGCATAGCCTGCAACGCGGCGTAGGGCGGCCACCGTCATCCCTGGCAGATCCACGAGGTGAACCAGCACCGCATCTGCACCCTCGGACCCACGCCCAGCCGCATTCTGACGACTAGCCGGCAAACCGCCAGAAGCGGGCGTGTCCAAGCCCCCAAAATGGCGATTAGCTGGCGAACCGCCAGGTTGGTGGTTTTGACGTAAACCGCCAGGTTGGCGGTTTTGACGTAAACCGCCAGGTTGGCGGTTTTGACGTAAACCGCCAGGTTGGTGGTTTTGACGTAAACCGCCAGGAGTTGTGCCGAAGGCGGCGATCGCGGTGAGTCCGGTGCGCAGCGATGACCCCATCCCGGTGTCCCAGTCCGGGTTCACCACCACCGTCGCGGCACCCAGGTCCGCGCGCTCACGGACGTCGTCGGCCGCGGCCCCCAGCACCACGAAGACCGGACCGCAGACCTCGGCGACAAGCCGGCAGGCGCGTTCGACGAGCAAGCTACCGTCGTAGGGCACAAGGGCTTTGGGCATCCCGTACCGCCGCCCGGCACCCGCGGCCAGCACCAACCCAGCGACCCTGGCTGGCGTGGGACCGCCCTCATCAGCGGGCATAAACGTCCACCTCGTGTGCCTTGACCGTGGCCCAGACTTCGCTGCCGGGGGCCAGTCCCAATTCGGCGAAAGCGGTTGCCGTGAGGTCAGCCGTCAGCGGCACCGGCCCGGCCAGGTCGCAGCGAACGGCCGAACCGTGCGGCGTGGCCGAGACGACCCGCGCCGGCCAGACATTGCGTGGACTGCCGTGCGGCTGCGCCGGATAGATCGCCACGGCTTCGGGGCGGATCGCGACGTACACCGATCCGTGCGCGGGTTCAGCCACCGCAACTGCGACGCCGGAGTCCAACCGCACCTCGTGCCCCTCACCGGTGCCGGCCAGCAGAGTCAACCCGATGAGCCGGGCAACGTAATCGGTACGGGGCCGGCGCGCCACCTCTCCGGGCGGCCCGGATTGCACAACCCGGCCATGTTCGATCACCGCCACCTCGTCGGCAAGGGCCATCGCGTCGATCGGGTCATGGGAGACAACGACGGCGGCGCCGCGGTACTCGGACAGGTGGTGCCGTAGATCCGAGCGCACCTCGAGCTTCGTACGGGCGTCCAATGCAGCCAGGGGTTCATCGAGCAGCAGTAGCTCCGGATTGCCGATCAGCGCCCGCGCCAGCGCGACGCGTTGGGCCTGCCCCCCGGACAGGCTGCCGGGTTTGGCTTTGGCGTACGCCGCGAGGCCGACGCGATCCAACCAGCCACGCGCAGAGTCCCGGGCCCGCGCCTTGGGCACCCGTCTGGACCGGAGCCCGAAGGCAACGTTGTCCACTGTGGACAGATGCGGGAAGAGCAGGTAGTCCTGGAAGACCATGCCGACAGGGCGCTCGTACGGCAGCACGTGCCGGCCAGCGGCCGGTTCGTCCAGGACGAGCCCGCCCAACTGCACTCGACCGGTGTCCGGACGCAACAATCCGGACAACACCCGCAGGACCGTCGACTTGCCGGCCCCATTGGGTCCCAGCAGCACCAGTACCCGCCCCGACTCGACGGCAAGGTCCACGTCGAGGTGCAAGCTTCCGCGCCGTACGGCGAAGGCTGCGGTTAGCGTCATCCCGGCACCGCACACCGGATGACGCCGGTTGTGTAGCGAACCGGCAGATTGCAGCCCGCCAAAGGGCCGGTTGGGCGGCGAACCGGCGGTAAGGGAGCGGTCCGTAGCGCATCCATCATGTCCGGGTGAGCCAGCGTTCGCGCAACAATGCCAGGGTGGCCAGCGACACCGCCAGCAGGACCAAGCTCAGCACAATGGCCGCCTGCGGATCGTTCTGCAGTGCAAGGTAGACCGCCAACGGCATGGTCTGCGTCGTACCTGGGAAGTTGCCGGCGAAGGTGATCGTGGCTCCGAACTCCCCGAGCGCCCGCGCCCAGCACAGCACAGCACCGGCTGCGATTCCCGGCGCGACCAACGGCAGTGTCACCCGGCGAAAGGTCGACCACCCACCGGCGCCCAATGTCGCTGCGGCGTCCTCGAATCGGGCGTCGGCTGCCCGCAACGCGCCCTCCACGCTGATCACCAGGAACGGCATCGCAACAAACGTCTCGGCGATCACGACAGCTGCGGTGGTGAAGGGCAGCGAGAACCCGAAGTTGTCGTATATCCACCCGCCGATGATCCCTCGACGCCCGAGAACCAGGAACAGCGCGACGCCGCCGACGACAGGCGGCAGCACCAACGGCACCGTGACCAAGGCTCGGAGGATGGACCGGCCCCGAATCCTGCTTCTGGCGAGAACCCATGCGATGGGGATCCCAAGAAACATCGACACGATCGTTGCCATCGTCGCCGTCAGCAACGACAACCGCAGGGCCTGACCGACCTTCGGCTCGGCCAGCCGCTCGAACAGGTCCGACCACGGTGCCCGGATCAAGAGGCCGACCATCGGCAGAACCAGAAAAGCGATCCCCAGTACGGCAGGTATCAACAGCGCCACCGGGATCCGCGGTCCCGGAGTGTTGGACGATCGCGTCTTGCGTGCACGCGATGGGCCCGCCGCAGCAGCGCTCGGGGAGTCCAGGCCGCTCGTGGCCTCGCCGTCACTCACGGGGAGCGAAAGCCAGCTTCCTCGAGCGCACCAGCAGCGACGTCTGACAGGATGAACTCCACCCACGCCTGCGCGGCATCGGGATTCGGCGCGGCCGCCAGTGCCACGATCGGGTACGAGTTGACTGCCTCCTCGGACTCGGGGAAGTCGATCCCCTCGACGGCCTCTCCAGCGGAGATCACATCGGTGACATAGACCAGCGCGGCATCGACCTCGCCCAACTCGACCTTGGTCAGA
>JAABUS010002909.1_pt1 | contig 29904 bp, 36 predicted proteins | sample 5560161 | NCBI WGS metagenome assembly JAABUS01 (sample SAMN10711885, study PRJNA513376) | rock metagenome | isolation source: Antarctica rocks | place: Antarctica: Victoria Land, Trio Nunatak nord | collected 2016-01-04
AGAGATGTGTGTGTGTGTGTGTGTGTGTGTGTGTGTGTGGCTAGGCTGTGTTGGGGAGTTGTAGATTTGGTGAGAGGAGGGGAGGGACCGCGGTTGCGGGGGGGAGGGCAGGCGGCGGAAGGGGGCAGCGAGGAGAGGGGAGGGGAGGCAGGGGGCCTGGGATGGATCCCATGTCATGGTGTAGGGTATCGCTGATTGGGACGCCTTACAGTCGAGCGAACGGGTTTGCGCGAGGGGCGAGCGAGAGACGGGGGTCAACGCAGCGTGGAGAATGGACCCACGGATTACAAGGGCTCCAGGCCATGTCACTCGGTCTGGTCAGCAATCATGGAATGAAAAACAATGGGGATGGTATTAATCGCCGGAACCTCCAGCCGCCGGCCGCGCTGTTACCAGCAATGAAGCAAAGTGAAGAAGAGTCCACACAACGGTCTGATCTCTCCCTCTCCACCCTTCCCGCTAAACGCCTGCGGGATGATGTATATCCAGCAAAACAACGATGAAAGCCACGCCCCCTACAGCCCCTGGGAAATATACCAGATATGCAGAAAAAGGTATGAAAAACGGTGGGACACTGGAGTGGTATATGTAGCCAACACGTATCGACCGCCCGAGACCCCCAACTACTCCGAACGATGCGGTTGCAAGACAAAAAGTAATGCTGGGAAGTATGCAGAAATCTGGGGTATGAGGAACATGGGAACAGAAACGAGTGCGAATAAAAAAGCGAAAGTGCTAGTAAATGTGAAGAGATCCACCGCGTGTCCTGTTCATCCCCTGCTGGAATTGTGGGCTTGCGTCCGAAGCCGGTCAGCGTTATTGCAAGTCCATGCCGTACTCATCCTCTTCTTTGAAGCCGATGCTGTCGCGACCATGATGCTGCCAGAACTGTGGCTGCCCCTGCCCGCCGCTGTTGGCGCCGCTGCCACCGGATTGGACGCCTGGGCTTAGGCTCTGTGGGCTCATCTGCCCCATCTGTCCTTGGCCGAGCGGCTCTCCCATCACGTTTGTATGGCCTGGCACCCGCAGCGTACTTCCTGGGCCACGGGAATATGAGAACGTACTCGGATCGTTGTCGGTCATTGCGTTCATGAGCTCAGTTCGCATGCGCTTCTCGTCTTCGCTTTGCTCGAAGGGGAAGCGGCCGCCGAGGGACGTGATGAGATCTGCAAGCTCAGATTCTTGCTGTAGCTTCACATGTAGAGCCCACATAAGATCACGTGTCCAGCTCACAGCTCCGTTGAGGATGTCACCTTTGTTTGGGCCTTTGTCTTTGTCTTCGATCGGGATGCCCATGCTGATGGAGCCGGCGCCAGTTGCACGACGGCCACCTCCGGCAAGCAAAGAAGTAGCCTGAGGAGGGCTCCTGCCGGTGGCAGCGAGGGTAGGAGATAGTGGGGAGTTGTTGGCAATGTGTTTGCGGACCTTTTCGTCTTCGAGACGGTGCATTGGCACCAGGTGGGAGAGCTCCTGGATGCGCTCGTTGATATTATCTCGACGACGGCGCTCGACCATGTTGTGTGATTCGCGGCGTCGACGACGCTTGGCTTCTTGAGTCTGGTATCCACCGACCGGGTGGTGACCTGTCTCAACCTTGGCTGGTAAGGAAGCATGTTTGGGCCCTGACTTCAAGATCTCGGAGATCTGGGGGTGATTGGCCTGAAGACCTGGCGATGAGATTGGCGAATCCAAGTATGACAGACTTCCAGGGGTGCTGTCCCATTGATTGGACAGACTCTTCTGATGACGATGCTGATTGAAGTTTGCATGGATCGGTCGCGATGGGAGGCTTCCGGTTTCCGGGGTTCCCAGGTTCAAAGCCCCGAGACCTGGCGTCTTGGGCGTCATAGGGCTACGGGAATCTGATGTCTGACGATCCATCTGCTGCGAAGTCCTTGGCCTGGACCGAGCGCTCATAAAACTGTTGTCATAAGATTCCGGCTGTACTGGTCTCATGGCTGGTGACGCGTTCATCATCTGTTGTGACTGTAGTTGAGCGTATTGAGCGTAGTTGAAATTCGCTTGATTGTATGGGCTCTGCGTAGGGTCCACCCCGGGAGTATGGGAGTAATTTTGCTCCATGTGGTGTTGGCCAGGAGCACCCGTAGAATTTTGATGGCTTTGTGTCGTGAAGAAATTCTGCATATGTCCCTCCCCTTGCTGGAAAGGATTTGGATGATGTGATCCATCGTTTAGATCAAGATCGAGGAGTTCGTCGTCTCCAATCCCTGAATTGCCCAAATTGAAGCTATTTGACATATTTTGTTGCGGTCCAAGATTGAAATTTGAGAAATTGTTATCTTGCATGGTGAGCTCGGAGGGGTCGATGCTGCCGTTGGCGCTCTCCCCGTACTGCTGTCCAGTATGCATACCGTAACCGCGGCGGTTCAATGGGTAGCTGTGGGCTGGAAAATTGTAGTCGTCGGGTTCGGTTTTGATGAAAGGGCTGGAGTTGCCTGTAGCATCCATATCAAAGAAGTCTAGCTCCTCTTCAAAGTTTGAAGTAGGGTGAAAGTCGTAGTTTGTACCGGATTTGTCCTTCCTGGTCATTGGGACCGGGAATTCGAACTTGACGGTGTTTTCAGCTAAAAGAGGAAACCGGTGAGCAAACATTGTGATCATTGTAGATATCTTCTAAATGGGAGTAGCAAGAGACGGTGGTGGGGGCCTTTGATATCAAAAGCCCACTTCAGATATAAAGGAACTCAATTCACGAAAGACGAAGAGAAGTACTTACGGGGTACTGGCATGACAAGATGTAGTATGCTTCAGCGCTAGCTTACGTTGCAACGAAACGGACCCCGGCGAACGTCCCTGGCAGATTTCGGTGCTGTTGACGCGGCCGACAATAAGCGCAGTCGGCCGATACTGCAGTAATAGTCCCCAGCAAGAAGTGCACGAGCCCGGGTAGACTCTCTTAGTTGTGGATGTGAGAGGTGCGAGCTGAGCCTCCGCAGTGTTTTTGAACGCAGCCTTGCCGCAGGAGGCCGTTGGACTGAGATGCTCAATGCTGGAAGATGTCGTCAATTTAACGGTGGCCAAGTCTACTGAGGACTTGCCGCAATGTCCAATGAGGTCGGGCCTGGTCGCTGGCAGAACGGGGCGACTGCGGGTGATACGGATGACCGAATGTTTGCGGGTAGCCTCGAGTAAGATTCTCTTGCGCTAGTATATAGCCAGATGCAGTCGCCTGGACTGCCGGACCTGGAATATGCCTGTCGTCCAATTCGCCTGCCCTAGAGTTTAGTATCCTCTAGAAGCTGACCAGACTTACGTTAGCGAGTATCCCCTGACGAGCCTCGAGGACTGCTATAAACACCAAACAATACAAGATAAAGTGCGCAGCCATTGTATTGGTTTTGAAAAGAAACAGCGAGGCATGCGAGGGGCAGGGGCACCAGGCAAGCAGCCTCATTTGCCCTATTGAAGACTAGAGCGGGGGATTATAGTTGATGCAACCTGCTGGGACTGGTGGGCCGTGAATGCAAGACCGGAGACAAGCCAATTGGAGACATGAGGGACAAAGAAGGGCAATCAAGAGATGCTTGGAACGTACCGAGACGGATCCTTGCTGCGGGCCGCAGGTGGGCAAGAGTGATTGTCTGGCTATTGACGACAATGCTCCATCTTGAGTGGCTGGCGTAGTGCTCTGGTGCTATGATTCAAGCAAACAACGTGGAGAGCGGATGTATGGTAAAGGTAGACTGGGCCGGCTAGGTACGAGGTTGCTTGATGACTCTGCGAGGATTTTTGCGACGCCAGCAAGGTGTGCGACGAGGCGGATGTCTTCCGAGGTCGAGGCGATCGGATTATCGAGGGAGGCGATGAGATGAGCGAGAGCGAGTGGAGAGGAGGTGATGGCGGGAGGAGGGAGAGGAGGAGGATTGGGGCGATAGCGAAGGAGAGGTGTCGAACAATGTCGGTGTAGCGACGTGAGTCTGGTATCTCTGGCAGCTCGCTTGGTCGGATGGATCCGTGCTAACGCGATGTGCAATGACGGCGGTCCCTCAGGCTTGGCAATGGAGGGGTCTGCGAGTGTTTGATGTGTTTGGTGCTGCGATGGCTTGCCTCTGGCGCTTGCTGCACTATCGTCTTCGGATTGGGGGTACGCTGCGGAAAGTCAAAAAGGAAGATGAAAGTATGATGGAGAGGAGATCGATGGAAGAGCGTCGATATCCATGGTGGATCAGCCAGACTTAAGGCGAATACGAACCTTCGGTGACGGCGTCCCAGTCCTGCTTCTTGGGTCGGTGTCTTTGACTGGTGGAGGGGATGACTTCGCCGAGTGACCAGATGTGGAATGCGACGACTGCGAGGCCACCCTCGAGCACCTATCCTCTACCAACGTTGTGTTCGAACGGTTTGGAGCATGCCAGGATCTCTGCGTTTCAGCTCAGATGGAAAGCTTGGACCAAACAGAAGGGCAGGATAAGATCTGATGCAAAGCCGTCGGCAAGTCTGCAGATGCGCGACGGGAAGCTTTATGTGGTTCCAGGGTCAGGACGCATCAGGATACAGGGAGATGGGGGTCTGCGGTCCTGGGGTTGGGCAGATGGCCATCACAGAGTGATCTATGGTCTCACTCGCCCCAGGCAACGCCACACCCTCTCCTCCAACGGTCGACGGAGGCATGACCGGTGTGAGTCATGTAGTCAGGAGTAGGGCTCAGCAGGTGCAAGACATGGCTATCCATATAATGGGAATGACTTTCCCTTCCTCGCCTCTGGAGTTCTTCACCCACCAACACCGCATCAAATGCTGATACCTTAGGGTTACTGCTGGCAGGGGGGGGGTTGTTTGCTGCAATATGCGGAGTAGTCCTCCGTGTATGATTGCCCGATGAGTGGCGCGTTCTCCTGCAGCAGACCTGGCAAGCGTCTGCCTAGAGTGCAAAGGGTAAGGCGGAGTATCAAGACGACGACGACACTTGAAGGCTTTGAAGCCATTCACATCTTGACTGCCTAAAGGGGGCTCTGTCGCGTAGGTGCATTTCTGTCCGTCCATCCCAAGGGTGTCGTACACCTCTGGTGGTCTGACTCCTCTGCACTCTGTCAGGGTCTAAGCGCCAATCACATGCCACCTGTGCCCACACACCATCTCCGCTTAGAGCGAGAGAGCTGCCAGAGGTTGGCGTAGCTGCGCACTTGGGTCCGTATCTTTGTCTTGGAGACTGGGACCCCTCTTTTTCCCTGATTCTCGACGTACGACGACCCTGACCTTGTCACCGCAGCATCACAGGCTCCCGTCACAAGCTGAGAATAGCTCTCTGCAAACTGTCCCGATCCGGTCGTGAGCAATCCCCGTCGCTGCTGCCTTTCACCCTCCGCCATTCGTGGCCCTCGTCGCCCCTCTATTTCGGGCTACCGTTGACGATCCGATGGCATATTGATCCTGAACGAGTAGAAGTAGGAGTAGCGGTACGACCCCACAGAAGATCATCTGCACGAAATCTTCCGCGTACCCGTTGCAACTTGCATTACTGCTGCATTACCTCCACACCAAGCTCCTCGCAAGCTGCGCCTATCACCCCCCTCAGCATTCAATCGGCCGTCTCCAGCGCCGTCCAGACTGGACGCTGCTGTCGATCGACGACACTGTTCCATCAACTCCAAGCCTGTCCATCTAGCGTCGCTGGCCTAGCCTCCACCAGGTTGCGGTCCGGCTGCTTGCCGTGAACCTACACTAATTTCTTACCCTACCTTGCTCTCTCCGCCAAGTATGGCTTCAAGCTCCTTTCGGGACTCGATGAATTCCATGGGCTGGTCTCGACGAGATCCCGACATTCCAGTCAACACCAACATTTCAACGCCCATCCTCTCAAGGCTGCAATCGCTCAATCCGTTTGGCCCGTCGGGCTATGTGAGGCTTCCAACCCACGAGGGTCCGGGCGCACCTCTACCAGCTCCCAGTCGCAGAGAAGAGGAAGAGGGCTGGTTCGCACGTGAGTACTGAAGACAGGATCGATACATCTGCCCACCCTCGCCCGGCGCGCTTGCGATCGATTGCTAGTCGCTGCACCGCCGTTTTTGTCACACGCATTGGCACCATGCACTCTTCCGCCCTGTTCTGATTGATTACCCAGACGTCCCCCATCCCCGTTTGAAGGGATTGATACTGACCTTGCTTTCCACAACAGTGAGCAGGTGGGATCGACTGCTGATCTTTGGTGCATTCAATCTTGCTGCCGCGGCCTGCTTCGTGATCTGTTTTACTTTATTCCCGGTTCTGGCCATCAAGCCGCGCAAGTTCGCCATCCTGTACGTATGCCCTGCTCTTGGCCTTCGAGTCTTGCTAGCGTCGAGTTGCTCGGCCGCTGGAGTAATGCGTAATCCTTATGCGCGCCACTCTTGGCTTGCGCATCACACCAACTTCCTGTCAAAGGGCGTCAAGAGGCTCGAGCTTTCCGAAGCATGCAGCTTCGCGACCGCCCGAGCACATATTCTGAACCTTTTCTATGTTTCACTTCTTCTGATGCCTCAACATCACAATACGAGTAGGTTCAGCTAACATGACCCCACCGATGCAGATGGTCGATCGGCTCCGTGCTTTTTTTGGCATCATGGGCGGTCATGATGGGTCCAGTGGTATACATCAAACATCTTCTCTCGGAGGCTCGACTGCCCTTCACCGCGGCGTACTTCGGCTCGATTGGGATGACATTGTTCTCTGCCATCGGGGTAAGCCATTTGAAGACCCCCACCTCAACCCCTGTCCCTCGAGCCCATCGCACGGGCTCTAGCACACCTACTGTATGACTCTTGCTATTTTGATCAACCAAAGCTTGAAAATGATCTGCTGACCGTTGTGTTCACATGACAGCTTCGCAGTTTCCTACTGACCCTCCTGTTCTCGGTTATACAGCTAGCGACTCTCGTTTGGTACCTTGTCAGCTATTTCCCTATGGGAAGCACGGGTTTGCGCTTCGCCGCCAGGTTTGGCACAAGCAGGGTAACAGCTTGGATGACACAGTGACCGAGTATGTCCTTTTGCAGAATACAAATCGATTCTCACGATGAACTCCCTGACGCCGTCGAGATGGTCGTGCCGCTCCGTCGCTCCCGGCCACAGTTTCTATGACTTTGCAGAAAGCTCGCATAAAGTATCATGATCGAGGCACAGAGCATATCACAAACCCCGCAATCAACGGCATGGAATCTTTCGAGGCCTTAGCGGCAAGGATCTTACCCTATACGCTGATAATATGCACAGAGCCATCAATGGGATGCCGACTGTGCCGCCCTCGCCTCTCATCCTTGTTCGTGCAGGTGCAGTCTGCGCTTTGGCTCCGTATCGAACCGCAGTCGCCACCGTTACCTCATTCCCAGCTTGAACTCGGTAAGACCACCCTCATTGGGCACGGGTATCCTCCCTGCCCTCCTTGGCAATGCTGTCAAAACAAAGCGCTTGACGGTTTTCCAAGTCTTGTGTAGCAAATGATAATGGGAAGCTCCTTTCAACGACGGCTGAGATCCCACCACGCTGTCGCTTCCCCACTTTCGTCGCATCTCGATGGCCATCTGCCTGTTTCTAGGCTCCAATCCTTGAACTTCTAGCCTCAAGCCACTGACAGCTCGTCGTTGTTCGGCGTGTGCCATCCTACAATGCCCATCAGCAAAGAGTTTCCTTGTCACTCTCATGCTTTTGAAGCAGCAAGAGGGGCGTGGTCCATACCGCTACGAAATGTAGGCCTTACAGTTGCACCGCTCTTACAACCTTAACACTGTTGGCTCCAGCATCATATCAACGACATGAGCATTGCAAAGTATTCAGCAATGAGCAATAATCTCAAGCCTCGTCACGGTGTTCGAGTAAAACCCATAGCACTTCGTGTTTGCCAGATTCTTCTGTTTCCAGATTCTTATCGCTGCTTGAAATATATCCCAATTCGTGTCCAGTCCGCCCTAGTCAGCTATACAAAGACGATCTCCTGGACATGGCACACATTCCCACTCCGTCTGTATCCAGATGATATCCTCTCCCTATACAGAGTCTACACATCCCCACCCCATCTCCATCTCCACATAGTCCTCTCCATTCAAAACCCCCTCGAACCCCCAGCATCCCACTCCAAAAGTCCATCCACCACCCACAATAACCAAGACAACGAACACAAACACAAATCCCAACCCCCGCAGCACTCAATGAACCACATCCCAATCCCCACTCTTCCCCCACCCGCATCACACAAAACCCGAACTCACACACCCCTCCGCCAAACAAGCACCCATATCCGCCGACGGAACACCATCCACCCACCCCCAACGCAAACCCAACTAACACGTCAAAGAGTTCTTCAACGAAAAGCCTGGTGTCCTCTAGGGAACACACTTAGGATTACTATACACTGAATACCCAAAAAGATACCCATGTACAATCGTTGACCATCCCTATTGTCATGCCGGAAATGCATGTGTGCGGCGTGGCGATATCGGTGGGCTTGGGGTTTGAGGGGGTATGGTATCACGGACGGACGTCTGGATCGAAAAACGACATCACCCATCCGCCTGACCCGCCCAACTGCCAACCAGCAGCTCGATTCTCACCCCCGGACAGTTCGCTCCCCAAATCCCCGTCCTCCCCTCCGTCGAATCGAACCCAGACCTTTATCTCAGCGCGTCGGCGACGCAGCTCTTGCCCTCGGCGGTGGATTCCCAGCCAGGAGGATGGCAGAATCGTGGAAGCGGCATGGCATCAGACCCTCTGCACTGGAAATGCGATAGTCTGCTGTTTGATCCGCATTCTCCGGTGGCCGATGGGGGGGGGGACGTGTGGGAAGAAAAAGAGAAAAGAAGAAGAGAGGACCGGCAAAAAGACCAAGAAAAAGAAAGAATGATATATTGAGCTCTGAACCCCGAGCGGGGAGGTCGGCATGTTTATGGGACGAGAGATCCATGGTTTTAGGGGGGTTGAGGGTCTGGAAAGCTGTGTACTACATTGGGGATGTGTAGGGACGGAGGACCTGGGTCTCTGAGACTGTAATGGGGGGGCGGTTGATGGTTATGGGATGGGATAGGATAGGGATAGTGGACGGTCTGAGAACGGGATGCGGGTTTGCGTGGATAGAGATCATGGGGAGGGCGAAGCTAAGGAGAGTGTGGGTTTGTGCCGCTATGGATGATGATGATGGCAGAGTGAGCGGTTGGAGATGCCTAACTTGAAGTTATCACAGAGCAGAAAACTTGCGCTTTGGGAAAGATGCTTCTTCCACGCGTCATGCGGTTGCTGTTCATCGAATGGACATCTCCATGGCATGATCGCAGCTCTCTGCAAGATATGCGACCGAACCATTCGCCAACACTCAAGGCCGTATCACAATTTTGTGCCGATTGGTAAACGCATCATGCCCACTACCGCCTACGAGCGCCTTCACACTCGCTCAAAAACCTAGAGATCCCCTCCAAATCACCCGCTCCCCCAGTCCCAGCCCGCGAAGCCTGCCTACCGAAATAGGCATCCTCGTCCGTATACTCACTCTCCTGCATACTCCCATACCCCTCGGGCGACTCCACCGCCGGCTGCTCAACCCGCTCATAGCCCCCCCTCGAAGCATAGCTCCCCGTCGACGAAAACGGAGTGGGCAGCGCGCTCGACGGCGTCATCATCCCCTGCCAGTCGAGCTTTGCGGGCTGCTGCTCGGAGAAGAAATAGTCATCCGCTACGGCTTCACTGTCTGCGTCTTCGGGCCCGGTCGGAGCGAAAGGGAAGAGAAGCGCCATCTCCACTTCGTGGCTCTCGGTCCATGCTGCGTCTTCCCGCACGACGCCGTCGAAGACGCCGAGTTCTTCGCAGAGGAGTGACACGGTGGCGGCGTCGCAGCCTGGGAAGCGGACGCTGAGGATGGGGCCTTTGGGCGTGGGCGTTAGGGAAATGGGTAGGGAGCCGAGGGCGGAGAGCCGTTTCAGGTCGGCGAGGGTGAGCGATAGGGTTTTGAGTGCGTGTGCGAAGTCCGTGGAGAGCGCGCAGAGGAGACCTTCTGTGCCGAGGTTTTGCTGAGGCGACTCAGAACCCGGGATGGATGGCAGGAGGGCGGTGATGGTGGGGGAGAGGCGGAATTCGAGGCTTGTGCCTTTGACAACGGTGGTTTTTAAGGTGTCGAATGTGCGGAGTACCTTGTCCTCTGTTGGCATCACGGCTTTGAATCGCTTCTCGCCCGTGACGGGATGGACGCCATCGAACCTCGCCTTGCCGCCGGAGACAAAGAAGGCGCGGATGCCGGCGTTGACGTTCTGGATGACGTGCGCTTGGCAGCTGGGCGTTTGGCTGAAGTTTCGCACCCCTCCGAGACCATATCCACCTGCGGTGCGGTGTAGCGTTCCACCTGTGAGGTTCGGACGAAGTGATGATGCGAAAGGTGCGACCCCGCGCTGGCGGATGCCTTTGGCGACTTTGGTCGTGGAGAAGGTGGGGCGGTCGTAGGCGGCTCGTGCTTTGCTGGTTGAGCTGAGGTTGCGGAGGGTAGTGTGGAGCCAGCGCTGGGAGCGCGCTTGGCGGATGCGGGCGAGGGGATGTAGAGGATGTGATTGGGTTGTTAGGCGGATGGGTTGAAGGATAGGGTAGGCGGTGGAAGAGGAGGTAGTGGTGGTGGTTGAGGGGAGTTTGGAGCGTACGAAGGCGCTTGTTTTCGAGATGGCGAACCTATTGTCTGGGATTAACAGATGGGAAGGAGAGAAAGGGGACCAGAGCTGTACTTTGCGATTCGTAAAACCTTAGGCACCAGAAGGTGCCCGCTTGAAGGCGCCATTGTTGATAAGATGCAGTGGTGGGTAGAGAAAGAAGCGTCATGAGAGGGAGAGGCTCATGAAGGTGGCGGACTGTGTTGGCACTAAGCCGGATGCAGAACATCAACTAGTGCCAGGCAGTATTGGCATAGGAGGCATACCGTTACCATAAGATGAAGTTAGAGAGAGGTCATGATGGAGGGTAAAGAGGAATACAGGGTAAAAGTACACTTCATGGGGTAAAATGTACAAATGGCTAGCCGTTTAACTGAAGCAATCATCAATTTCAGACGCTTGGCTAGACCGATGGACCACCCCTAGGAGCAGGCTCCCATTGTGCAGAGTAGAGCACTGTTTGTAAAGTAATTGACGATAGCGCTTTTGTCTAAAAGATATGGATGCGAAGCTGATCGCCCTATGCCATAGCCAAATGCCATCATTTTCCGCCAGTATGGCCTAAATGAGAAGTTCATCGTACTCGAGCCATGATATGGTGCAAAGATGAGAGCACACGTCTGAAAGCCGAGGTCTTGCTATGCAACGACAAGCTCTGTAAACACCCGCTGAAATGCCCTATGCCGAACCTCCATCGACGACTAACTCCAAGCAATCTAGTGACCGTAGCTGATGGTAAGTGAAGCTAGAAGGAATTGAAATATGTGTGTATCGAACGTGATAGCGTGGACCTCGTAGCCAGTGGCCATGAGCTCCGAATCCCATGGCCTGAGCCCGTACATGGACTGGAGATTTGGCTCCTTTCTTTGCTGGTATGCTGAACGAATAGGCAAGGAAATTGTTTGACACATGAAAATGCTCTATCAAGTGCGGTCTGCTGGCACCCAAGACCCGATGTTATTGACACGCTTCGCGTACTCGGTCAGACTCGATATGCGACACAGTGGAACTCAACGCACGTTCTGAGGTAGCGAGGTAGACTGTGTCAGTCCAATAACTCATCGCTCAAGCTTGGCTTTGAGCTCCGAGTGTAGGAAGTCGCCAATCTTCTTGCGGTTCTTCATGTTGGTCGCACCATTCCGCCACGCCGATCTAAGCTTGTCGAAGGCAGGCTGTTCTTGTCCAGCGCCTTCGCCTTGCACGAGATCCACATAGTCGCGAGCGATGCCGTCCGTCATGACCTTCTGGCCTAGCGTAGCTTCATCGTAGTACTGAACGAGATTTTTCAATCCAACCATCGAGTCGCGTTGATTCGCATCTTCGAATGCAGTTCGACGGAACTCCTCGTACATACGGGTATTGAAGTTGCGTATCAAAAAATGAGACCAGAACTGATACAGAATATCCATATCACGATGGCATGCTCCGGGTCCAGAAAGCTCACGCTGCTGCAATGCATTGATACGGAAGCCATTGTACGACTCATGGGTCAAGTCGCTAGGCAAAGAGTCGATGGGCGTCTCCTTGTCTTTGACCCAAAAAACAGGTGATGCATTGCTGGTGGCTTGGCGCTTAGGTGAACCCATCGGGAGAGGACTCCGCGTGCGTTGCGCCAAGTTGAATTCACTCCTGATTAGAAGTCAGTTGGATGCTATTCCAGTTTCCTTGGTTTAGGTTCGGAAGTCCTTACAATTGGGGCCCGGTCGTGCCGTTGACGATTGGACGTGACTGACGTTCCTCAAATTTAGAGAACTCGTCAGTGATGGTCCGTCCATCAATAGAGCCGTTGGAGAATGTCCGTGATGAAGCCGAGTGGAACGGAGGTGGTAAAGCAGCCGAAGTACTGACTGGCTTACGGACAACGATCATGAGACTTTCAACTTGCTCATCGGTGAATGAGCTTGCATTGTGCATCCGAGGATCAGTCGGCGATACATCACGACCGTTCAAAACGGGTTCGCCGGCTGAAGCGAAGTCCGGGACTGCAGCAGGATTCGGTGTCTGCGTGGCAGAGGCCAGGCTTGGATTTCCGTTGGTCGTGGGACCAGCGGCGTTTGAAAGGTACACTGACGGATGGATGCCGTCGTGCTGCTTGTGTAAATTGCCGTCAGCCATGTGAGCTTGAGAAACATACGGTGCAGGCGTTTCTGGTATCTCGTCAAAGCCATAGGGAATGGCGAACACTGATGGCTGAGTAATTCGAGGTTGATGCATATGGCTTGAGCCTTCGTTCTGTGCCGAAGGATCCCGCTCCTCCATGTTAAGGACCCACTGCTGCCATCCTTCGTTTTTACGTAAACGATCGATACCGTCTTCTCCAGTACGGATCTCGATAGTCACCGAGTTGAGGCATACCAGTTTGATCAGTTCCATATCCTGTGTAAGCTGTCTGATCCGATTGAAGTTTGCCAGGACGCTGAGGAAAACAAAGCCCTTTGAGTCCATGTGCTTACGCAGGAACATGTCTTTGCAGAGATTATCGAGAGAAAAGTAATATTCCCTGATTAGCATTAGCAAGCCATTACCACTGATCACAATCTTTGACTTACATCTGCATGGAAACCATCCCGTACAAGTTGACTTGATCTGCGTAAGGGCTATATGGGACTGCACTCATGGTGCCTTGATTTCCCGGTTGGTAGCCATAGGCGTTGGCAATGTCTGTCTGGATGCTGGCGAGATGAGGCGCCGCCGGATACTGCCCATTAGAATATCTGCCATACGGTGCCGAATGTGGAATAGATTGCGAACGTGAGTTTGAGCGGAGACTTCTTGGGTGAGGATGGACTGCTGAAGATCCATGTTGTTGCGAGGGATGGCGCTCGTGATTCGATTGAGACTTTGTTGGTGGCATCATTGGCGCCTGGTATCCAGAGGCATGACCATTACCATAGCCGTTACCATTCATGTATGGTTGATTGGAGAATCCATGACTGCCATTGCCCCTACCACGATAGCCACCACGACCGCGTTCAGGTCGTCCATCCCCTCGTTCGCGCAGATTTGATCCAAAGAGTTCCCTTGAGTATTCGTATGGCCTCGGCCCTTCACTCCGTCGATCAGGACCATTAGATCGTGGGTAAGGATATGTGTCGATAGGCACGCTCTGGCGTCTGTCACCTGATTCTGCATTGACCAGCGCGTACTGGGTATTCAATGGTCCTGCATCGTTAGCTAGTACTTTGGAAGGTGAATGTCCAGATATTTCTTGATTGATATGTGTAGCAGTCGGAGCTTCTCGTACGTCGTTGGCGAATGGAGATTGGTTCGTGCTTGATTTCAGGCCATTCGATATCTGTTCCTTGCGTTTCTCTGTAGACGGGGATTCACCACCTTTGCGCTGCTCACGAACAGTAGGAGGTCCTGCACTTGCAGATCTCTTCGATTTTGCCCCAGTTGATTGGGTTTTCGACGAGCTCAGATCTGCTCTTCCACGATCATTGAATGTTGCAGCAGGCTGGTTGCCGAAGCCACTATGAGATCCTGGTCTATCATTATCGTTGCTTAGTAGATCGGCGTTGCCACCGCGACCAGTACCACCGTCCCTACCGCCGCGACTAGGACGGCCTCCGCCTCCCCTACGCATCTGAGGTATAGGCGTATTGAAAACCGCTGAAGGAACAAATGGTATTGCCGTCCACTTCTCTTTACCATGAGACTTCGGCACTGAGGGGTTCACCTTCTCCTTTTCTGCTTTGTCGGCTCGATCCTGAGCCTTCTTCTTCTCATCGTCTTGAGCATTATCGGGCGTCGGCCATGACATCGCATCGGCTGGTGGCGGTAATGGTGCAGCAGCGGCAGCGGGGGCTTTCTGGGGCTCTGCAATACGTGCAGGCTTACCGGATACTCTCCCTGGGATTAAACTTTTTAGTGAACCGCGACTGAAATTAAAGATTGATGGACATACCATCGTCGCCATTGCGTGTCCTACTGTCTGCTGTTTTATTTCCATCCCTTGTATGGCCAGACGCAGCATTTGCGTCTAGGTTACCAGAGTATCCCTTGGATTTCCTCTGAGTATCTTGCTTCTTGATCTCGCCAGCGTGCCTTGGTGCATTTGTACTGCCAATGCCAGCGTCGATGGCCTTAGCCGACGGAGAGACTAATTGCTTGCTGGCTCGCACTTTGGCCTCTTGTGCCTCTCTTCGTTGTTGCCAGAAATTGACGATCGGTGGTGGAGCTTCTTTCAGAGCTGGAGCTGCTGGTACGTCATCGCTCCAGGAGAGTGGGTCATCTTTGTGCTTTTCTGCCTCAGCCTTCTCAGCGCCTTTGCCTCCGTTCTGTGAGTTCTCGGACTGCTTGTCCCAAGTTGAATCGGAGGAGCCGTTCCGCGGCGAGAATGGATCATCCTCTTTCGGAAGGGTTGATGTCGAGGCCGTCCCGAACTCCGGAGATGAAGGCACAGAGCTCTTATTGGTTTCTGGCTTCTCTGGCGATGCAATCTCTGATTCGCTCTGGGTCTTAGAGTCTATTCCCGACGGCATATGGCCTTCACTAGCTGTTCTCTTCGGCGATGGCTTCTCCGCGTCTAGTGTAGTTTCAGGTACCGAGGGAGACCTCCCTTTCGCGGCTTGAGCATAGGAGAAGGTTGTCGCCGTATGGTCGCCATTGGTCTTTTGAGGTGTTGTAGCTGCCATGATTCTTATCAAGAGTAGAAGCCGAGTCGGGAAATTTTGTACAGCCGGATCAAGGGACGAACCGAACTCTCGAAGGTCCTACCGGTCGTAGGTCCTAGATGTCGACGCGACCATCCAAAGATCTAAAGTGTATAGAGGCACTTGAGCCCACCGAGCAGCTGGTCGTGGGAGGTCCACCCACTGCTCCACCCGCGCACCTTGCCTTGAGCTAATTTGCCGCCCCACCGACTGTTGGGAAGAAGTGGCTCGATAAAGTAGCTAGGCACAGATGTTGATAGCAGAGTCAGCGCTGCAGGGCAAGATGACTCTTAGTTTTCCTCTACTAGGCTAAAGTGAAGAATCTCAATTAGCGTTGCGAGCTCTGTGGTGATCGTCGGTGGTTTGCTCTTGAACGGTGAGATTCCTGATATATGTCCTCGAAGACGCTCTCCGAGTCGAGATCCGAATGTGGCGTTCGGCGATGTAGTATTGCTTGAAGAAAAAATCCCGCGTTTTGAAGGGTTGGGATCAGATGCTTAAGTTGTGGCCTTGTGCGGGTCTCGATTGTTTGCCAATTGCACTGAAGGTGGGGCTCGAAAGGTTTTCCTTCTTGTACAAGGCAGGACAAGCTCGTGATATGGTAAGTCAAGGTGTGAGGTATTGAGTGTCGCACTTTAAGCAGATTTGTCGCAGTTTTGAATGTGTGGACTGGAGGGGGAGATGCGGAGTTACTTGAGCAAGAAAGTCTCTTTTTTACTGGAGCTAAAACTGTTGCGTAAAGGTAGTGCGCCATGCAGTCATGACATCGAACTCCTTCCATTACTTTTACGCGAGCGCCAAAACCACATCACTCAATTCAATCGAACACTCCTGGATTATCATATATGTCATCTTCGAAGATTTTAAATCTTGCTGGCATTCACAGGGTAGTCAAGATAATTCCTGAATAAAGACCTGGCTTTGCCATCCATACAGACTTCTATTAAGACAAGCACTTGTGACCGTAGTCAGCATGAAGCCGTCCTTGCTAGAGACAGTCAACATAGACGACCATCAGATTATCGATTACTATGTCCCATCCAGTGCTGGCCTTTGTGCCAGGTAACAAACTCCTCGAATGCCACAGACCACACTACCCGCAAGTTTCGCCAACGCCTCCGAGACTACCTTATCCGTTCATCTGGCTTGCCCTTAGGTATCTTGTAAAGCTGTGATCATCAGCCGAAGGTCGTGTCGAGCGGCCTTCGTCCCCCAAAGGGTTTTTGTATCGTTGTTCTAATCCGTTGTGTTCGTTGTCTCCGTTCCCAACAGCATCATCATCTTCATCCTCGTCTGGCTCAACCAGTTGACCGTCTACGTCGGGGTTCAGATCATCGTCCATGTCGCTCAAGGTTTCGACATCATCTCCTGGAGCAGTGCGTTTTCCTCCTGGGCCGGCTGAAGGCTTTTTCTGATTATTGGTGACATTCATCTCTTCCATGAGCTTGCCAAGCTCTTTCTCGCGCTTACTCTCCTTCTCCTGCTGCCGGTCTCTCCGCCTCTTCTCTAGCTCGGGTCGGTAGTCTCGTTCGAATTCTAGGGCCTTCTCCTCCACAGCTTGGAAGAAGCTGTCTATACCTTGGCCAGTCATAGAACTCACCGGAACAACGCTGAGATGTCGATAGAATTCCTCCAACATCAAGCTCATGCTGTTCAGCAGAGAACCCATGTACCCGCTGCCGCCGCCCAGGCCGCCGCCCCCTCCTTCTACCCCACCGAAACTTCCCATGTCTTCCTCCCGCTTGAGCGCGGCTTGAAAGGCTTCAAAATCGGTCATCCATTCCCTTGCGAATTCTGCATCTTTGACATCTGTCTTGTTGAAAACAAGGATCATTGGTAATTTTGTTTTGTAGAGAATGCTACAAGCATACAGCATATTGCTCATGAAGGTGCTAGTTGAACTTGTGCGAGGGGTATCAATGATATATGCAATTACAGTAGGGAATGTTGATGCTAGCGAATCGAGTAATATACTACCAGATGCGCTCCAAACAAATACTTCGATTTGTCCTGGAGTATCGACAATTATGTTCTTGATTTTCTTAGCGTTTGGGGTCTCGGGATTTGGAAGAGTCCGCTTTTCAAGGATGTTCATAACCTGATCTATCTTGGTGGCAAAGATATTGAGAGAAGTAAGAATCCCTCCGTTAGGTCCCAGGCTGTATTCCCGCATAACTTCCTTGTAATTGAGCGAGTCTCGTATATCGATATTGCTATCGAATGGTACATTCCGGACAGCAGGATCTAGATTTACCAAATACGGAGGATCACGCTTCGAATGGAGATGGGAATTGATCCTTTGTATAAATGTAGTCTTGCCAGAACCTGAAAACTCGAGTTAGCCAGAAGCTATAATCGAACCACTACCTCTCCCATTGTGCACTGACCGGCCATGCCGACGCAGACAATAGCGACCGGCGATGTAGCCGCCATGACAGATGTGGTCAACCCAGCTAGTGATTCAATAATCGCCGTGCCAGCATATTGTAGTGATGTGATGAATATGTCCAGGTTTTTGGAGAGGCCTGAGCTCTGTCGACGCTTGCACATCCCGCTATCCCGACATTCGGCCGAGGAACGAAGGTGATTGGTTAGGAGATCATCCAGTGTTCAAAACCAAGCCAAACCTTTCTCTTCTGCGCACGAAATTGGGTACGAAGAAAGATGACGCTAGAAGATTTTGAGAGATCTCTGGCTGAAGAATACAAAGCTGCTGATGGAGGGCGCTCAGCTGAAGGGAACGAAATCGGTGGTCAGACCCATCGTCACCACAATCATCATTACAAGCGGAAGCACCACCGCGGCGGCGGGGAGAGAGAGCCTAGGCACAAGCGTTCAAGGCGCTCTGGACACGAATCGAGAAATCTGAATGATGTAACATCAGAATCTCAAAATCAGACCAGGTTGGACCACAAAGACGTGGAGGGTTCAGAGGAACAGCCTACTGAAGCCCTTCAAGCTGACAAACGTCCCATTCAATCCTCTAATAATGCCCGAGAAGGAGAAGTGCTCAAAAGAGATTCGTGGATGGAAGCACCCTCTGCACTTGAGATCGAATTCATCCAGAAGCGTAATTCCAAACCGCCCCAGCCTCCTCCATCAAGATCATCAAAGGCGGATTTCGATCTCAAGATCCACGAGAAAGAGTTGTATCAGCACCACCTGAAGGACTTGGCGGAAGGACGAAACATACCCGAAGAGATAAGGGAGGACTCCATGCAACATGTGGTTGATTACACTTTCGGCGATGCTGGCTCTCGATGGCGGATGACGAAACTTAAGAACGTTCTCAGGCAAGCTGAAGAGACTGGACGATCCGTGGACGATGTGGCCAACGATGTCTATGGTTCACTAAGATCGTTCGATGATGCAAAGGAAGAGCAGACCGAGCTTGAGCGGAGAGATACATACGGGCCTGGCTACGTTGGGATGGAGAAGCCTAGTGGAAAGCTCTTCCGCGAACGAGAGATCCCATTTGGTGCCCGAAGGAGCGATTCGAGGGAATTTAGCGATATATTCGCCCAAGAACCAGGGTCTCCATCAGTGAATGACAAACAATCAGCGTCATCGACCACTAACCCACTTGACCACACGGCGCTGAATAGGCTCAAAGCTCAAATGATGAAGGCCAGATTACGCGGCTCTCCAGATGCTCCCAGACTCGAAGCCGAGTATGAGACGGCCTTGAGATCCGTCGCAGCACCGGCAGAGCCTGCTTCCATTGTGCTTGGAGCCATGGAAAATAGAATGCTAGCTGGTGGCCGCAAGGGTGAAGTCAAGTCTGTCGATAGCAAACGCGGTCGAGAGAGGGGCCTCGTGGGAGAAAACGAGGACATGAGCATAGAAGATATGGTGCGAGAAGAGCGACGAATGCGTCATCAAGATGGAGGCGAGAGCCAACGTTTTGCAGAGAGAATAGCAAAGGACGTAAAATTTGACGTACCCTATCTCACTCACCACTATCGAACCTGGCTGATGCTTTCTTAGAATAATTTGGACTACATAGATGAAAATGCGACTAAGCTGGCCGAGCGTGTTCACAAGTCAGAGATTAATATCAAGAATGGTGCGATATCCGACTTCCAGAAGACGAATCGTATCCTGGATAACTGTCAACTCTGTCACCACGAAGATACGAATAAGCCTCCGACAGCGCCGATGATTTCCCTAGCCACCAGGACCTACCTTACTCTTCCCACTGAACCAGAAATCAGTGAGGGTGGGGCTTGCATTGTGCCAGTGCAACACCGGGTCAATCTATTGGAGTGTGATGATGACGAGTGGGAAGAAATCAGGGTAAGCCACCCTTATCTGTGAGGGATCATTCTTCTAACGACCGAAGAATTTTATGAAGAGCTTGACCCGAATGTATCATGACCAAGGTAGAGATGTCATCTTCTACGAGAATGCGGCGGTACCACAGCGCAAAAGGCACGCTGCTATGCAAGTAGTGCCCTTGCCGTACAGTCTTGGCGAGACAGCACCTGCTTTCTTCAAGGAGGCAATCCTCACTACTGACGAAGAATGGACCCAACATAAGAAACTCATCGACACCCTCGCAAAGGCAAAGCAAGGCCTTGGCAAATCAGCTTTTCGAAAAACTCTTGTCAAGCAGATGCCGTATTTCCATGTATGGTTCCAGATCGATGGTGGCCTAGGTCATATTGTGGAAGACTCGAATCGCTGGCCAAAGGGTGACCTTTTTGCGAGGGAGATCATTGGCGGCATGCTCGACAAAGGACCGGACATTATCAAGAGGCAAGGACATTGGAGGCAAGCGAGCGATCCCCAGATTGATGGATTTCGCAAGCGATGGCGAAGGTTTGACTGGACGAGAGTGTTGACCGACAACTGAAGATGTACAACTGTGCGCGGGGAGATGCTTCGGTTCGAAAGTAAGGCCTTCCAGTAATAGGCTTCTCTACTTATCACGACGCATCCCAGAAGACCACCCAAGAGGCTTGCGAAAAGTACCAAGATGGGCTATTGACTACGCTTCATAACAGACTGAGTGCAATTACATCTGCAAAGGTAAGAGACCCCTTGGTACACCGATTGGGCTTCCACGCTTAACGCTTGCAATCTCCGCTTACACAAGGAGCATAGGCTTGTCAGCTTCTCAGCGAACGAAGACGAGGAAGCGAAGAAGCGAAGAAGCTCCAATAAGGTGCCTGTGCCTTCTTGCGCAGTACAAATTGGGCTTCGGCGTTTCGAATTCCAATGGATAAGCTACGAAGCCTCTTGAATCTCACTGCTTGCTAATGGATAGTATGTCAGGGAGGACAATTGAGCTGCCGAATCGCAGGGATGAACACGTTCGGCACCGCACGAATGTACTCAATATACTGCGCGTGTGCAATTTCCCGATGACACTCCTTCCTCCATGGTGCTTCGAAAGAAGAGCTGGGATCGTGTACATAGTAGACAGCTCCTGTCTACGCGAAGTTGTTCATTGGATGGCTGTTTGAATGTGAAACGCACGACATACTGCATAGGTGCATTAGGCAGCGGCCACATGGCGATGCATCGCCATCTAATCTTTCCCACTGCTGCATCAAGTATGCTCTTAGGAGCGGATCTCTATCGTCATGTGGTTAAGGTTCGTCAGTCGCTTCTGAAGACTGACTGGCGATCGACACTTGCAGGCTTGATGGACCGGTAAGACGTGCGTTTCAACGTCGTTATTCAGTAAGAGTAATGCTGTGTACAAATTGGCCAGCATTGAGCCTCTGTAAAGCAACAGTTCGCTCTACCTATAGCAAACTCGCAGATCTGGTTATCAGTACTCGTTACGAGTGGCCAAATCGCAGCATGAAAGGCACCCGGTCAGTCATATTGGCCTGTTGTAGCGGTTGTCTTTGGTGTCATTGCTTAATTTAAGAAGTCCTGTACGACTAGCGAAAAAACTATGATGCTCCGGTTCGTTGAGCCGCTTGCGTCGATAGATCCCTGTCAGTGTCTTGGAAACTACTCTATTATCATGAATACTTTAATGACGGATCTCAAGTCTCAAATAAATCTAAGGGCGCTCCACCAAAGTCAAAAATCAACGGCTCTAAGCGACCGTTCTACGCGCAGCCCCCCGCTTTCCTAATTTCTAGCCTCTTTCCAGAACATCTTTCCATATTAGAGGGCGTTTTGACACGTGCGAGTCGACGGACTGTCGCTCAAGGCATTGCGTCTTGTCATACGGTACATGCGATCCATAGATTGGCAAGAAGCCAAGCGTGCCCCGCATACATCAACGGCCGCTGATGCACGCTCAACGCACATATGCTCGTACGCCGTACCTCGATCACCAGGACCAATCGCGGAAGCGCCCCGAATGGACAGGAATGATCCGAAGCAGGCCTGGTCATGTGTCATGCCAGGCTTGTTTTTGGACACTGCCGTATCAGCCAGCTAGGAGCAGTAGTCTTGCAGCATGCTGACATCCACCTTCATTCCTTTACATGCGGTCAAAGCAGATTGGAAGTAATTGCGATCGCTGGCTAAAAGCCGTTTAATTCTCCTCTCGCTACCCAAAAGCCCACCCCCCTTCCCCATCCACGACTCGGGTGCGATACCGAGACCTGCAACTGCGACCAGAAAAGTGATGCAGTTAATCAGCCCCAGATTCCCGATATATTTGCCATCTCACGCCGTAATTCACCCCTTGATACTGGATGCGTGATTGCAGTCCGAAAGACGCTAATCTAATCTTGGCAACAGCGGAACGCAGTTATTTTGTTGCTTCACCACTGTTCATCGATCCTCTAACTTCCTTCACCAGCAGTCTCTCGCTTATTATGTAGGGAGCCCCAGTTCAATACTCCTAAGGTACTCGACAATGCTTCCAGGATAGGTTTCGACAAGGGTTGCAGTACCTTCACTCAACCCTATAGTGTGATCTGTATTCACCGACACCCAGCATGGTCAATTGGACGGCGCTCGACACCCACACGGAGTACCCGTGATCAGGTTGCGCCAACAGCCATCAACCAGAAATCAAGACTTTGCGCCCTGCAAGAATCATGTCCGGCGCTCAACCCACCATGGCGCAGCAGCAGAGCGTTATTAGCAACACCCTCGCCGGCAGCAACTCTGCTCACCAGTCAGCCTCATATCCCCCGCCACAGCAGTATCCTTCTCCTTCCCTGCCCGGGTACGCGTACCCTCCGCCCACCCCGGGCCAAGGCACCGAGCCAACTTATCGCGCATCTCCAACCGGCTCAAATGTATCACTCCCATCGCTGAGCTTGCCTCCGATTCGTACCGTTGATGGTAGACAGCAGTCGCAACAGCAGCACGGTGGTCCGCCTGCGTCGGGTCCTCCCTTGCCTCCACCGATCAACCAGCAGTACTATCCAGGCCACACCTTACCGCCTCCTCAACATATGAACGTGACGTCGGATCCAAACCAGCATCTGCGCTATCCGTTGCCGCCGCCGCCAGATGGGAGAATTATGTCGGGTGGGCGACACAAGAAGGAGATCAAGCGGAGGACCAAAACGGGTTGTTTGACGTGTCGCAAGCGACGGATCAAGGTAGGCCGACTTGTCTCCGCAATATCGTAAAGTTCTGAGCGACGTGACTGTGATGACCGGCTTTCCGACATTACTGTGAGATGGTTGGAGGTGTCGAGGTTCAGATAGCCTTTTACCGAGTTCCCTCGTTGTTTGCGATCGGTTAGTAGTGACCCGCAACAAGCGAGTCCACTATCTGTCGCTCGTGCCTGCTCTACCTTGCGATGCTCATTCACTTGCTTCCCCCAACCTTAGCACCACCTTCATCTATCATTCGCTGACTTGGCTGTTCGCTACCGCAGTGTGATGAAGCACACCCTGCTTGTCGCAATTGCCAGAAAAGCAAGCGAGACTGCCTGGGCTACGATCCAATCTTCAAAGCGCAACCAGGCCCTACTGCAATACAACCTGCTCCCAGTGCTTCACCCAGCATGCAGACCACACCATCGGCCGCCGCTCCCTACCCTCAGCCACCACAAGGCTACGTTGCCGCCGGTGCACAACCCTACGTAGCTCCACCTTCGGCAGGAGCAACCTCACAACGCTCGTCTGCCGAGCCTTACAACCATGACTATGGTGCAGCTATCGATCCGGCATTGGAAGCAACTGGCAACCACCAGGCGCAATCAGCTGCGTATGATGGCGTCCACGATCTCAAACGTGGTCTGGAGGACGGGAGCGATGGCAACAGAGGTGAAGATCCCCTCCACCTGTGCAATGGCGGCTTCGAACCCCATAACCCACCACATCAGCATTTGGTCACCACACTAACATCCATTCCCAGCGAAGCGAACTAAAGTCGACGAACTCCTAGCCCTCCGAGGCGTCTCACCACCATCCACCGTCGGCGTGCCCAAACCCATCCCTCCTGCTACCTACGACGAAATCAAAAGCGTATACTCCAACGCCTACGGGCCAGCCCTCGACAAATTCTTCGAAACCCGCTGGTTCCAACTCCGCGGCCTGAACCACCTCCTCAACGACACCCGCCTCTGCGAACAGTTCGCCACGCTAATCCAACGCTTCACCATCGAACCCACCCACAGCCAATACTTCGCCGCCACGGCTGCCACCCACAGCCTCGAAGCCAGCGTCATCTGGGGCATGATGGCCCTGAGCCGGCAAGTAGCCAACACCCCGAACCCGACCAACGGCCAGGTCAACTACCTCGAAGTCAACGACGGCGTCCAGGACGCCGCCAAGCGCTTCGACATCTTCGAGAATCTCATCCTCGGCCAATACTTCGACGCCAAACCCGAGCCCGAGCCCGACAAAGAGGCCGCCGCCGCGCGCAACGGCACCGTCTTCGACGAGCAGCTCAAGAGTCGCGAACGCGACTTCTGGCGCCTCATCCACACCTTCCTTACCATCCACGACGACGACGTGGCCATCGACGACACGCTGGCGAACTGCCGCAACCTGCTCGACAGCAAGGAAAACCGCGACGTGCTGTATTCGATCGTCATCGCGCGGCATCTGGGACCCCGCGTGCCCGAGTTCCCGAACAACCTCCCGCAGCCGCCGGATAATGAGGAGAATGCGGAGAAGACAAAACTGCATGTCGCGAAGACGTTCATTGAGTCTGAGGCGGGAGGCAAGGGCACGAATCAGGTGATTCAGAGGGTGTGTGGCATGGCGATTAGGTCGTGGACGATGCCGCGGTGACGGAGGGAGAGGCGAGAGACGTTCTCTATGATTTCGGATGGGAAGAGGTGGGTGGTGAGCATAGGTCGGCATTGAGCGTGCTTTCCGGAACGAAAGATGATATCCCACGTGCTGTACGCTTTTGCTGGTTCTCTTGGCTTTGCAAAGCTCTATAGCTAGCGATGCTAAAGAAGAAGGGCCGGATGATGTAAGTTTAGTAGAGATTTATAGCCAGGCATTCTAATGAAGCATATCCATGCTTTTGAACCATATAGCACATCAGAGAGATCGTATCATAGCCTTGTTATCTTTCGATGACCCATATCCACGGAGCCGCAGTGGAGGTGCCCGTCCCTCCGTCCACCCCCCCCCCCCCCCCTTCCTCGCCGCAGAACGAGACCCCAAACGTCGCGGTGCGCCCTCTACCACCTCCACCCCGCGTATCTTCTCGCCACCAGCTCGTCGCTTCCACACATCCATCCATCCATCCATCCATCCGTATCTCCCCCCCCCATAGCCCTCACACCAGCATCCCACCTTCAATGCTTCCCACGGTGGTGAGTTTCTCATCCGTACGGCATATCCTTCTGCTCCGGGACCCTGCTCTTCAGCTTCCCCGTCTCGAGCATCGAGCGGATATTCGCGACGTTGAACACCTCCATGGCGGTTTGTGTCTGGAGCACAGCGGAGCCGTCAGCTGTGTCCTTCTGAGTTTTGCACCCTTGTTGCCCCTCACCAAAAGAAGGGGAACCCACCTCCACACTCCAGGTCCCCATATGCGGCAACAGCATCACCCTCGGGTTCGCCACCAGCCCCCGGTGGATCTTCGGTTCCTCCTCATACACATCCAGCCCCACGGACGCGATCGCCCCTGCCTCGAGCGCGGCCACGAGCGCCGCTTCGTCGATGACGGCGCCGCGCGCGGTGTTGATGATGGTGGAGGAGGGCTTCATCTGTGCGAATTGGGGGGTGGAGAGGAGGTGGTGCGTTGAGTCCTGTGAGGGGGAAGGGGGGGGGGGAGGAGTCAGCTCATCCGTGGAGTAACTGGAGTGCGGAGATTGCGCAAGAGGAGTGGGTTGGTGGTAGTTTGAGGATTATGGAAGCGCACGCACATTCAGCGGCAGGTTCACACTCAGCACATCCACCGCCCCCAACAACTCCTCCCAACCCACCCACCTCGCATCGCCCTCCTCTTCCGCAGGCAGCCGATGGCGGTTATGGTACACAACGCTCATACCCAGCGCCGAAGCCTTGCGCGCGAGGTTCTGCCCGATTCCGCCCATGCCCAGGATGCCGAGCACCTTGCCCTCCGGGTCGTGGCCCAGCGCGGGAGGGGGAGCGCCGCGCCAGGCGCCGTTGCGGAGGGAGAGCATGGAGGCGTTGAAGTTGCGGAGGGCACCGAGGAGGAGGAAGAGCGCAGTGTCGGCTGTGGCGGCGTTGACGGCCGTGGGGACGTGGGAGATGGAAATTCCGGCGGAGGTGCAGTCTGTGGTTGAGAGTTGGTCGTAGCCCGCTCCTAGGTAGTGCGCGGTTGTGGCGTCAGAGGTTTTCATGTCCTGTCGTGTCGAACGAGTGGTTGCCGTGGAATGGTGGGATGGTGGGATGGTGGGGAGTGGGGGCAAAGGGGGTTGCTACCGTTGTGGCTGATGCTCTTTACGCCCACCCCGTCTTTACCCAGCGCGTGAACAATTTCGCCTTCGATCTTGCCGGTGATGGAGACGCTGCCGAAGGTGCGGTAGATGTGCTTCACGCCGTCTAGGGCACCGCTGCGGCATTCGGAGAGGAAGTCCTTGGGATTGGTTGCGGATGTAGTGATGAGGTCGGCGAGAGAGGAGAGGGATTCGTAGGCTTCGCGGGCGGGGGCACTGGAGGCATTGAGTGGTCAGTGTAGGTAGTGAGGCGTGGGGAGGGGCCCTGGGATGAGAGGTGGAGGGATTGGGGGTGGTACTGGTCTATGGTGCCGAGGAGGAGAACTTTGGGTTTGGGCGCCATTTGTGGATAGTGCTGAGATTAGGCTGTGACGGGTCAAGGGAAAAGAAGGGTTAGAGAGTTGGATAAAAAAAATCGCAAGTAGGTGGACAGACAACGAATAAACAGAAAACCGTGCAATCAATGGAGAGAAATGAGGAAATTCGTGGTACTCAAGTGGGATGACGTGGGGCGAGATTGAGAAAGGCACGGGAAGGTTTTCGGCAATTGATCGGCGTGTAACTCCCTACTTTAGAGCAGTGAAAGTAGTCGACAACAATTGTCTCAAGTACGCCCAGCAGCCTCCGGTGCTTCCTCCGACTGTTTCTCAGCGTCTTCAACATCTTCCTCATTCATAGCCAACGCAGCAGCGGCCGGCAGCGTGTCCGCCTGCGCGTCTTCGTGCTCCTTATAGATCTGTTCGTGTTGGGGCTTCACACCCACAAGCTTGACCTTTTGCGCAACCTCTTTCATGATGTCTTCAAGCTTCTTCGAATGCTCCTCCTTGACAACTCGCAGGGTCGCTTCCAGCATAATGGTCAGGCAGGTGAGTTCCGCTTTGTTGGGATGGAAGTTCACAACAGCCTCGGCCATGCGCTGGATTTTGGCCTATGTATTTAGAATCCAAACTCCCACTCATGAATGTCAAGGGCTTACAGTGTCAACACTGTGATACGGAGGCACCTCTTTTTCAGTCTGGATTGTCTCTGCCATATACGCCTGATAACCTCAGGTTACCCAATGTTGAGGGAAGCAGGCGAGGACATCATGGTCTTACATCGAAAATTGTATCAAAGTACAATGCGGGATCGTCAGGGCCTCCTTTGCTTGCTTGTGGAAGAGCCATGGTGCGATGTTCGAGTCGCGAAGATGAGGGGGCCTGGTGGATTATGATTTATGTTTGAGAATATCTCAACGTTGTTGTCCAATGCGGTGGCACCAGATACTTCCTTTCACAAATCAAAACAGTAGTCGGGAAGGCTCAAGTGCTAGACAGGATTCTGAAGATGTTCCAGAGTTATTGATGAAGATGTCGAACCTGCCCACAACATCAACCTTATGACCACTTAGACGTGTGAAAGGGTGCACAGTTTTCAAAAGCAACGTATTGGTAAGATACTTACAGATCTCCTTGGTGCTAAGAGGTGTAGCTTGGCTTCCCACTCACTCTGCTTGATCTTCGACGGCCGCTTGAATCTTCGGTTGTCATAGGTGCATCTACGTTCTGCTGCTTTGGGGTGTCAAGGGGCTTGCTCCTGGTCGGAACCTTTGCAGTGGGCCTTTGCTTCTTGCCCATTGGTTTCTGCGGGTGCTCGTCTGCTTCGTGGTCTACCCCATTTACAATTTCTGGCTTATCTGAACGCTCTCCGTTTGTGCTCTCCTTTTTGATATTCTTGCTCCTTGATTTCTTGGTCACTGGCTTCACTGGGGCTTCTTCTTCATCAACTTCAGCCGAATCTGCTGCTCCTGCCTTCTTTCTCTTGGATCCTTTCTTGGCAGCATTCTTCGGCTGCTCCTCGTCCGCATCTGACCTATCGACCTCACCATTCAGATCTACATCTTTCTTCACAGGACCAGTCTTTTTCTGCACACTAGGCACCACCGCACTTGTCCTGCCACCAACAGTCAAGAAGACAAATTTATATCCATTTGGCAATGTTGTAGGAGCGTTCTTTTTGCCTTTGGTCCATCGGTACTTGAAGAGCCATTCTTTTGGAAACTTGCTCGAGTCGGCTAGTGTCTCCACAGCGAGGCCACAGACGTAATGGATAGACTTGTGGAGCTGCGAAATTTGAGGGGCGGACAATGTGTTACTGTATTGTTCCGGGTGCATGCAGGCATCATACATGATCTCATCGCTGCAAAATGGTCAATATGCCTTCATATCGATACCAGACCTGAAGATGGAGTAGAGAGACTGACCCAACCCAGTTACCAATTCCGCTGATATTCCCTTGGTCCAACAACAGCGCTTTGACAGGAATCTTCTTTCTTCCCAGCAATTCCGTCAGCCATTCCTCTGTGACGATGTCCCTGTCAATTACAGGATCAGGACCATTCTCCTTCAGAGGCGATGTCTGCCGTAAATCTGACGCCGCACAATCTACAAGCCTTATCCTTGCGAAGCGGCGGGAATCAACAAAGGCGGCTTCGCACTTTGGCTCCTCGCTAGTTTCGAGTAGAAACTTCCAGTACTTTGGTGGCCATACGTCAGAGTCCGAGTTGGTGGACTTTAAATATGCCGTAGTCTCATTGCGGATCTTGAACCAGCCTGCCATACCGAAGTGCATCACTGGGTGGGGTGGAGACGACATCTCCATCCTGAGGAAGTCAAAGTCTGATTAGTTTGGGCTTTTCAGGACCGAGCATGACCCAACATGTCTTATTCACCAATAATAGCATATTTGGAAGCCCGACTTGGCCCTTCCTAAAGCAAGTGCAGCAAAAAGGAGGTCTTTGGGGAAATCGCATCAGAGCAAGGTATAGCGGGCCAGAGAGACTCAAAGACCACAAGTAGCGAGACGCACTCAAAGATTTAGAGGAGAATTTGTGATCTGAGGAGACGAGAAGGAAATTCGTACCAGAAGTACTTCCCCTGCTGCCTCGCATTCAGGACTTTCTTCCCCGTCAACGCCTTTTCGAACTCGGCAGCCGAAGTGCCAACTTTGCCAAAGACATTTTCGTCATGCTGTGCTTTGACGACGGCTAATGTCTTGCCGACGATGTGCTTATGCAGGAAGTGGACCACCCGGGCGACTGGATCTCGTCAGCATCGAAAAACTGATGGACTTGGACCTGCTATGGTAGGTGATTACCTTCTCCGATCTCAGGCATTGTGGCTAGAGCAGATAATCAGATGATGTCGTGTCGAGATGCTATTCAAGATCGAGACGGATGTCAAACGCGTCGATATTCAAAGGCAGCTGGAGCAATAAGTCGATTTGGGTATAGACCTATAAAGTACACTGATGGCAGCGCGCTAATTGCTATACAGAACAGCAGGAGGAAGTCAAGATTAGAAATGGAGACTTGTCGGAGTCGTGAAAATCACGTTTATTGAAGATCTCGCGTAGCTGGGCCGTTACCCTTTTGGGACAATCGATAGCCAATCGACATCATCGTTATCAAGATTATTCACTCTAGTAATACTTTATACATGTAGTTTTCGATGGCCTGGTTCGAGATCTTTCAACTATAGATCATATTCCCGGAGACCAGTTCTTGCTCTGATTGATTCGGTCGAAGCTCCATTACGGATACCCTCAAGGAAAACGCTTTCATCTGCACCGTATCTCAAAGTGGCGGGCTTCTTCTGGGCCTCCCCCAAAGCACCACAAGCCCCCTCCGCCCCCAATCCTCAAACCATGTCCAAACCACCCACAAAACCGACCCTGACTCCCCAGTTCTGCTTCAACCAGCGCGCTCTCCGCGGTACTTCTTCCTCCCCTCCCCTCCCCCTTTCTAACGCCCCATCCCCAACACAGACTTCCTCCGCCTCTCCCGCAGCACCATCGACGA
>JAABUS010002910.1_pt1 | contig 29899 bp, 40 predicted proteins | sample 5560161 | NCBI WGS metagenome assembly JAABUS01 (sample SAMN10711885, study PRJNA513376) | rock metagenome | isolation source: Antarctica rocks | place: Antarctica: Victoria Land, Trio Nunatak nord | collected 2016-01-04
CTCAGTCGAAAGCTCAGCAGAAAGATCAGTAGAAAGTTCGATATCGAGTCATGAAGAGTGCGTTCTATTGAGTCAGTTAGCATTATTTCGTACGAAATAGAAAGTACGAAGGAAGAAAGAAGTGAGAAGAAGTAAATACTCTGAATTCTCTGAATTTCCTAGCGTCGACCTTCGGCTGAAAGCGAAGATTACTAATCACAGAGGTAACAGTACTGTTCTCAAGCCATGTAGAAAGCATTGTTTGAAGCACTGTTTGACGTGATCGACGCGTTTGATAGAGCGTTTGGTAGGGAGTTTGGTAGGGCGTTTGGTAGGGAGTTTGGTAGGGCGTTTGGTAGGGAGTTTGGTAGGGAGTTTGGTAGGGAGTTTGGTAGGGCGTTTGGTAGGGAATTTGGCAGGGCGTTTGATAGGGAATTTGGCAGAGAATTCGGTAGGGCGTTTGGTAGGGAATTTGGCAGGGCGTTTGATAGGGAATTTGGCAGAGAATTCGGTAGGGCGTTTGGTAGGGAATTTGGTAGGGCGTTTGGTAGAGAGATTGGTAGGGCGAGTAGGTGAGCGAGTAGATGGGCGAGTAGGTGAGCGAGTAGGTGAGCGAGTAGATGAACGAGTAGGTGAGCGAGTAGATGGGCGAGTAGGTGAGCGAGTAGATGAACGAGTAGGTGAGCGAGTAGGTGAGCGAGTAGATGAACGAGTAGGTGAGCGAGTAGGTGAGCGAGTAGATGAACGAGTAGGTGAGCGAGTAGATGGGCGAGTAGGTGAGCGAGTAGGTGAGCGAGTAGATGAGCGAGTAGGTGAGCGAGTAGGTGAGCGAGTAGGTGAGCCGAACTTCATTGAACATTGATCTCTAACTGTAATAGGTTTAGCTTCCGTGATCTCTAACTGTAACAGGTTTAGCTTCACGGTAGCTTCAGTAACCTTGGAAAAAGAGCCAACCGTTTTACAAAGAATCGAAATAAGGTTTCCGAACGCTAGTGAAAAGGGGTCAAAATCAGTCAGTAGAAGCAACTGCGTTGCTAATAAAGTATTTTGGAGATCGGAGGTTCTAATCTAATCTAATCTTATCCAAAGTCCAAGCTTCTACTGCGGAAGATCGGCGCGCAGTCATAAATACACAACGAAGATCAAAACCATTCAACCCAACCCACACCAAAAATGGATGACCTCGACGACCACCCACCCACCCCATCCGCCCCCGACACCACCGACCCAGACCTCACAGACGAGCCCCAAGACTTCCGCTTCCTAACCACCCTCTCCCTGTAAACCCCCCCCCCAAACCCCACCTCCACCACCCCCCCTCCTCTCCAAACTAACCCCTCCCCCTCCCCTCTACCCACCAGAACAACCCCCACGCCCACCCTCCCCCGCCGGGGCGAAAAAGATTTCGAACCCCACGGCACGCTCTTGCAACAAGACGTGCTCGGCGCCTCCCGCGCCGCCATGCACGCCGCGCTCTCCCACCCCCGCACCCACAACCCGAAAACGAACGTGGTGGGCATCTTCGACACGAAGAGCGGAGAGACGGTGGTGGAGAGGCCGACGGGGGGGCATTTCCGGACGATGGGGAGGGGGCGGCGGGAGGGCGGGGTGGGGCTGGTGCCGGAGGAGGCGCTGTATTTGTGTGAGAGGGGGGGGTTGGAGGTTAGGGTGAGGGGGTGGGGTGGGGAGGGTGGTGGTGGTGGTGGTGGTGGTGGTGTAGAGGGGGAAGAGGGGGGGTGGCCGATGAGTTTGCAGGCGGCGTATGCGTATTTGGTGGGGATGGGGGGGTTGACGCTGGAGAGGTATGTGGTGTATGCTGGGTTGAAGAGGAGTGGGTATATAGTGGTGAGGGCGCCGGGGTGGGATGGAGGGGAGGGGGGTGGGGGTGGTGCGCCAGTAACAGGAGCGCCAGTGCTGGACGCTCTGGGTATGTGGAGCTGGCTGTACAAGGCACTATTTCAGGCCAAGCCGATAGATCCACCTCCAGTGGGTCCGCTTGTGGGACCGGGGTTGTATCGCAGTTATAGTAAGCCATTGATTTCCCATTCGAGGGTTTAAATGCTAAAGCGCAACAGACGACATCTACCGCCGCCTCTCCATCATCCCATGGCACGACCCCAGTCTCTCAACCAACCCTGAAAAGCCCCGGCGCGCTCAAAACAGAGATCCCTCCGCCCCACCGCCCCTCCGCCCCTGCTTTCACGTCTACAAACCATCCCCCACCTTCCGCAAATCCTCCCCCGGGCCCCCAGACTTCTACATCGCCGTGCTAAACGCCCGTCTTGATTCTTTCCCCACACTCGCCGAGCTCTCCGACCTCCTGCAATGCACGCCCTACTCCCCTCCTCCTGCAGACACCGAAGGGAAACTGTACCAGAAACTCAGACATGGATATCGGAACGTCATGATTGCGGTTGTGGATCAGGGCGTTGTGAGCTATATGCGGATCGCGGATGCTGGGTTTGGTAAAGAGAGGGTGTACGAGAGTGCGGGTAGGGGAGGACGGGGAGGGAAGAGAGGGGGAACGGGGAGGGGGAGAGGGAGGGGTGGTAGGAGATAAATGGGAGTGTCTCCGCGCAGATCGAGACCTTTCTCGTAGGGGTTACGGAAGAGGTTGTGCTCGAGCAGGGGAGAAAATGTTCGATCTACCATCTTCTATAGACGTTCGGCCCATGGTGGAGTGGGAGGAAGAACGCATATGCTCGGATGGGGGCTTGGAGAGAGGAATAGGGCGTGGAGAGTGTGTGATGAATAGGACCCCGGTGCCGTAGAAGATACGGTTATCTTTATGGGCCCCATTAGGCCCATTAGCTGTCCAGTTCCATGGCTTCCTTGTACCTGTGCTCCCCCTTTCTTGGGTATGTTGCTACTCTCTCATTCCCTAATTTCCTTGACTTGTCGCAGGATCATGTATCCCACATCCCCAACACCCGATCCCTTACCCCCAGTGGCACATAAAAAACCCTGTAGAACTTCTCAGCACCATGAGACCAACATTACCCCCCCCAAAGTAACTTACCGTTCCTCGCAACCCTACAGCAGTGATTATCCTCGCATTGTGCAAAACACTGCCTTCTCTCCCCCCTCTTGCTAAAACCAGTGCCTCTAAACCTGCAAAAAATCCGCCGCCATCAACAACTCCAAACACAGCTCCGGCGGAATCTCCATATCCGGCACATCTATCAGATCTTTCATCCTGAGGTTGTAGTACAAATACTCCGCCACCTTCTCCATTGTTATCGCACTGTTTGCACTCGTCTCCAATTAGCATTGCCCTTTGCCCCCTTACAGAGCATCACCTCCACCGCCTCCACCACTGGGTATGCAAAGGGAAAAAACACGCACTTTATAGTCTCGAAAAAACACCGCCCCGAAGCCGCCTCAGCGAAGTTAGAAGTTGGATCGAGCATTTTGCGGATGGTGCCGGCGACGTAGGCGGCGTCGCGCGACACGATGAATTCGAAACCGTCGGAGGAGATGAGGGTGACGTAGGGGGAGGGGGTGGGCGGGGGCATTGTTGGGGGTTTTGAGGCGGTGGGTGGTAGGGGAAAGGGGAGAGGGGGGATATTGGTGAGAGGAGGAAATTGATGGGGAAAGGGTGGGTCGTGGTGAGGAAGATTGGGAAGGAAAGAAGTGGCTTGTTGTGGTGGTGGAGGAAGGACTCCGCTCAACCCTAACCCTAATACAAGCACGCCCTTTCTCATTCGTAATATAGGAACTTCACTATAACGCTTGAAGATGACACTCAATGCACAGACCATAGATAGTGTTCTATTTGAGAGCTTTGTCAATAGAAGACTGTTTATGCAAAGATTTTAATTTGTTCCGAACATACTTATATACATAAAAGAGTAAGACTACAACTCAGAAGAGGATGGATACAAAGGCTAAAACCTGCAATATTACCCCGTCTGCGCATAGGGATCTTCGAATTCTACCGCAAGGAAAACAATGTGGTCTAGTCACTGCGCCTTTATACATCTATCCAAGGATCCTTGTTCATAAACACTTTATACAATGTCTTGCTAATAGCCGGACCAATCCTCCTGTCCGAAACAGCACCATTCTTATTCGCAGCTTTCTGAACACCCCTTCGTCAGCATATGTGCAAGAGAAACCCTCTACCAAGGTCTCGCATACCTTGATATCCTCCAAAGCGGTCGGCCCGTCCTTCCTGAACCCATGCACCAAGCTAAGAATATTCGGGTGCTCTGTGGTGATACCCTGGGCAACCGACGCGGTCACCCTAGTGACTTCTTGCAGCGTTTTCGAGTAGGTATCATGAGCGTCTTTGCCGGAATGGAATTGGCCGGATTCCATGCAAAAGGAGGTGTCGAGGTTCATGCGCTCTTGTCTATCGTTGATGTTAATCGACGAAAGTAGGAGAGAGAGGGGGGTTACGTACTTATATGGGATCGTAGATATATGTTGTGTAAAGTTGGCGACCCATTCTACGGTTTCGACGGTAGCAGCGGTATGGTGGATCAAGCACTTGTGTAAGACCTGCAATCGAAGGAGGGCGTCTTCGATCATGTCTTCGTCCACATACTGGTCTGCTGGTTTCTTTCTTTTGGGCGCTTGTCTCTCGGTTGTTCCGGAGCTATTTCCTTGGCCATCTTGGTTCAGTACTGCGGCCTGATACGCTCTGTTTCGAATTGTTTTGTTCTTCCGCATCCAAGCATTCAGGCCTTCGATTAGATATATAGGCGTACAATCTTCGAACTTGCTTTTCAGCCTAAGCACATGCGCTTCCAAATCCTGATTGTCAAGATCAGCAGCATCAGGTGAAGCCAGCGCCACGAATTCTTTGGCGGTCATTAAGCACATAACATGCTTTTCGTCCTGGATCGAAATTGTATGCAATGGGTCCCAATGCCCTTTCTCATGGTTGTATATGCGATCAGCTTTCCGCCTCCACTTGATTATATTTGGTATGGGACTTTGGTATACGTTTGTGTCGACGCCCAGGTTTTTCAAGATTTCTCGAGCCTGAGTGTCAACGCTTTGCCCATCGATCGATGCTGGCAAGTCTACAATCATCTCGGTCGAAGTGAGCTTCTTATCCAATTTTGACCGATTTATTTCTGCCAAGTCTGCTGCAATTTGCTTTCCCCGTGCTTTCTCCTCTTTTTCTAGCCGCTTCTTCTCCTTTTCATCTTCTTTCTCCCTAGCCTTACGCACTTTCTCGGCAGCTTTTAGAGTTTCTTTCTCCTGAGTTTTGGCCGCTTTCTCGGCCTCTGTGAGTTTCGCTTTCCTGGATGGCTTGCTCGTAGCAGCTGATTCGGCCTTTTCAGGAACAGTATCGGCACCACCTCCATCGCCTTCCGATTCTAGTGATAGGACTGGGAGCCTAGCCTCGTGCTTATCGCCAGACTTCTTGCGGCCATTCGGAGGCTTCTTTTGCGGAGGCGCTTTAAGGCTAGCTAGCAATGCGGCGGTTCGCTTTGAAATCTGAGCAACTGACACAGGCTCCTGCAGTGTTGCCGAGAGCGGATCATCGGGAAACTCATCATCTGATTCTTCATTTAGCACTGAAGGTGGGTTCAGAAGGTTCCTTGAATGATCAACGATATCATTCTTGTGTGGTGATGAAGTAGAGACAATCGGGTCAGAAAGGTCAACCCATTGATCTTTTCGAATAGCAGTTGTTTTTGTTCGAGATGTAACTTTCGAAGACGAAGTGGTGCCCTTGACATGGGATAGCTGAGGGATAGGAAGGTTGTTCTTGTCGCCCAGTGGGGGAGTTAGTCTTCGTCTTTTGGCCGGCTTTTCCGTCCAACCATTAAAACCAGCATTGTTGTGAAAGTCGTCTGATAGAAAGGAAAAGTCTGTGCTGCTTGCATCGACTTGGATTTTCTCCATGCCAAAACCCTTCGAAGGCCCTGAGATTCGGGAAGGTGCTTCGTCATCGGTACTGAGAAGATCAATCACTTCTAGTCCGGACATGCCGGGAACACTCGATATACCCTCAACGCAGAAGCCAATATCTCCACGGAGAGAAACCCAAACACAGTCTCCTCAAGCCAACTGCTTCAATGTGCTAGTTTCTCACCTAAGCCTTATACCGTTGCTATGCTAAGAAAGGAAAGCAAGTGAATCGAAAAACGAAGCTGAACAGGGTGCATTAAGCGAAATGAAGCAAAGCAAGCGCAGCTGTCTAATTTTGCAAGGACCAAAACCCAGTATCTGTCGATAGGTCAGCTTCCTGTGTCCCGGTTGAGGAATTGGATAACGCGACAAGCGCGACTCGGTTGGCGCGTTAACCCGTGCTGCGGCTCTGTTCCGCTCCAGCCTATCGATCTGCATCATTGTTGGAAGCTTTTCCAGGTACAGTAGAGAGCAGTTCTACAAAGATGTTGATTCAGATAGCTTTTGCCAAGGTTATCAATGCCGTCTTCATCGTTCCAATAACCGTTTTAGCTTGTCACTTGTCGTGTTTTAGATCTTGAGTTGTCTCATTGGTTAGAGATCTATAGCAATCGAAACTACAACTTAGCATGCTAGTATGGATGGCTGCAGATTCTGTATCACTTTTTCAGATTGAGAGCCAACGGAACCGTCTCACTACCTCATCTATGAGTAAGGGACCTGTTGTCCTGAAGCCTAATACTAGGTGTGGCTACTGATATGAGACCTTGTTTCACTCGATCAGTAATTTTTCCCAACTTATTTTCCCCCTCTTTGTGTAGAATTTCTGATAATTATCAAATCCTCCAACGCGATCTTGCCATATTCAACGCAAGGAACTTGCAATTCAAACTACAACACTAGCATCATGGCTGTGACTATCGTCGATTCTTTAACTACACTAGTAGCTCTACTCGACTGTCTCGAGAATATCCCTACCCAACCGCCTTCCTTGTACGTGGATCTTGAGGGTGTGAGGCTCTCCCGACATGGCAGCATCTCCATCATGCAAATCTGCGTCCTACCTAGGACCCATGTATTTCTGGTCGACATTTATGTGCTGCAGGGCAAAGCTTTCAGTATACCCAATCGCTACGGGACGACCCTGAGATCAGTCCTCGAGTCTGAATTAGTGCCCAAGGTTTTCTTCGATGTTCGCAATGACGCCGATGCCTTGTTTGCCCACTTCCAGATTTCCATGCAAGGCGTCCACGATATACAGCTCCTCGAGGTTGCGAGCCGTTCGTATCCAAGAGAACGCGTTATTGGGCTCGGACAGTGCATCAAAGACGATCTAAAACTTGCGGCTGGAGCCAAGGAAGCTTGGAAGGCTACGAAGCAAAGAGGATACGCTCTTTTCGCCCCTGAGCATGGTGGCTCTTACGAAATATTCAATGTTCGGCCAATACACCAGGAAATTGTTGATTACTGCACAAACGACGTTGTATACTTACCTCTATTGTGGGACATATACACTCGAAAGCTCTCCGCAGAGTGGGCAGCGAAAGTACAAGAAGAAACATGTAGAAGATTACTAATGTCACAAGCTATATCAAATAATCCTCATGGAAAGGATAAAACCTCGAGTCCGTGGGCCAGTCCCGTAAAGTACAAGAAATGGAACCACACCAGAAACAAGGGGGAGCTTAGCACGGGAAATACAGAGAATAAGCATGAGAGTGCTGCAGAAAGGGTGGCAAAAAATGCGGCACAGATAAAAGCAGGAAAGCAACCAGAAGCCAGGCTGGGTCCTCAGTTGTCACCGTCCTTATTATTAGGAGGACTACATCCACAGTGCCCAGTGAAGAAAATCGTGCTCCAAGCAACAGACAATATCTCCGATGTTCGCAAAAGATCAGTAGATCCACCGTCGCTAAGCCATATCCCAGTCAGATCCAGACCTGCATCACACCAAAAGATTTTAACGACCCTGAAAACCCTACCTCATCCTCCTACAACTCCCCGAAAGTGGACTTGCACAGTCTGTTCTCGAGAAATGCACGCATCGTCAAGGCAGGAACATCTTGGTGGCAAACCCCACATTGCCCGCCTGAAGCAAGCGCAAGACACCATATCCGAAGCGCCCGTCCAAACTGCCACAACCGAGAAGTCTTCTCAAGCAGCCGCTATCACCGCAACGAGCTCTCAGAAGGCAAGAACAGAACTCAAAGCCAAGCGTCGACCGGCCAAATCTCAACCTGCCCAACGTCAACCTGCCAAAACTCAACCAGCCCGACCTCGGCTAGCTAAACCTCAACCAGCCAAACCTCAACCACCCAATTCCGGAAAAGCCAAAGGCATCTTGGTAAGCAGTCGATCGAGAGTGCCTACAGCAACCCCATTCCAGCAAGTAAGAGCCTTGGGATCCCCTGATTGTGGGTTTGTTGGGTTTGATCAAGGTAGTGCCTCCCAAAGCTTTCCACGTGGAAGAAGGTCATCCGAAAAGGACGAGCATTACGGAGTTGACATTTACGAATGTGAAGATTACGCAATCTGCGACAAAGACTGCGGATGGTGCGGACACTGTATGGACGGCGTTGACGTTTAGATCTGTCTTTTTCAGTCGAGAAGAAGCTTTGCTTCATCCGCAGATAGCTCAGAATATAATAAATAATTATATATTGGGGGAGAATCAACAAGCCAGTGCCATGCAACTATCACTACTGATCTGGCCCGTTTGCTTTCCGTGTGCATGAGACTCTTTCTTAATACGCGCCCTTCCTCTCAATCCACAACTCCTCAACCCACACCTTCTTCTCCACCCACATCTCCTCCTCCCCCCCTATCCCCTCCTCACTCTACATCCCCCCCTCAGCGCACATCACCCCCCTCCCACCCAACCCCAGAAAACACAACCACCCGCATCAAACAGTTCTCCCAAACCTCAGGCCCACAACCACCGTTCACGACTACAAAACGTAAAGGAAACACCCCTGACGCGTCCCGCGGCCGTCATGACTGGACCTGTCGCACCCCCTTGCGAACAACGAAACGTAGCGCTGAATAGAGCCGTGTTTAATATATTGACCTTACCGTTGCGCCAATGCTGTTCGGTTGGGGCAGTGCGTAGTGGGAGGGTAATGAAGAAAAAGGGGGTTGGGATGAAGATGTATTTTGTGCTTGTTTTTGGGGGAGCGGGGGATCTTGGGTAGATGGGATAGGAGATGCTTGGTGCAGCTTGTTGTTGTTGTTGTTGTTGTTGTTGTTGTTGTTGTTGTCCGGGGGTTATGGTAGTTGTTTGGCACGGATAAGTATGGCTTTGCTGGGAGTTTGAGGTCGCTGCACAAAATTGTATTTGTGCAGTAGGTATGGATCGGTTGAAGAAAAAAATCCCGAGGTTTCCTATGGTTCCGAAGCAACAGATCTTTCCGTAAGAGTGTTTCCGGGACCTCACCTTAGACATTCTGAATGGAGGAGTTCGGCACGGAAAACTTGTGGGAAATTAACGTCACATGAAGCTTATGGTTATAGATACATATAATAATGTGTAGGAGCAGAATTGCCTTCTAGCCCATGCCGCCGTGTCTGCAAGCACTAGGAAACCCCAACCGTACTGGCATTGCCGACATCCTTGTACACAACCAACTTCCCAAGAAGATTCGAGCCGAGCTGACCACCAACATAGATATCCGCGACCACCGTTTTCGGCCCATAAACGTACATCACCTCCCAGAGGCCTCGAAGGACGGATGCCGTGCTGCTGTGCGTCATGCGCACCACGGAGCCGGGTCGGTTTTGGATTACAATACCGACGTGCCTATTGACGATGCGGAACCCAGTGTCAGATAGTGGAAAGTCGCCTCGTGCGGTAATGCAATCCAGAACAGTCTGCTCAAGCCCGTAGATGACAGCATAAGACATTCGGTAGAGTTCGATTGGCGTTTGGACTTCCGTGTTGAAGAGGTGCAACCATATCGGCGGGTCGGTGCGTTGGATTTTATATATGACGGGAGAGGGCAGCAGTCTGAGCCATGTGATGGCTGAGTTGGCTTCTGCTGCTTGATATGTTCAAAGGGGGATTGACCTACGGGCTTGATGGGGCCGGTAATGGTGTTGCTGAGCCGTTGTTGGTCACTGGCAAGATGTTTGCACTAGGTAGCGAATGTGACAACGAGTCCATTCGGGGTGCAGCTGCTGCGCCGATATAGAGCAAGGGCAACAACACCGCGACGTACTGGAAGAGAGTCATCTTTGCAATTTACCGTTGCTCGCGATTGTTGAACAGAGATAGAGGGGCTGTGGTCGAGGCGGTTGAAAAGGAAGGTGTACAGCGGCTGAATATTAGAAGGGTCACGACTTGGCGCTCCATTTATAGTAAATATTTTGATAGAGCACATGACTGTAGGCTATATTAAATGTTTCAAGCATAGGTTTGATCCCTATTGGCGCCGGCGTAAGGGCTGCTATCCTTTTTCCGCGACCCGTTTCTCTGCAAGCGTGATTCCCGAATATGCGAGACTATTACTGCAATAGCTCAACGTCCTAGGATATTGGAAAGCTAGCATGAGAGGAAAAGCAAGCAGGTGCAAACATTATAAGAGTCAAAGAAAAGTACATGAAGCCGAAGGGGATAACCACAGCGCGCATTGGAGGGATGGAATATACCAGGTTCCTCATCGATTGTTCTCAGGATTATGTGAGGTGGCTGCCCTATCGCCAGACTTGCGAAGCGTGCCGTGCGTGCCGTGTCCAGCTAGAAGCCATTCGAAAACCGTTGACAGGTATGCTTTTTAGGTCAGGCTCGCTGTTCTCAGGTCCATCAGACAATAATGTCGCCAGGAACAATCTTCTCCTTGACACTTGTAGAGGGTAGCTATTTTGATAACACAATATGCCTGAGGAAGCTTGAAAAAGGGTTTCGAGTAAGAGCTGGTGATTGCCAACATTCTATGCCCATAAGCATAGACTTGCCGCAAGCGAGAGAGTATATATGATTGTAATCAGAGTTGAAACGCAAAAAAGCAAAACAAGAATTTGAGCAGAGTGGGGATCGACTATCCACAGGTCAGCCTGTAAACCCACAATAATTTACTCAAAGCGAGAAAACTTACACCCACGCTCTTTCGAACTACGGATCGTTGTGAACTGCGTGAACTGCCCAAACCTAAACGTAGCGCCATAACCACTCGGCCATCTGCCCATTTACTAGTGCACATTGGCAATTTTTCTCACTATAATTGATTATTTTATGTGTGCTTTTAGACGACACACTTTGCTCACATCACAATCCGAAGGACCTTTGTTGCTCTGAAGATTAGCAATCTTTGGATACAATTCTCCCCCCACAATGGCCGCCCGCGCACAAACACCCTCCGCCCCTCCCCCCACCAAATCCCCCTTCCACCAACAACGCGACTCGCTCCTCTCCGAAATAGCTATCGTCAGTTCCCCCTCCCCTCCTCCGCCTACTCCCTATCCAGAAGACCCTAACCTATGCTGAGCACCATCACGACTAGAGTTTCGAACAAGTCCTCCAAAACATCAACAAGCTGAATCGCTCGTTGGAGGGGGTTATTGCAGTACACTCACCATTTTCTTCTCTTTCCCCCCCTTTTCCATATTGTTATGCACGCTGAGAATAGGGGATGAGAGGATATGAAGGTTGGAGGCTGATATTTGCGGTAGGTGGGCAATGAGTTCGGCGCTGTGGAGGCGCTGTGGAGTCAATTTGAGGGGGTGATGGCGAAAGATGGTGAGGCTGATGCGAAAGACGGAAAGGAGGAGGCTGGGGAAGAGGAGGGAGAGGGAGAGGAGGGCGATACGGTTGTGGAAGGCAATGGGGAGGAAAGATGAAGGCATTGGATGTGAGGGTGGGAGTCGTGATGGCCCATGGAATTTATACCCATGATGATGCACACGGTTACGAATTACGAGATCATAGACTTGGAGTGGCAGGAGGTAGGAGATTAAAAGATGGCGAACCGTAGGTGAGACATGTCATTTTTTATGAAAATGTTTACGAATGTTGGGGATCTGCTAAAGTACTTGAAGCCTATAGCCAATATTCCTTCGAAGCCATCTACCATGGCACACAAAGCCTTAGAAGCAAGTTGTATGCCTGATCTCATACCACAGACGCCAACCATATGTATGTTCAACCAGCGATCCCGCCAGTGCTATGATAAAGGTCGAAAAAAGAAAAAGGCCCAACAAAGGCTATGCAAGAGAGACGTCATCTCAGGCCGTGGTGTTCATACACATATTGCGATCGTAAAGATAGACAGGCCGGAAGGAAAGACTGCATCATCCCATCACCTAAACATCACAATATTTTACACGGCCTGCTTCCCTTCTTCTTCGGTTTGCCGCCAGGCTTCTGCTGGAACGGCGATTGGCTCTGTTGGCGCGTTTCAATCTCTTGTCCCACAGCTGTGTTGACTGCAAGCTCGAAAACGTCATCTACGCCTCGCATTTCCTTGCTGCTGCATTCGACGTACATGGCATTCATGCGTTTTGCGACGGCCTGGCCTTGCTCTGGGGTTACAGGAGTGAGACCCTGGGTTTTGAGGAGGTCGATGCAGGCGCGTTTGGTACGGAGGTCGGATTTGAGCCCAACGAGAATGAGGGGCGTTGTGGGGCAGAAGTGGAGAACTTCAGGGTACCACTGTATGTTGAAGTCAGATAAGTTCGTCAGTAGTATGGCTCATAGAGTGCTTACCTTGTCCATCACGTTCTCCAAGGAGTTTGGGCAGTCAATGGCGAAGCATACGAAGAGAAGGTCGGTTTCAGGGTATGAGAGTGGTCGAAGTCTATCGTACTCTTCTTGTCCTGCAGTATCCCAGAGAGCAAGCTCGACCGTCTTACCTGTCGGAGCATGGATTGTATGTGTGATGTAGTTCTCGAAGACGGTAGGGACATATTTCTGCCGAGCATCAGATGGAGTGGTGAATAGTTGAGGTTGGAAAGCTTACTTCTGGAAAATAACCCTGACTATAGCTAATCAAGAGACAAGTCTTTCCACACCCGCCATCTCCAACGACAACGAACTTTTTCGAGTACGATGGTGGCTGCGTCATATTCGTTTCTGCTGACTTGTTCGAGCTGCTTGTTGCGGTGCTGACTGTGCCATTGCTCGTCCTGCCACTCTGATTCCTAACAGGCTTTCTTCGAGGTGACACAGATCCAGGAGTATGGCTTTGCTGTGCGCTCATTGTAGAGCCTCGACGTCGTAGGTAGTCATAATTCTCCGTCGCAGCTTGGGCAGACATCTTGCAGTTATGCGTATGGACGGCGGTGATTGTAGCTGATGATGTGTTTGATCGCAATCAACTGTTCAAAGCACGCTTGAAGTTATGCACAGAGAAAGGATACTTTGTACCTAAAACTTGGAGTTGAGTTTCAATTGGTGCAAGAATCCAATGTTTATGGTTTTCAACGTTCACTGGGCAACACAGAGAAATCAAACGGCAAGGCGGACGCGCAACGCTAAGGTATCTAATCAGATCCGTGGGGTTTTCGACGTTAAGCCATTAGAAGTATTTACGCGCGCTGAAGTGTTTACGCAATGGTACGACTACTGCAATTCCCTAGGTCAATGTTACTTCTCCTATGAGCGTCGATATCAGCGGTAACGACAGAGTCCCGCCAACTACAAAACGCTGGCAGGACTCGTCATCCACTCCTGACTTATCCAAAACCACTGTAAAAAAGGACGCAGGTCTCAGCAGCTTAGACCATTGTATGTTTTCTCTGATGCTTTTGTAATTGGTGTCTGATGATATCACCAGATCAGAGCAGGCTGCCAGTATGGCGCTATGTGCCCCGCCAAAAGCTCCTTCCTCTGGTACGATGGGAGACGCCATACTTGGCGTTGATACAGAACAAGATGCGCTCGGCTGCCCTTGATTCCTATTTTTCAACCACCGCAAACTTGGGGACGCATACATTCTTCTTAGTCGTCTTGCCTATACTTTTCTGGTGCGGATACACAAGTCTAGGTAGAGGGTACGTTTACTCGCTGAGTTCCCTCCAGGAACGCTTTTGCTGTTGTTCTAACAACGAGAGTAGAATGGTTCACATACTGGCCTCCGGTGTTTTCTTCAGTGGTTTCCTAAAGGACCTTCTATGCATTCCTCGCCCTCTATCTCCTCCTCTCCAGAGGATCACAATGTCTCGCTCGGCAGCATTGGAGTATGGGTTTCCGTCTACACATTCTACCAACGCTGTCTCGGTAGCCGTATATACACTCTTTGCACTACATTCTCCTGATTCGACGGTTCATTCCCAAGTGAAACTTGCTTTAGAAGCCATCTCATATTGCTACGCGATGTCGATAATCCTAGGACGTCTCTATTGCGGCATGCACGGCTTTTTGGACGTTATCATTGGCGGTTTGTTAGGCGCCTCTCTGTCCGTGATACAATGTGTATATGGAGAGAAATTCGATGATTGGATGACTGGCGATTCATTAGAGGCTCCAATGATATTGCTCTTGATCATCCTCGTCCTCGTACGGATTCATCCTGAGCCCGCGGATAATTGTCCATGTTTCGATGATAGCATAGCCTTTGCGGGTGTAATGATCGGAGTTGAATTAGGTGTCTGGCACTATGCGAAAAGCGATTATTCCTGGGATTATCCTGTGCCGGCAACCACCCCTTTCCAACTTGAGGCTCTAGGTTGGCCCAAGGCTATTGCGCGCATTGTCATCGGAGTTTTGACAATACTTGCGTGGAGAGAAATTATGAAGCCAGCCATGCTACGGTCGCTCCCACCAATCTTTCGTATCGTTGAGAGACTCGGTTTAAGTCTGCCAAGAAGATTCTTCGTGCAAGCTTCGTAAGTCTTTAGCTTGTATGAACTAATTTATACTTGCTAATCGCTTTCGCTTTAGGGAATATCAGAAGGTGCCAAACCAAAAAGACGATAACGTTATTCCTTCTGTCTCCGAGATACCTTCCTTGATCACGTCAATTCGCCACCCTCGACGAAGTCGCTCTGTATCAATTGGACCCCAGTCCGAAGCCGACGCGTACGAGACATTGGCTTATCGCGAAAGACGTCGAAAGGAGAGCACGTCCTCATTAGTGGCTGCAAACCTGATGCTGAACGAGACCGCCGAAGGCAGCGGAAACCAGCCCGGCTGCTTCAGCATGATCACCTCAGAAGATACAACAGACAGAATTGCGACCATGGGCTTGCAACTCGCTCCTTCTACACTTAATGGGTACCGCAAACTTTCAAAGCTCGAGACCGCTCTGGACATCCCACCGACGCCTGGTACTATATCAGACGTAAGAGGTGCTTTGACTCGTCGTCCTAGCGATGGTCGAAGACAGTATGAAAAGGAAGAGAGAGAGATTTTCTCGAACCTAGAGAAACCTAGGGTACGTTACGATGTTGAAGTAATTACAAAGCTTGTCGTGTACACGGGTAAATCTCAATAGCCCTAACGAACAGCTGGTAGCCACAATGCTAATTAATACTTTCAGGCATTGCTTGGATTGCAGTTGAAGGCAATCCTATTCTTTTCGAGATCATTGGACTTGGACTAGGCAAGCGTCCTAAATGACGATCGTGAGCAAATCCTTGGTCCAATGGAGGACTTCGGCGAGATTTTATCTTAACCGGGATTCAAAGTGGAGCTAGGACGTTGTCATAACTTGGATGGTTGCTTCAAGATTGGTCTCCAAATCGAAGTCTCTTAAGTAGCTGGAGTCATTGAGGAAGTGCAAACCCTCAGTGTTAACTGGGCGGATATGCTCCATTTATTCCACCCCAATCGCCGCAAGGTACAAGACAGATGACTTTTGTCTATCCTCGGGAAATTGCTGCTCAACGGGCTCTGCACGCCGGAATCTTCGATCACCGACCAACATTGTCTGAACAATCTCCACGTAGCTGACCACAGTCTCTAAGCAACGTAACTACCAGCGGAAAGATGTCAGAGATCGCCAAAGACCCTGTAGCTGTGATTAACATTAATCGTTGGACTGAAGCCATGGGACTCTAAGGAGGAGAGATCTGGCGAAATCACTGGGGAATGTCGATGGTGTATAGACAGCCGCAAGCCTCTGATGCTGGCGTCAATGGGCCAAGTTGCTACAATAGACAGGTAAATCAGAGATAGACGTTGTGCCTTCTGCTTCCTTATAGTCCTAACGGGTACAGGCAATGATTCTTAGGTGCTGTCCCAACGCAGCTAGAACTACAGGGATCACGTGCGGGAAAGCGCAAGAGTGACCCTGCATCCTTTAGAACACCGATCGTGGGCCTCGTATGCGAGTTTGGTCCGTCTCTCATTACATCATTGTTGATGCTATGTCGAGTTGCGAAAGCAAGGTCGAATTGTTCGCCGATGCCTCAAATCCAATTCAAAGAGCCATGGACATCACTTGATGGAATAGGGCTTTGTGCTCAACGGATTGAAAAAAGGGATGATCCCCCTGGTCTGAATGCCCACATGCTTCTCCGTCAACTGATCGAATCTACGGTACGGGCGTTGAGCTTGGTCTTTCCAGTTGGAAGTGAGGCAGAACCAGGACCTCGCTTATCTTAGGTATCGAGCTCAAATACAAGGGAAGGAAGTGTCATAGCGCTTGGGAATGCCTTGTTGCTGGCGGCACGTGGGGTTAGGTCGCTTGTCATGTACAGTGAATTTCAATAACATTCTTCATCTTCCCTTCCCCTCTGATACCACCCAAGCAACCTCATTCTTCTTTACATCTCATCAATCTCCAGGTGGGGACTTATCCAGTTCAACATTCGGTTACAGTGCTGCATCCGATGCAATGGTCATCCTAACCCGCCTCAATGGAAGCCAATCCCTTTTCTTAGCCCTTGCTGTCGCAGGCTTGGGCGATGCTGAAGCTATCAAGCGACAAGCTACAAGCTCACCTATAGGAACATTGCAGGTTTTCCAGACCACTCCAGAGCTCTTTGCTGGCATGTCATTCGTTCCTTTCCTAACATCAAATTACTTAAACTGTCCAACAGGTCCCACAACCACAGGCTTGCCTCCATTCATGGCGGAGACCAACACGATCCTCATTCCCAATGACCCGTTGGAGACCTCGCAACCAATCCCAGACAATCCTCAGCATAAGAGTATTTTCCGCCTACTTGGCAACCAAAGCCCCTATTATCCACACCCTGTCGGCTTTGGGGTCGATGAATACCCACTCCCCAAAGGCGCCAACAATACCCAAGTTCATGCTCTTCTACGTCATGGAGCGAGATACCCAAATATTACCACCGGTATTGAGACTATCTTGTTCGGGGAACGTTTGAACAATGCTTCCGGCACTTTGAAAGCTAAAGGAGACCTATCTTTTCTCAATACCTATAAGTACCGACTTGGTGCGGAGATCCAGACCTCTTGGGGTCGTCAACAGTAAGTGACGATTAAATGACCAAAAAGCCATTCTGAAATCGTTTCAGGATGTTCGATTCTGGTACGTGGCACTATTACCAGTATGGTAAGCTTTATAATACCTCTACGAAGATCATCGCCCGCACAACGTCGCAAGATCGTATCCTTCAAGCCACAGAATACTTCTTGGCCGGCTTTTTCGGTCTCGACTGGACCCAGAATGCCACCATTGAAGTCAACATCGAAGAGCTTGGATTCAACACGAGCTTGTCCAGCTTCCTCGTCTGTAACAACTCTCGGGATCTGAATACCGTCAACAGCGGTGGAACGAACGCTAGCGCTCACTGGAATTCCATCTACCTAGCTGATGCCACAAAGCGGTTTCAGAGTATGGTTACTGGTTACAATTGGACTCTTAGGGACACCGTTGCCGCACAAACTCTCTGCCCTTACGATACGTATGCCTACGGCTACTCACCTTGGTGTGGCGTTTTTACATACCCAGAGTGGGAGGGGTTTGAGTACTCTATTGATCTTGGCTATGCCGGCTCTTTTGCGTTCCAATCACCTACAGCTCGCGCCCTTGGAATTTCATGGCAGCAAGAAATCATGGCTCGACTGCAGAAGCATCTCATAACAAAGACCAATGCAGCGAACAATATCACACTTGACAATAACCCAGAGTTCTTCCCGCTTGACCAGTCTCTCTACTTTGACTTCTCTCACGACACAAATATGATACCTGTCCTCACGGCCTTCGGCCTAAAACAATTTGCGGAGTTCCTTCCCGCTGATGGTCCACCCGATCCTAATCGCGCACTCTTCATCTCCCATCTCGTTCCGCTCGCCTGCCGTCTCGAGATCGAGGTTATCAAAGCAGAGTCCCCGGTCCCAGCTGATCGTTCAGCGCCTTCCAAGAGCGGTCCACCTACCACCTACATCCACTTTGTGCTTAACCAGCGAACCATTCCGCTTGGCAAAAGTCTTCCAGCGTGTGGCCAGCGAGCCGATGGATGGTGCGAGATCAGTGATTTCTTCGAATCACAAAAGGATGCAGTGGCGCTTGCTAAGTTCGACTACTCGTGCTACGGAGATTATCCAATAGTGCCGTATGGAAAACTTACCAACGGGGCGCCACCTTGAATTATCAGCGATCATAGATACCGTTTATGAGCTCCGCCAGTCCGTAGATTTGGGGCTGAGGTGCTTATCATATTGCTGCCGGTAAATGAGAAGTCAAGGCGAAATTAGATGATATCAAAAGTTGGCTTTCACTAGCTTAAATCAATAATTCAAACTTCCAACTTCAAACTTCAAACTTCACGCTTCATGCTTCATGCTTTGTTAACTGGCACATGCACATCGCACGATTCACGTTGTTTCCATTAACTGAACTAAAGTATATTCGAGTTACACTTCTTTCACGCTCAGTGAACACATCGCATACAGTGAACGGGTGTTGAAAAGCACTTTCGGTGGCTTATAAAAGACAACCCTGCCCTCGACATTACAACTACTTTCTTACCTATATTATATTGACGGAAGTCCTATCTCATTGTCGCAGCTTTTCGGCACATCTCAGTGTTAACAATACCAAGAGTGTTTTGTGACTCATAGAGGCAAAACCTTCTCACACTAGGTCATTCTTGGCTATTTCTATTGTCCTTTTCTTTAGTCTACCACAATAAGCAAGACTAGTACTTCTCCCTATTGACATTCTCCTCATAGTATATATGTATATATATATACCTTCATATCACAACTGCAAACTATCGTTTGCAGACATTGATCAAAGCACATACTTCGAAACGGACATCTCCAAGAGCAAAATCGAAGTCGCTGTGATTGCCAATCTCTCAAATACATCTCGTTTACTTCACTAAAGCTACCATCAGCTTTCGCACTTGCTTCTTTTGCTCCGGTCGCTCTGAGCTCATTATTCCACCACCACTAGCAAAGATGCACTCTACTCCTCGCTCCATCTTCCCCTTCCTCTCCCTCCCTCGCGAAATCCGAGACCTGATCTACGACGACGCCCTCACCACTCTCCAAGTCATTGTCCGTCGTAACTGGCAGTTCAACCCCATCTACCAAAACAGCTGTGTCTGCGATAATACAGGAAGAGACTGTTACCGCAATTGTCCTCGTCACCTCGATCAAATTGGGATCGAACACCATCTCGAAACACGTCCTTTTCAGCCTACGGCACCTACTGGACTGGCGGTTGGGCTGTTGCGGGTGAACAGGCAGGTTCACGAGGAGGCTGCAGTGGTGCTTTATGGAAAGAATGAGTTCGACTTTACCATTGGGGTCACCACCAACAAAATCTCCGACACCGTGATCCACCAGAACTTCATAGACAATGTTTCCGACGTCCCCGCCCGCTATCTAAAGCTCCTCAGAAACATCTCACTAAACGCTCAACTGCATTCCTCCACCATACAGGACGCCCGCCAGTCCGCCAGAGAATCCCGACTGATAATGGGGCGTTTAGAAGCCATTGTAAAGCAACTGAGCGAAGGAGAGGGCCATAAATTGAGAAAATTGGTGGCTAGAGTGGACGAGTTGTGGATGAAAGAGGGGCCGAGGATACATCTCATTGGGTTTGGGCAAGGGGTGGTGGAGCCGTTGGGAGCTCTCAGGGGTATACGGGAGGTGAAGATTGAGGGCGTCAAGCCAGAGCGGGCAGAGAAGATGGCGAAGGCAATGACGGGCGATGTTGTTATTTGTGAGAGACAGAAGAGGAAGAGAGAAGACGAAGATGGAGATGAAAAGGAGGCGACGAAGAAAAGCCGGTATGAGGAGGTTTGGGCTTGAGAAACAGCTTGGGGTTATGGTTCGACGAGGCTAAGGGGATTCTTTGAACAGCTGTTTCTGGAAGATTTGAGAAGCATTTTGGGTCGCGAAACAAACCTCGACATTGAAGTGCCTATCTCCAGCACTCCTATTCTCCAGCATGATTGTCTTATTCTAAACGGTTCGATATACTTTATATCAAGAGATACAGCAACTCCACGACGGAAGCAAAGGAGTCGAAATTACCCTAGCAACAGATCAATAAAAGAGATTACGAAGTAGATGGTTCTAACATGTGACTTGATAATATGATTGTAAAGAGTAAACACCTCAAACGATATTCAGAAATCCTCACCTTGATCCGAGTTATCTTTGACAAGCTGAACTTGTCCGGAGCAGACATGGAACCTAAGTAGGGAGGAAGGCTAGCCGTTGACAAGCGAGACACCTCTCTATTCAGCGATCGATATCAAGACACCTTTACAAAGTCTTCATCTATCAACGAAGATAGCTGAGAGTTCCATGAGCTTCCTGTCTGTGAAATCTCTGTTCTACTGTTGCAACCTATTTCCCAAGGACAGCCGAATTTTTCCTGCATCTTTCTCTCCCCAGGTTCTCGAATGAGAGAGACTTGTGCAACTGAATTCTTAGTCTACTTCTTGATGGAATCTTGAATCGAGTTGCTCTGCTGGCAGACCTCGTAGCCGGATGTCAAAAAGCCAGCAATGGAACCATTTGAGGAACCATTTGTCCTCCTAATTGCCCCCAAAGAGTTGGTGAAAACGGTCAAGAACGCTCTCGAGTCCCTTGGGAAACTCGACAAGAAGCACAAGATCCAGCCCTTGCGCTTGGAGCATGACATCCCCCGGTTGGGGTTTGAGGGAACACTAAAAGACTATGCCGGCAAATACTTTGTTCCCACCACTATCCACCCAAACGGGGTACGTACAGATGACCGAGGCGTCAAGTCCTCAGTCCTGAAACAGACAGGCCTAGAGCAACATGCCGCGGCAATAAGCCTCGCTACATGGCACCCATCGCCACCATCTCCTAATCTGCAATCTCCCTCCCCCTCCCCTCTCCAAAACCCCCTCACCCAAGCCCTTAGCACCTGGCTGCACTCCCTCCCCGCCTCCACCCTCTGCCCCACCACCATCTCCACCCTCACCACCACCTCCCGCTTCCCCTACACAATCTACCCACCCCTCCTTCTCCTCCCCCCAACTATATTCACCCTCCCGCCCTGGCCCTCCCTCCTCCCCACCCTCACCCCCCACCTCCCCTTCCTCTACAACCTCCTCACCACCGCCCTAAAAGTCACCCACATCGCCCTGAACGCCCCTATACCACTCCTCCGCCCCTCCACCTCAACCCCAAATATCCTCCGCTCCCCCACCTCCCTCACACCCTTATACGGCGACTTCGGCCCCGCGCTCCCCGCAGACTGCGCCCCCTCGCCCAACAACTTCCCCGAAGCTTTCTGGGTCTCGGCGCGGCAGAACAGCGTTTTCCAGACCTGGGCGCCGCGGTATACCATGTTCGCTCGTGGCAACATCCGCGAAAAAGCGAGGATTCTACGGATGTGGGAGTTGACGAAGGAGGGCTTGGGGGGATGGGAGCCGCGGGAGAGCAGCGCGGTTGATTTGTACGCGGGGATTGGGTATTTTGCATTTTCTTATGCCAAGGCTGGGGTGGGGAGGGTGTTGTGTTGGGAGATCAATGGGTGGAGCGTTGAGGGGTTGAGGAGGGGGGCGGAAGGGAATGGGTGGGGTGTCCAGATTTTGAAAGGGGATGATGTGGGGGTTGATGGGGGGGAGAGATTGGTGGTGTTTCAAGAGAGTAACGAACGAGCGGTGGGGAGGATTGAGGGAATGAGAGACAGGATCCCGCCCGTTAGGCATGTGAACTGTGGGTTCCTACCGTCTTCGAGGGGGAGCTGGGAGACGGCGGTGCAGGTGCTTGATCCGGTGCATGAGGGATGGATACACGCGCATGAGAATATCGCAGTCAAGGATATCGAAAGCCGGAAGAAGCAAATCGTGGACATTTTCACCGCCCTGGCGGAAAACAATCACGGTCGCCATCCCCGTCGACAAGTCCATTGCGAGCATCTCGAGCGAGTAAAAGATTACGCACCTGGGGTTGTCCACTGCGTGCTTGATATATCTATCACACCAGTAGCAGCAGCATCAGGATAGTGTACAGCAGTGCCCCGTATCTTACATTCTAGACATCCGACCTGCCCCAAGGACGCAACAATTTCGCGCTCACGGATTCCGCCGAAACTTCGCTGGAATGTTGTTCTCCACAATACTCATCTTCTCCATCTCCTCTAGCTTCTCCTGCTCCGCCTCCAGCCGGTCATGTTTCGCAAAATGGGCAATATCCTCCGGATGGTTCAGATCCTCTTCTTTCGTATCTGCCCCAAAGCCCATTAGCCACCGCCACATTCTCCCCCTCCCCTTAGCAACCCAAGAAAGAAAAAGAAAAGAACAAACTTACTTTCATCATGAAACTTTTCAAAATGATGAATCTCATACTCAAACTCATCATCCCCATGATGCCCCACCCCACTCCCATAATCCCCCAGCCGCCGCCCATCCCTCCACCCCGCCATAAACTCCTCCCGGCTCACAACCCCATCCCCATTATAATCAAACATCTTCACCACCTCCCGCACAATCTCGTCTTTGCGCGCGGCCGGGATGTGCGCCGTCGATTCGTCCTCGAGACCGTAGGTGCGCCGGATTTCGTCCGGCGTCCACACGGTGGAGGAGTCGTAGTCGTGCAGGGAGAAGAAGGCCGAGGGGTCGAGGTTGGAGATATGGTGTTCTTCTAGTAAAGGGGTGGATGTTAGCGGAGCATTGGCGGAGTTTTGGGGCGGGGGGAAGAAGATTGGTCAGCGGAGGAGAGGGTTGTAGGGGCCATCTTGCAAGTAGGCGAGGCGAGGACGAGACGAAACGAAACGCCAATCAATCGCGCCCCAAACGCAGAGAAAACATACCGGCCATATGCCTTGTAGCCCAATCGACCTCCTCCTGCTCGTCCCCCAGCGGTTGTTGCCGGTCGTGGCCCCCGTGCGCGACGACGAGCGGGAGCCCGATCAGAGGGAGGACTAGGGCGGGGAGGAGGAGGATGGGAAGGGCGGAGAAGGGTGTTGGGTGCATTGTTTGCGGGAGTTGGGAGATTGGGGGTTGGGGAGTTGTTGCGGTGAAGGTGAGGTGAGGTGAGGTGAGATTGAGGTTGGTGTGGTGTGGTGTGGTGTTGTACAAACTGCTTTTGGGCCGTTTGCGGCGCGCGCAGGGGTGTAGGGCGTAGGGCTAGCCTTATAGGGGGTTCTTAATGGTAACGCTTGGCATTTATGATTGGATGGCTCTGTTTGGCGGGAGGGCTTGGAAGAGGATGCGCTCTACATAGAAACTACTGATCAGGGACTACTTAAGATCGAGTACAATATCTATATTGCGGCCAAAGAGGCACGTACGTACGAACGTTGACCTCCTCGCACAAGCTGCGTCAGACTCCAATAGCTAATGTACATCTCCCCCCTACCATCAGGAATAACACCTCTGATATCAAACGCCAATTGAAGAGTCACCTATGCCTAGCCACCGCTAAATCGCCAGCATATTTGGTATACCGCTTTTGGATATCCCTCATTTGGTATGATTAGGTGAATGCAAACATCGTGTAGTCGTGCACGTCGTGAGTTTGGTAGATGACGGAATAGGATTTAGTCGTCGATGACGATGGCGCCGTTGCTGGAATCGTCGAGAATGATTAGGTCGGAGGTGTCGGAGGTCTTCCGGAGTTTTGCAATCTTCGAGGTTTGTTGCTCTTGGATGCTGGGGTCTTCTGGGGTTCGACTGCGTTTGCGCTTCATGCCGGTACCGTTGGTTGCTGTCGCTCCGTTTGTTCCGTTTGTTCCGTTTGTCTCGCCGTTGGTAGGGGCAGCGGCCTTCGGCTTTCGAGCAACTTCGATATTCTGAGGTACCTGAACTGGTATTGAGCCCTCGGGTAGCGTTCTGTTTGAGTTAGCGTATAAAGGCGTGATAGTCAATTTTGGAGGCTCACTGTTCCAAGATTGATAACGAGAGGTTGACCCGAGGGTTCTCCACTTCATCATCAATGACGGTCAAGAAGCTACCTGCTTTGACACCCAGGTCGGAGAATGCTTTTGAGAGGTTATCGTCCAACTCAGGGTCGTACAGGGTGCCGGCTTCGCTATTGATACTGAATTCGTCACCATACCCAAGCTGTGACTTGAGAACATCCTCGACGAGATCGTTGAGTGTGGCGCGAGCAGGATCCACGACCAGTTTGGACTGACTGACACCACATACGCTACAATTAGGATTTGGAGGCCTTAGAGCGTCGGTATTGATCACGCGGGCGGCTGAACGTTCGAGAAAGACCTGTGCAATTTTCAGTATTGCCTCTGTTGGTCGAGTGGGACAAGTACCATTTTTGCTTTGTTCAGCTCTTCACGCATGACTTTGAACGCTTGCAAAACACACAGACCTGCAGTCATAGCGTTCGTAGTTGCGATTGCTGGTATAATGTTCCCCGCCATTTCTGGTCTCTGTTAAGTCGTGTTCGTTGTGAGAAAGTGCGTCAACTTACGTTTGATATCAAACTTTGATCTCATCTCAATCCCAAATATGGTAGACCGTAGATTAGCGCTAGCAGCTACAAAGTCCAGGGTATCATCATCATCTTTGTCAAATGTGAGAGTCGACTGCCCCTTATCGACCGACTCATTAGTCTGGCTCTGCCGCATTCGTGCACTTAGTCTCCGAAGACTGTCGCAGAATACGAAAAAATTCTCTGCAAGTGTCCATGTAACCTGATCTTTCTGCACCACAGATGAATCGACTTTTGAAGAAGCACTTTCAAGTTCGTCAAAGCTGAGGGATGTCGGTGGCTTCCTTGTTTTCCATACATCTTCCGCGCTCCGAAGCCGATTGATATCGTCTGTAAAGACCTTGTCGAACACCTTGCGACAAAACTCTGCAGACCCCATAGATTGTCGAATGTTGCTCAACTCCAGTGACTCCTTCTGCAGATCTTCTATCTCTTTTACATTATCTAAGTCTTCGGAATGGTCAAACTCTGGGGTTTCTTCTTCGCTGGTTCCGAACATCTCTGCGAACAGGTAACTTTTCGCCCAGACGATGCAGTGTATCGGCTGGCTTGGGGTACTCCTGATGGTACAGACAGGGAAGCTCTTGGGCACCTCCTTCGTATTACAATCGTAGCATTCGGTTTTACCCTTTATTATCACCTGAACCTGCCCGTTGAATCCCGTAGTCCCACTTTCTATTAGGGGCACATCAGCTGCCAAGCACATTTTATTGACATGCCGCCTTGCGTCCAGGTTGTCTAAAGCATTGAAGACCAGATTAAAGCCCTGGAACCAATCGATGCTAAATTGGGGATCTTTGATGTTGGCATGGTGCGCTTCGAGCTTGATGTGAGGGTTGAACTTTGCCGCAGACTCCTTCGCAACCTGGTCGGACAACCTTAGCTTAGACATCTCGATACCCCGCGGTCGCAGCTCACCAATGCTTTAGACTTTTTGATGTGCTCGTGACGGAATAGGAATTGGCGATTGAGATTGCTTAGATCAATAGTGTCCAGGTCAACGATGTGGATCTCTCCGAAGCCAGTGAGGACAAGGTTCTTCAGCAATTCGCATCCTATCCCACCAGCACCAACCATCAGGATGCGCGACTAGTGCACATGTTGTCAGCGCAAATTATGAGGTGACATGTAGCAAACAAACAAACCTGTTTGATCCGACCATAGAGAGCCCCCAATGACTGTTTGGGGTAACGGTCGCGTCCCATGATTGCGATGGATTGCTCATACAGAGTGAAGATAGAAGGAAGAAGGGAATTCTAGATTACGAGAGCTTAAGAGGAGGGAATGAAGGAGCGACGGTAGGAAAGAAAGGTGAGGTGAAGGTAAACGGACAAGGCCCAAGCGATGGGCGGTAGACGCGCAGAAACAGAGGAGGATTACGGATTACGGTGTTCCTGGCAATGCAACTCTAATTCTTTAGTGCAGCCTTATGATCGAAGCTAGAGAGTATGGGACGAGCTAACATTTCCAGACTGCCTCACCGTCTCACTGTCATTTTCTCTTTCTCTTTCTTTTTCTCTTTTTTCCTTCCGGTGCTTATCTTGATGTTTCTTTCTCTTTTGGAGTAAGGCTTTCCCCTTCAGCGTTATGCTGGTAGGACTTTAATTTTCAATCTGTCTGTCTTTACAACTTGACCCCAACAAAGCGAGCAAAATCGGATACATGCAGGTGACAGAGTGAACTCATAAGTCACCTCTCTACCTCCGTGGAAAGAATCATTTTCAGTCCTTCAATTGGGTGGTCCCTTTGTTACTTTGCTTAAAGTGCCATGTCGGACGATGAAGCGGACGAGGAGCTCCTAGCCCTTTTACGGAAAACCCTGGGAATCGCAGACTGTGGAGCCCCAGGCCCCGCCGAAACAAAAGTACTGGAGGGTGCAGAACATATATACGACAACTCTATAGATGTAGCGATTGATATGCGTGGCGCAAAGGCTGCAGCTGCTAAAATCTGGAAGAGTATGCAAGAAAGAAAATACGGTTTCAGCTCTTGGTCAGAGCACAAATTGCACCCAAGAGCAAAGAATGAGAGTACTGTTGATTTCATTTTCCTTATGGATTTGCTCAATTTCTCTTTTTGGTCAGAAAAGGCAGATCCCAAGCAAGCGTTTGCTGTCGAATATCGGGGTAAGAGATGGACGGGATACTGGAGTCTTGTTGCTGCACTGCAGCGAGCTCTCGAGGAAGGTATTTGACCCTGCCTCACGCAGTTTGCAACCGAAATAACAAATTCTCAATCACAGAAACCCCAATCACCAACCCAGAGTACTACGTAAATGAGACCGAATGCCCAGACGAACTCCTCAAACATGTTTTCAGATCTGCAACCTCGGAACCAATCCCCCTTCTCTCAGAAAGGATCTCCTGCATGCGCGAAGCCGCACGAATCCTTGACACTGTCTGTGCCACAGCCCCCACCGTCTTCGCACCTACTGATCAGCTTAAGCTCCCAGCGTTTCCACGACAGCTTCACAACCTGCATTGAACAAGCGGCCGGCTCTGCTGCCGCCCTCGTCAACATCCTCGTCGAAAACTTCCCATGCTTCCGTGACGAAGCAACCTTCGAAGGCAAAACGGTGCATTTCTACAAGCGCGCCCAGATCCTCGTCGCAGACCTCTGGGCTTGCTTCGAGGGGAAAGGATATGGGTTTTTTGAGGACATCGATGAGATTACCATGTTCGCCGGTGCGTACATTCGCCTCCACTCCCCAAAACCAGAACACCACAACACCACAAATTATCCCCCAGTCCTTCTAACACCCCCCAGACTACCGCATCCCCCAAATGCTCCACACCCTCTCCTGCCTCACCTACTCCCCGCCCTTGGACTCGCACATCCGCCACCTCAAGCCCATGACCAGCGGCCATTCATGGGAGATCCAGCTGCGCGGCTGCAGCATTTGGTGTGTGGAACTCATACGGCGGGAAATAGTGCGGCAGCATCAGGGGGCAAAAGTCAACGCGATCCTGATTGACTTTTTCCTGTACGATACGATGAAAGAGCTGGAGGCCAAGGGAGAGGGAGGGGTGCCGCATCATCGGACGAGGAGTATTTGGTATTGAGATTGGGGTGGAGGGGTCTTGGAAGGAGTCGGGGAATAGATGGTGGTTTTAGACGAGGATTCGATATCCGGTTTAGTTGCATCCGTTGGTACTAGCAAACAGCAAAGTAACCATTGCCTTTAATTTCATCTCCCCCTCCCCCTCCCCCTCCCCCTCCCGCCTCCCCTACCCCTCGCTCTCCCAAAACCCCTCTCACCCCCCCTTCCAGCGCCTGCCCCGCCCCCGTCTCTCCTCGGCTCTTCCGCCCTTGGTCCCCTCCTCACCCTCTCCTCCCTCTCCTCCTCGCTCAGCGCAAAAGGGTTGGCAATCCCTAACATCTCGCAAAACGCCACCGTCTGCTCATTCGTATATTCTCTCGGCTGCTCTCTATTCCCGACCCTCACATCCGCATCATAGACCGGCGCCGTGCTCTCGAAGTTCCTTGGGATGCGCATCCGGTTTGTTGCTACTAGGTGTTCTTCTATCCATTTCTCTTTAGCTTCGATTAAAGGGCGGTAGAAGGCTTCGCCTTTGTTAGGTGGGACAGGAGCGGAGGGGTTGCCGAGGGTAAGATCGGAGGCGAAGACGCGGGTGATTGCGAGCCATTCTTTGTCGTAGGAGAGGTGGTATGGCGGGGATGCAGAGGAGTGGAGGGGAGAGATGTCGAGGATCTGGAGAAACTTGCGGTTCGGAAGGCATTTGTCGAGGGCGAGGAAGTGGGTGGTTTTGTTAGTGATGAGGTCGGGTGGGGTAAGCGCGGTTGGTTTTGCGGTTGGTTGGGGGCGGGAGAAGGAGGCGGGAAGTTGGGAGCGGACGTCTTGGGGGATTGTTTCTATTGATGCTGGTTGCGAATGTAGGGGTTGGGGAGTGTTGGGATTGGATGTGAGAGACGGTTTCGATGGCTCGTCGTCGCCCATGTCGAGATCGATCTCATCATCGTTCCTAGGCTGCCCGGAAGGCTCTGGCGGCTGGTGTTGTGGCGCCGTACCGCCATCGAGATCTAAATCAATCTCATCCATGTTCTTGGTAGCAGCTGGTCCCAAATACCCTGTACCATTGACTGGCGGCCCAAGGATAGACTTCGACGAGTCCTCTCCTTCGTACTTTACGACAGCAGCAAACTTACAGTGAAGATGAGCCGAAAACCAGTGCGGGGGCCGGAGACGATCCATAACATATTTAGCAGCAGAATTTCCCAATGTCCCGGCTCGAGCGTCAGCCTCAAACAGATCCTTCTGGCGAAACAAGGCCTTAAAATTCCCCATCCACTCAATGCCGCGAGGCCAGTCATGGCTGATGCCTATGTCCACCTGGGTTCTGATTTGCAGTAGCTTCCTTACATCTAATTCCCTCACATGGTAGATGCTCTTGACATCGTCTTGATTGTATGGGAGACGTTCGTGGTGCTGCTTGTTATAGTTGTAGCCTTTCCAGATGCCAGAGAGACCTGCTATTCGAAGGGGACCAAAACGGACGACGTTTGCTGCTCCGAGGTAATAAATATTCGGAGCTACCCATCCACCATAGTAGAGCTCGAAAAGATGGTTGCTTGCTTCATGGTTTCCACCCACGAAAATGGTCAAATAGGGAGCCGTCCGCTTGCCGCTGTAGTATTCATAGAAATCGCCAATCTCACGGAATTTGAGAGGGACGGACATGCAATTCAGATCATAGGAGTTTCGGACTGCCTAAGGATGTTATTATCGAATAAGAATTCGAACGCGATCCTGAGTATCAAAAGTACCTGAAAGTCCCCTCCTATAATGAGGAGTTCGACACCGTCCCAATTGTTTATCTCACATGATTTCTTAATGGAAGCATAGATGGCGTGAAGTGTACCATGCCCCTACGATAACGATCAGACAGCCACTCAAGAGCAAGCAAAGTGGTGCTTACACAGCCTTCAATGGCGATGCGCATGATGTTTCCTAATAGTCACTTCGTGCCCTCAAATGCAGCTTCAGAGCTGACCGTGCATTCCTCTATAGGCGATTTCTCCCGATATAGATGCGGTATCTCATAGCTATTTCGAATTGAGCACACCAGTGAGACTTATAGAAGCGGAATTGAGTGATCCCATATATGTTACTGACACAATTGGCTTGCCCATGTTTACATCGAAGAACCACCGGGTAGGGCTAGAAGTGACCGAAAACTAAGACCAATCGGTTAAGACTTTATGGATCATCCCGCCGCCAATGCATGGAGCCGAGAGGAGCTA
>JAABUS010002911.1_pt1 | contig 29896 bp, 39 predicted proteins | sample 5560161 | NCBI WGS metagenome assembly JAABUS01 (sample SAMN10711885, study PRJNA513376) | rock metagenome | isolation source: Antarctica rocks | place: Antarctica: Victoria Land, Trio Nunatak nord | collected 2016-01-04
TGAGGAGAGAGGTGGAGGGGCGGTGATGAGGGTGTGGGTGGCCGGGAACGTAGGAACGTAGGGAGGGAGGGAGAGAGGGAGGCCAGAAGGTGGGTAGAAGGGTAGGGAGGTAGGTAGAGAAGTCTGTAGGTAAGTAGGTAGGGCGCGGAATCCTAGCGGATGCCAGCACCCCAGTCGCGGCGGTTTGGATTGGGGGTTGTTGGATTGATAGGGTATGATATGGGCGTTGGAAGTGGGATTTGGGCTTTTGGTTCGTTCGCGGGTTGGTTTTGATGGTGTGAGTGGAGGAGGTGGGTGGTTTGGGATGTGAGGGTTGTGTGTATGTTATTATTTTCGACGGTGAGGTTCTTCAGATGATGGAGTGCTTCTGAGGTTGCTGGTAGGAGTTGATAGGGAGGGTGGTGTGTCGGATCTAGTGTTGTGGTTGAAAGCCGAGGAAGTTGTTGCATGCACGAGATGGAAGGATGGTGGGAGGAGAGGTAAGTGTGTGCGAGAAGATATTATTAGTATAGGTGTGCGGCGCTTCTGTACTTTCTTCCTCGCCATAAGATCAAGATCGAAACGTCTTGATGCTTTAAATCATATCCCAGATATCGAGATTGGTTGCGGTTAACACCAAGCAAAGAAACCGGAGATGGATAGAGAATCGTTTCCTTCTCAGGGCCCTATCTCTTCGAACAACCCCAAGGACTGCATCATCGAAATTCATCGCAGCTGTTACTCCTTTTATCCAGCAAAAGAGTTCGGAAATACCCTGCTTGATTGTCAGGGTATCCTACATCTCTCGTGGTCAGGATCTGGCTAGCTGTTTGGCGCCCTCGGTGATGAAATCGGAAAGGAAAGGGGCACTGCGAGGGTTCGAACGGAGGTGTTTTCGGTGCTAGTTGTGCTATTTATGTTGGGGGGAGTCGGTCTTGCGACCACTGAGCCATTGTGTCCCTTCGTATCCACGATTAGGGGGAACGGTCCAATTCTGATATATATTGGGTGAATTGAATTTGAAGATGAAATAATGAAAGGGCATCCAGTCGACATGGACGGTTCATCCGGGATTGGAGGATGGAGGTTAGAGAGATGAGTACTTGGCGGAATGCTTTAAGGATTGTCGAACATGTAGGAGATTGTCCGCTGTCTTAACTAATACCCAGGCCGCAGCGGTATGTCTTATAACCCATCCTCTCCTCCAAGTCGCTACTGCCGCGCAAGAAGGGCCATACTACTCTCGTTCCGCAGTTATCAAGATTTACATCAATATCTGATGCTATCCACCCATCTATAATCGATGAACTTGTGATTCGCGGCGGCATGTCTTCTAGTAACACTCAGCTCGATAATCGGACTTGTTCGCTAACAGTTCTCAACACCGCGGCATCCTCATATGGAGCTTTTAATATAGATACGAGTTTCTCGTCCTATAATATTGCATTTAAGGTCCGTCTTTCATAGCTAGAGAGCATCGTTGTTCTTCACAAGCGCGACATCAAACGGGAATACTGCTATGAGCGCATTCGATAGAGATCGCCAGTCACCTTTAGAGCACATACAAACTTCAGGGTAGGAATCTTATTTTCGAGTGTCCCTTTGGAAGATACCAACTCCCAAAACATTGATGTCTCCTGTCTATGGTCGCAGACACCCACCCGACGTTGTTGAGCCTGATTCGGCCTAGTCTGACTACTTTAGCGCATTTTCGAAACTTGCAGAAACCGAAGAGTCTGGCGTTGTAATCAGACATGCAAATATCAGGAGATTCAACGGATCCTTGAAGACCCAGCAACGAACCTTTCAGAGGAATCGGGGCACGAGCAATAGATTCTGGCGGCTAGAGCTTTACGTCTAAGCACAAGACATACCATAAATGCTAGATACGTCGTACCTCGAACGGAAAAAGGCGAATGTCGATGCCTTGTGGTTTGTTTCTATTGGGGATCGAATCAAATGTACGAGGCAACATTGATGAGCTTCTCTAAAGACGACACGACAGTGCGAGACAATGGCTTCATTCGAGGGGCTCTACCTCGCCGATACGCAGACGGGGCCTCGAGGACATTTTTACCAGAAATGTTTGGCCCAATTTTTGTTCCTCTACCCTGAATGTTGGCTACGGTCTGAGTGACATGGTGGTCTACCTTGACCGCTTAAGATACATCAACAACGTCTCTCGACTACGCTCTACCTTAGAAAATACTCTGTCCATCTGTTCTGGCGAAATTCGACGTTGTGCAGAAGAGGAACTTTTACCGTCAAAATCGATACAGTGGGGCCATGCTTCCGTGTTCATGACCTTAGAAGCTGACACGTCGGTTCCTAAGCCGCCGAACGACATTATATCTCCGAGCTTTGCAGTCCGTTCAACATTGTCTACTACCGCTCTTCCTGAGTAATCTCTCAGTCTCTTCTTGGGATCAGCTTGTTGCCGCTGCACCATTACCTATCCAGTTGTGCATGGTGGAGAAAGAAGAGGGGATCCAGAGCACCTTTGATCAGTACCCTCGATAGGAATGGCCAGAGGAAGAGATACCTTGAGGCGCTGTCGGGACCGAGAAATCGCAGTGTATAGTAAAAGGTACTGCCAAATGTGGCCCTTTTTCCGAACCACTGCTGAACTCATCGTAGGTCGAGGCGTTGAACACTTCTTGCATGGCCTCAGGCCGAATTCGTTGAGCATATCTGCTAAGATTTTACGCACTTGGGAAGCTTCTCGAAAGACAGTGAGGTATGTGCATCGGACCAATGAAGGGAAGCTTGGGCCTCGAGAATGCACCGTCTGTCACGCAGAAGCCTCGAAAGCCGGGAGAATCGCTCTTATTACCGTTATCACCAAAACTCAAGTCTGCATCCCAGACAGCAGCGCGAGTGACGTTCTCCCAATCCAGGTTCCAGTTCCAGTATCTATCGTGTTTCCAGGGATCAGCGTTTCTCTCTGCGCACCCTATCTGGAAGATCACATACGTAAGATGGCCCTTGTAGCCACATTGTTGCTGCAAAGTCGTTTCGTAGATGTACAAGAAGCGACGGTGCCAGGCTAGAAATGATGCAGTGTAATGCGCTGTTGCGCATATCAGTCCACTCGGAGTATCATTACTGGATCGGGGCTTACCGTCCTCGCCGGTTCGAGCGTGACAGTACGGGAAATAGTCGTAAAGAGTTTGATTGAGCCCCAATCTGGACGGTTGTTCCCTTAAGCAGCTGACAGCCCGCAAATATTCCCGTTTCTCCTCTCTGTTCAGATCACGCCATTCAAGCCGCACGGCTAGAGATTCACAAGGTCTAGCAGAGGTACTTGTTGTTCGTGTACACCATGAAACCGCGAGGACGACAGCTGCCACGACTAGACAGAATGCCATAACAGCAGTGAAACTCGAAGTCACAACACGACGGGTAGCACGCTGCCATGTCGCCTTTTCCTTGTCCTTGAGATCTTTGCTAGTGGATTTAGACGCTGGGAGTCTGGTGTAGTCCTTGTCACATACTGGGCGAAATTTTGAGCACCTTCGTCGGTCCTGGATCGGGTTACAATAACTCGCTCGAGGAGTGTGTACAGTGAAGCCTTCCTCTAGCACCAAAGCAAGGACGATGGGTATGAGTCTTATGGGCGGGATGGTGTATTTTTGAAGGAAGCAGGGCTGCAGAGAAGATGTATATGCCAGGTACACCATTTAAGATTCAGCTGAGCCCATCTCCTCTTGTGCTTACGAAGGAATTCAACGCAAATGCAAGTCCCGCAGCCATTACAGGGGCTGCCCACGCTGTTTTGCAAGCTGCCAGCCACTCACGTCAATACACACTAGGCAGGTATGCCACGAGGACGGGAAAAATTGACACAGTTCCAGTACGTCCTACTCTGTTCAGCGATTCTTTCAGCACTGAAAGCCAGATGGCATTTCGGTGCCTGCATCTCTCGTGACGATTTCTACTTTCTCTACTCCGAAGGATGGTTGTGTAATACATCGCTGGCCAAAAATCCACTAAGATCAAAAACCCTCGGATCCTCCACCCAATTCTTCAACTCCTCGTAATCTCGACATTGCCTGCGAAAACCCCATCCCAAAAATACCTCCACCTGAAAACCTGCTGGTTCGATGGTTGAGTCAGCCGAGCACATCAGACTTTGTCGCAAACTCAAGTGTGTTCACTGCGATTCCGTCCGAAGTCAAAGTCTTCCAGCTCGCCATACTCGGCGGTGGAGTAATAAACCCTTAGTAACGTGTACTAAAACCATGAGTACAGTTCATAACTAAGTATGCTATGAAGGGTTCTTACCAGACAATAAAGCTGGTGTAAAACACCCACAACGGAGAAGTTCGGAGCCAGTATCGGATCCTTGATGTAGCCCAAACCATCTAAGGGTTGTTCAGATCTCTCTATGGCAAGAATGAGAAACTAATTACTTGGAAGCAGTGTATCCAATGTGGTTCCGCGCGATTTGAGCTCGGAGGTGCTTGTGCAAAGCTACTATCATAGATCAAGGTCTCGTAAGATGAGCCAATTGGTACTATAAGTCTCTTGTCAACGCGGCTTCGTTTTGGCTATGATTCTCGAACCATGTGGGACAACGTCATCTGGTCGTGATACAGGATCTTGGGTCGATGGATGATTTCTACCGACAGCGAAACCAACAGAACCAAAGACCAAAGAAAGCAGTATCAAGCCAGTGTAGTCAAGGAGTTGCTTGCGCCATAAAGAGGTAGTAAAGTCTGATCCTTTCTCCTTTTCAGCCGCTCTGTCGAGGTACGCATCTTGCGATATTCGTGTGTATCTTCCTGACGAAAGCTTAGGGACAAACATACTCAAACCAGGTCTCGCAGATGCGAACAAACAGTAGGCCCTAGGATGTCAGTACGGAGACTTGGGATTCGCCCATACATGCAGGTGGAGGTCAGTACAAGAGAAAGGACTCATTGCGACCCAAAATCGTCATGCCACGCAGCGTACTTTACAACCGCTTCCACCCGGCTGAAAAGATCCTGCGACAGTCTAGGCTATAGAAGAAAGGGCGTCACCACCAGCGTCACAGAATAGTGGTAGATCAATATGTGAGTAGAGCTCTATTGATCGATCAACATAGTACTGACTCAAGAGTCTGCCTCACTCATCTGCCAGAAATGATTGGTGGCAGGACTGCGGGTCTTGCCGCAGTCCAAAAGTCCGAGCCGCATAAGCCCAAATCCTCCAGACATATCGATGACTGAATTTGCATTATTTGGTCGAATGGCTGCAGAGGCTACGATCTTGCGTCCTCCACTAGCCGAAACAGGTCGCCTCTGGAGGAAATGCCAGTGGCATTCAAAGCGTATGCAGATCACACGCACTAAAGTATTACTCCTTCTTACCTACTAGTAATGCAACCCACCTACCTTAGTAATGCAATACGCTAGCAAGGGATCTAAGATTAGATATTTAAGATATCTATCAACAAATACAATTGATCTCGAGCAGACCTCAAGTCTTATCCAAAATTTAGAGGGTACATCAAGCATCACTTGAACATTACTTGCATCGTCAAGACTTACTTACGAGCGCAATTCACGAACGCAATAAATTACGCATGTTACAGTGTGTTAGTATCAAGGCGCTCACACATTAAGAATACATTTGTTTGCACATTATTGTAATAATTTACTAGCTCGATTAGCGATGCAGAATACTTGGTTTAAGAGATTTCGAAACAGTCTAATGCTAAGATATTTAGCTCTAAAACCTCTCTGCTAGCGTGTTGCATTACTAGGTGAGAAGGAGTAGCCCAGCTTCGCAGCTCGGGTGCAAGACAATGGCCTGCCTAACAATGGCCTGCCTATCAATGTATGCGCCCTGCAAAGAGAACCCACAATTTCAATGTCCGGTCATCACATACAATCTCGACAGTCGCATCAGATCCGATACATGAGGGTCCTCTCCATCGGAGCTTTGATGGTTATCGGGTAATATTTTAGCACGCTTTACCTAGTAGCCCCTGCATCCAGGCAGCACGCCTACGCACCATTGCTTGCTCCTGCCTTGTAGGATCAGCTCGCGCGAATACCAGGTCAGCCGTCTATGAGATAAGATAGCTTCAGTAAAAATCCACTACTCATCTCCTACATTCGTTTATCTAGAGTATTCTGGCTGTGTAGCGACTGATTTACGATCGGTCCCAATATGCCTCCTAGCAGGGTCGCTGAGCTTGCAGCGCTCGTTCAGAGCAACACAGATATAGTTGATCGCTATTTGCGAGAACATGATCTGCCATCTCCGTCTTTTGAGGAGAATGGCCCAGTCAACTTCGGAATTGAATCCAAAGATGTCCAAGACGCTCGCACCATGGCCATAGACGCCAGCATGGAATTGCACGAGCTTCTTCTCGGACCAGCAATGTGCCTTCGCCCTGTGGTCAGCTTCTTCCTACAAGAGTGGAGCTACTCGTGCTTACGAACTTTTCCACAGTTGAATGGGACAAGCTTGCAAGCAATTTATAAATATGACATCCCCTCGAAAGTGCCTTTGCATGGAGAAATCTCTTTTCCTGAATTAGCTGGCAGATGCAATCTCTACGAGCCCGACTTGCGCCGTATCTTACGTTTTGCAATAATATACCATCGTGTCTTTCAGGAGCGAAACGCTGGCTTTATTACACACTCTGCTGCATCGAGGCGATTGGTCGATTTCCCTCTCGCAATGGACGCCCTTGGTGCTCAATTCGACGAGGCTTGGCAGGGTTTTGCGCATGTTGGTCGAAGAATTCCCATCAATATGCTGACTGAGGAAGCTGATCTTGTCTAGACAGTCGAGGCCATGGAAAAATTCAAGGGTCACGAACCCAGCCAAACGGTTAGGAAAGCGCAGTAGTCACAATTGATTGAATTTGACCGTGATTAGGGATGGACCGTGGCACAAAAGACTGATCGACCGATCTGGGAGTACTATGCCGCCCACCCAGCGATGGCCAAACGGTTCGCGGGCGCCATGGCCACTTTCGCCGATGCGCCAGCTATCTCTCCCACATTGCTTGCTAAGAACTATCCGTGGGCCAGCCTAGGCGGTGGCTCTGGACTCGTTGTTGACGTTGGCGGCTCGAAAGGAAACATCAGCGCTGTCATTGCTCAGTCTGCGCCAGAACTTCGCTTTGTGGTCCAAGATCTTCCCGGGGCGATGCTCGATGCCAAGAAGACCCTTCCTCAGGATGTGGCAGAACGGATTGAATTCAGGGATCATGATTTCTTCCATGATCAGCCCGTGAAGGCTGACGCGTTCCTTTTCCGAATGATCTTCCACAACTGGCCTGATGACTATGTGGTCAAGATCCTAAGGGCCACGATTCCGGGCCTCAAGCACGGTGGCAAGATCATCATCAACGATTATCTCATTCCGGAGCCCAATACGATGTCTCTCATGGAAGAGCGAACAATCAGGTATGTGGTAGCGGATCACTGTGCAGCAAACATAGCTGAACTAGCCAGGGAAATGGACATGATCATGCTGACGTTGTTCAATTCGCGGGATCGGGAGCGACATGAATGGGTTCGACTCTTCGGGCAAACTGACCCGCGTTTCAGAGATGTCAAGGCTTGGGTTCCTGACGGGTCCTCTCTCGCCATCATCGAAGCGACATGGAGCGAATAGCTTGGCTTTACGACAAGCATGATTGCCGTACTTGGAACGGCTTATACAGCAAGGGATATCACAGCTATTGCAGTGAATACTACCAAGGACCGTATCACGAAGGACACTTTGGCTTTCAAAGCAAGTATTGCTCCTCTGCATCGAATTAGGTAACTATCAAAGAAACGCCCTGTTTCGGTAAATGGCCCAACATTCTAGATGTAGAACCACCAGAATCCGACTGGTTTTCCTCGTGCGTCTCTCATTCTACATAAACGTTGAAACAGGCATCGATTTTAGCATCAGTTAAAACACCAGTCGAACCGGTTTTTGCATGAGAAACCACCCTGAGAAGACACCGGTATCTAGCCCAAATCTGACCGATTTGCAGGCTGTTCGCCCGGGGAAGCATCTATCGTTGATGGTAACCAGGCTGATTCCCTCTTTTCCTCTCCTTCAGGTCCATATTCAAACTCGTAGCGGAGACTGCGGAGGCCTTTGCAGCCCTCCTTGCTAGGACAGGGAGTGGCTATTATCGAAAGTGGGAGTGCTCTTTACCGAGAACTATACGCCTTAGTGACTCACTATCGAATAACTCCCTCAGCACTGGCTCGATGCAAAAGGGTGTGATTTCATACCGTATAATTTAAAACGATAGCTTGAGAAGTCGTTGATACATTTGTGACTTTGCTTGATCCTCCACCAAAGTACTCACGCAACCACGAAAATGCTCTCATTCTGCAATCGACCGAACATGCTACGAGTATGACTGAATGGATCCCCACCGACAGCAGGACAGACACCGGCGCACCCAGACCCCAAACCATGGACCATCCGCTCTTCCCCCCCCCCCTCTATCGCCTAGATTCCGATCTGCGTGATATCAACCTTGTCAGGGGACAAAGTGCTTGCGGCTGCGGTCCATCAGCCCACACACCGACATCGACTGCCCAGCAGTGGCGGACTCACTCTTGTCTTCTGCTGGGAACATGTTGGGTTGTTTTGCTGTGGGCAAGGCCATGGCTGTGGCAAGGAGAGCGAAGAGGATGATAGTGAAGGTAGGCTTCATCGTTGTGCAGGAATGTCGAGCTTTCGCTTGGGGGTGGAATTTTTGTCCGGAGTTTTGCTTGAGGTGATGGATGTAGAAGGGTGGGCGACGAATGTCGAGTGGGCTGGAAACCAGAAGTGGACGAGGAACAGGAGTGGTGATGAGTGAAACCTGGGAAAAGGGGCTCGGGGGACGTTGGAACGAGGCGTCGACGAGGCTTGCATCTCCCATGATATTTCCTAGGGCATGGACTCGAAGGATCTTGATTCTAGCGTATTCTGCCTGGGTATGTTTCAATCGAGTGGAGCTGTGAGGTAGGGCCTCGCATTGCCAGTCCGAGAAGGTCTCTGACATGCATCGAGTTGCTAATCGAACACCTACGATAGCTGTGGCCTGCGAATCCGACGGCGCTCCTTCTCCATCCGGGGAAACCCTTTCAGCTCATGTTCCAGCCCGACGTCATCTAATGATTCTCCTCAGGCAGCACGGCTCGAATCCACACTTAGGGGTGCCTGTCGGCCTGTGTGGTGGTGGCATTATAGCTCGACCCAAGAAATTTTTTTTTTTTTTTCCGACGCTCGCTCCAGGATGTTTAATCCTAGTCAATGAGGTGTCCAAGTCTCCACACTCTTTGCCAATATTCCTGCATGTAGCGTTACTTGCCGGCATTCACACCGTCTTTTGCATGAAAGCATCGTAGCGTATGCCCTCTGTTCGTGGAGGATTCGCATGCGCTGTGCTTATACATACATGTGCAATGGAAGAGCCGGAGATGGAAAGCGTTTGCAATTCCGCCGCCGTTTTGAAGCCGGGGGCTGGTAGAGATTAGGACTTTTCGTATCACGGACCCCATTACAATAGGCTCCAGGGAATTCCGTCAATACGCTGGTAGAAGCACCTGTAAACCAGATGCGTAGACACCGAGCGATCAGCCTGTGGTCACACCTACTTTGCATGCTAATACCAACGTCGATTGCTCTATATGCCGACGTCTCGTAAGCTGCATGTAATGAGCATAATTCTAGATGCTGGACGAGCTCCGTCGGGGTATCTCATACTTTATCGATGTTCTGTCAGGCTATCCAGGCACATTTGCCGCTTGAGTCTCGTGTTAACCTTTGAAGCTCTCCTTCTACTGCCAGTCGGGTGACGATCTGATTGCCAATGTAGCCTCCCCATAGTATTCCATATGTTGATATTCAGAAAGCTACCTCGTAAATTAAGTACTATGTGTGTGAAGCGTCTTGCCTGATATCTGTCATGAGCAGCAGGAAATTAACGTCGTGCCACTGCTTGCATCGCCGACTGTGATATATATCCGATATGTGCTTAGGCCCTGGGAGGCATAGCGAACAGTCTGCTTCCAAAGCTAGTCACACGGGGACTAATGGGACTGCCACCACGCCGCCAAACTCCCCTCTACCTAAGCGGTTGGGGTAAAGGAGCAAAAGATGAGGGTGTATGGGTCAAAGAAACGCAAAAAGATAAGGATGAGGAACCAGGCAATCGCCATACTAAAGAGTATGCAGGCGACCCGATACTCCAACCCCTTGATTTGCCGTCTTTTGGCACTGGTCCCCCTGTCATGGAGGGCTCTACTCTGGAGTCTGTTGATGCCTCCTTGACGACCAGCTATTTTTCTTTCGTATACATGCGACGGTGCCTCAAGCATTTCCAATAGCATACATTCCACCCACATTAGACGTAGAGTAGATCATTCCCTGTTCGTGCTTCAGTTGTGACTCTGCTCAACATGGCCCCAGAAAGGTCAGCTATGCAGCTTTCCAAAATGATGTCAACGCACGTAGGCTACATCAAACCCCCTATTCCGTCGTCACCGTCGTCACAGAACCCGAAATGATCTCCGAGAGGTACGTCTTCGATGATGTCTCTGTAGCAGGCTGTATTCCCCGTCGCATAGTCGCGAAGTTGGCTCCAATCGCGCCATCGGTGCAGCTGGCCATCTCCCGCTGTCTTGTCGCCAAATGTGTACAAAGGGGTGTTGTCCGCGTTACAGACCACAGACTGCCAACCATTAGAAGAAGCGTCCTGAGTCTCCCGAGACCCGGGGACGTTTGCATACCTGCCGTAGAGCGTCAAAGCAGTGCTCGGTATGGGACAAATGATAAGTATACGGTCGTCTTTACACGGCCTCCCAGAATGCTTGCTGTGTTATACGCTGGCTGTGGTCAGAGACCGTAAGGCGTAAACCCACTAGACAATGTAGTTGATGATAAGCTTCCAGTAGGTATACTCCCTTGCTGTGATCGCTCGGTAGATACATGGATACTGGCCACTGATCCTCGTCTGCCCATTGACGGTCGATGGCAACGAAGCCGTGTGAAGGCAATATTTTGTCCCACAGAGGGTCACCCATGGTATGATTCTGCCCCTTCGGACTTTTGGCGACATGCCACCATAGCTTCGCCCAAAGTATATCAATTTCGCTGGTCTTGGCTAAGTATATCATAAGATTTTGATGGTGTGACATTGTCCTTTGAAGCCTGACCGTAGGTTTTTGGTAGCTCGATCTGACTTGATTCCCTATGTGACAGAAGCCACAACGATATACTCGCGACGACAACAAGTGGTATTAATGCATATTTGAAGATATGGTAAGTAGAAGACAAGGATTTTCTTGCTTGTCGGCCCTCGAAAACTTCAAGCGTTGTCTCATCGTTGGTGGATAGCGGTAAATTTTTTAGCAGCCATGACACTTCGACCCATCATTGCTTTGATGTCGACTATTAACTGATAGTAGTAGATGAAGCCGGGCTAGACAGCATGACACATGTGGTGCGGTGGCATGTTATAAATCTCGGTATCAACAAGGCGTTGCATCACGCATACAAATGCAGAGTAGTGTGGCATTAGAATCGGTGCAGTGCTGAATAGCTGTCTCATGTGCAGCAGTAGCTCCCTCTACGCACCTCCAAGCTATCAGATAGGAACAAGTCCAGGTCAAGACGCCTGCATTGCATGAGCGCATGATCCGTCACGCGTCCTGCATCACTGCTCCGTACAGGCAGCTATTTGCTAGATCGATTGGATCATAGACGTACAAGGCCTCGTCTAGAGGGTAGTGTATCGCCTCGTTTGCCTCGTTTGCCTCGCAACCGCCCTCCCGAGCGCTTACAGAACACCCGAGTCCGCGACGCCAATCAACGCAAAGGAGCCGCACAACCATAGGATTCTATCATGCAAGGGATCGAATCCCCCATTCTTGCTGTTCCCTTCTCTATCTGGGGGGTCTCAGACTGTTTTGAGGCAGAAACCCGGCCTACCGCCGACCTGGAGCCTTCCAAATAGAGAAGGGGACAATCGAAGACTTCTATTACGCAAGCGATCCAATGCTCCATCTTTGATGTTCTCTTCTTCATCTAGAGGGCTCAGATTTTTTTGAGGCAGATATTCGACTTACCCTCCACTTGGAGCCTCCCAGATAGAGAAGAGAACAACCGAAGGATTCTATCATGCAAGCGATCGAATCCTTCGTCTTTGCTGTTCCCTTCTCTATCTAGGGGGCTTCAGGTGGGGGGTAAGCCGGGTTTCTGCCTCATAGAGTCTCTCTGTGACACCATCCCTCGGCTGTACGATGTTCGCATCCGGAACACATTCTTTTGCCATGAAGGTGGTCTCGAAACTTCACGGGTCCAACTCCGAACCCAGTGGATGATCAATCGAGTCCAGGGTCGCTGATTAGGGGGATAGGGCAGATATGCATCCATGATTGACCACTTCGCACATTGCTTTCACCTTTCCTGCTGTGCCTCATCCTCTGTATGATCTTCGCAGCATATCATCATTTAGCCGTGGGTGATCCAACTCGTCATCACATTATACGCTTCCTGGTGGGTACTCCGGATCGTGGCCAAAAAAAGTCCTCCTCATATGCAAATTAATTCTCAGGACCTACTACTTCCAAACTTTGCCCTCCAGAATCGCAATGCAAAGATGACCTACGTGAACAAAACAAGCGTACTCGGAATAGGCGTATTATTCATCATCTCGAATATCTCCGCCGTCTCTGCCCGTTTTTACGTTCGACGAACCAAGGCCGGTTATGGACTCGATGACTGGCTTTGTATTCCAGCACTGGTAAGACGCTTCGTTGCATTTGTTCATTAGGTTCGGGCTGAAGTCTTGCAGGTGCTGGTCATCGCAGAATGTTGCATCATGATCATAGGTAAGCCGAAAGCGTTCAGTCCCAGTGCACTAGGACTCTGTTAACGGAATTACTTCAGGACCGGCTACCAACAGCGTTGGCGCACATCATTCCAAGATTGGCACCACAGCGAAGATGCAGTTCAACCTCGTCGCCGTTCTCATGCTTAGACTTGCGGCGCTCAACATCGCTGCTCCTGGTGTCGCGCCAGAAGCGAAGGCTGATGCTGGTAATTGTTGTACTTCGATGATTTCGACCGTGCTGACTGATGCTAGCTCTCGCATTCACGCAGCCGACAACGTCAACCTAGAGGCTATGGGGGCTGGATATTAGCCCTCCGAAGATTTGGTGGTTGGCTCTTGGCTCATGCTTTGGATGGAAACCATGTACGGCTCACTGGGGGGACGTGAGAAGGTCCTGTTACTACCGAAGCTGGACAGCCGCCTGCTTGCTAAGCGAATGTGCTCCTAGACCATCCACCCAGTATTCTGAAGCTCAAAACCTCATGGTCGAAGGTGTAGTGACCTGTGGTCGCCTGGTGCCCTTCGATCAGACCACGACTGTCATTCATTGACTAGGAAAGATCCACAAAGATTTGTTCTTTGGCGGTCGAAACAGGGAAAACAATCATGGGACACTTTCAATAGCAAAAATGCCATGAGATGATGGTACTTAGGTCACCACACTCGAAACCGTTCGATCGTTCGGCACCATTCAAGTGCGGTGTTAGTTTTAGTCTCAATACCTGTAGCACAGTAGATCAGACTCTGTGCCAAGCCTTCCATGGGCATGCTCTCCTCCAGGGAAGCTTTGTTACTAGAATCGGTCGCCGCCTTGCCTACGTACTCCGTAGCCTTTATAGCGAGATCAATCTGCTGCCACCGTCACCACATCGGATCCAATTGTGTATGATGAAAGAAGAAGACTGGGTCCGTAAACGAGATCAGCCCATTTCTCATCTGTCTTGAGTCAGAGCTTTGCTTACTGAAAGGAGCAGTCTGCAAAGAAAGTCCCCAATTGATGCTCTTGGGAATAGTGACATGAGGCCCATGCTCAAGGCCGAGGTTAATACTCCTGTAATCTGGCGAAAGAAGCAGCTTCATCAGTCTCTCGGGTTTTAGCTCTTGGCGGAGTTCTTCGTGGGTCTTTTTGAAACCCCTCAGCAAGCAAAGCGGCTTGTAAATGTCTTCGAGATGGGGTATTTCAAGATTGGCGAAAGGGCCTTCGGTGACGCAATGGGCCTTGAAAACCGGAGAGCCAACTCCTGCATTACCGCTTCCCCCAAAGCCAGTCTTGATGTCCCAGAGCGGCGACATGATCACATACTCCCAGTCAAGCGTCCAATCCCAGTACGTCGAATGACCCTGACTACCACACTGCTTCTTCAACGTACGCTCGTAGGTGTGGATCAAGTAGCGATGCCAGGCGAGGAACGGAGCTGCGTCATGCGAGTATTCGCCAAAAATCCTTGTGAACCCAGGGGAAATCATCAGAGAGAGTCTGATTCAACTGCAGTTTCGAAGGCAAAGTCTTTGGGCATTTGACGGATTGTATGTCATCTCTCTTCTCATCCTCATCTGCGCGATTGAATCTTCCCCACTGCTCCACTGCTGGGTCTTACGATCCTTGTTTCGAATCACAAACTGCTCCCGTTGGTGTCGAAATGACATCCACTTGACCATATGCTATGGGTGTAAGGTCCCAACTCCCCAGCGGAAGAGAAAATCAAGTTCACATATACAATATGGGCAAGAAGCCTCGACTAGATGATGGAACTCAGAGAGCAGTCAAGCCCGCAGGAAATGTCGAAGAGATTAGAACACGCACTACGGCGGAAAGTGACGGGGCAAAGGTCAGAGAAGAGGCCTTGGGACCCCGTTCTGTACTGCCTAGTCCGCAGGCATCGGGATGACTTAGAGCAGTCATATCGATACATCGAAAGCGTGGTCGTCAGTATAATACGACCCCTAGAACCCATCAAAGAAAGGAGTAGAGGTGCGACGCAAAAATCTTACCTGGTCATGCACTGAAAGCAATAAAAACCCAGTGCACGCTTGGAATTGCCAGCGAAATTGCGCGTCAGCAAAAGCCAGCAAAATCTGCAAATACCGGGCAGACTGTTCCACCAGCGATTGTACGAGTCGATCTCGCTCTGCAGCAGCACCAAAGAAGAGTATAGAGACATCCAGTCGAAACAAGCCTCACCTCTCAAGACCGATTCGACGACCTTAGTAATGTTCCAATAAGATCTCTGCAGCACGAGTCGGATGTCTATATCGCAAGATAATTGTTTGATATGAGATTGATTGACCACAGCTGGCGATACGAGATCGCTAGGATTTGGTGAGGTTTGTCTGAATGCTCCTTCGATTTGATCGCCCATCCCAGGGAGCAATCATGTTCGACCTCTCCTACCCGGGCGTACAGCCCACGGTCTCCGCCACATGATGCTGTAATCCGTCCGTGTACATGAAGAATCCCATCTCCACTTTCCAAGCTGATTTCGTGGGACCACGGTATCATGGCTTTAAGAATCCGAATATCTCAACATCAAAACGTGCGTTCCTGTCACTTCCAAAACCCTTGAGTCCTGCAATCAGCTCCCGTAGTATGTCCGTTGGCCCTTTTTTGGCCCATCAGCCGTTCCCTCCTCCGGCGGCAATCTCAACATAACCCACTGCCTCGATCTCTTCCTTGCCTTCTCCATCACCTCCTCATCTGCTCCAGTTCCTAACTTGATCCCCTCTGCATCAGCTCCCGTATCAACCGCACACTCCCCCAGAACCTCGAACCCGATCTCCTCATATGCTCTAACCCCTTCATCGATGCTCGTATCCAACCACACAGGCGTCGCCCTCCCTCCCGCACCCCTCTCCCTCTCCCACCAGCGCTCGATCGTCCAGTCGAGCAGCCTCCTCGCTGGCGCCTTGCCCTCCCACTGCGAATTCCGCACGCACCCGTGGCACATGACCAGGTTCCCCTCATCGCCTCCCGCGACGTTCCGCGCCTTCAGACCTTCAGAGATCATCCGTCCGACGTTCCCTTCAAAGGTCACGGCGACGCGCCACATCCCGCGGAGGCCGAGCCCGAGGAGCGCGGGGAGCAGGCCGGAGTGCCATGCAACCAGCGGTTCGAACCATGAAGGGCGGGCGTGGGGCGGGAGGAGCAGGACGACAGCGGCGATGGAGTTGGAGGGCGATGTGTTGAAGATTTGGTGGTCTGATACAGAGGAGGAGGAAGAAGGGGCGGGGTGCGTGGCGGATGAGGTGTAGGCTAGGGTTACGGCGCCGGAGTGTGTGCGTACCAATCGAAACCAGGAACGGTAGAAAGCGAGGCGACGAGCTTGGAGGCGTGTGAGAGGGGAGGCAGTGCTGGTTATGAGATCTAATGCTGAGGTCAAGCATTGAAACCAGTTGTGGTTCCTGAATTAGGTGTCAACAGAGTGCGTGAGACGTCATGGGTAGGGCCAGGGGTCGAAGCCTAAATGGCCAGAGTAAACGTGGGACGACTTACCAAATTGGGAGGAAGGCGTTGTACATGATGCGGGCGAGCTCGTCGTCCTCAGCGGGGTCTGCGTCCCGAAAGACTAGATCACCGTCCATGCCAGACAATCCTTTTTTCTAGGCTGATCGGTACAGTCAGATACTGGGGGAGTAAGGTCGACAGCACACAGGTGGAGCTAACAAAGTCGAATGAAGGGGATAGATAAGAAAATTCATTGCAATCAGACTTCCCGAGTGCCTTGATGCCTCTTGTGGTCTTTGTGAGTTCAAGGTGACGCTGGTGAAGAATCCTGCTGCACTTCTTCACTCAAATGAGATCTTCACAGGAAAGGCGGCTGATATGATGCCTGCGCGGATTCAAGCGCTCGATCTCCTGGCAAAACTTGTTCAACGGATCGAGGAATAGGACTCAATACATTCGAGAGCTGGAAGAATCCTTTGATGATTGATATCTGGAGGGGGAATTACGGGTTATCTCCAAGGCGAACGACCCCTGTCTAGAGCGACCATAAATGCAACCCCTTCCTTCTCACACCAAGCCTGAAACTCAGCATTGCTATTTGCTGTAGTCATCCGGGGTATGGACTTGCGCATGCACGATTCTATTTTCTGTCTTTCGAGCTGATATGACTGGCTAAAACACTTGGTCGGTCAGTAGCAGCTGCGCTTTCATCTCAGCTAGGAAGCACACCGCTGTGCTTGTGTTTTTGGAGCCCGACGATCATGAACATCCGAAGCACTACCCATCAACGGTCTTTGATGGAACTTTATCATATCCACATCACTTTTTGGACTGCTTGATCTCAGCAACTGGGAAGGAAGAGGGAACCGTCATCCCGTTCGGTACCATTGCGCAACTATTTCGTACCTCCAAATTTCGGGCCGGACCTTACAGTACTCAAATCAATTGGCGTTGACGGTTGCGATGTTGCTTTCTCTAATTCCCTCCCAGAAAGATGTCGTTGATCCCGTGCGATGCGGTAGATACAAGGTGTACAATGGTACAGCAGACATTCGACTTCGATCCAATGCTAGCAGGTGCCGGGGATGTTGGCATTGTAGCGCACCAGTCATCGACAGTTCCACCATTCCTGATTGTGCATACGCGCGCTCGGCCTGTAGCCTCGCTGATACACTGAAGGATCAATAAGAAACCAGATGCAGCGCCCTTTGACTGCGCCTTTCGGGGCTGTTAAAGGATGGGGCGAAGCACAGACATAGTCTTGCTAAGACTTAAATCAATTTGCTTTCTATCGCCCATCTCTGGCATTCTTTTTGCGTTCGACGAGCTGTGGGCGTTTCTCGTGATTCGGAGAAAATCGCTATGGCTTTCAACGAGACTGCAGAGCGGCTGCTACAGGCGCCAGCTTTGGACACTCCTCACGGTGTCGAGAGACACATGTCCACGCGATCGCCTGAGCAAGCTGGAGTCTACGTCTGCTCTGTCCTTGTCGCCGTCGTGCCAGGCATTCTGCTTTGCTTACGCCTATATACCAAGATTCGCATTCTCAGGCGGACGGATTTGACTGACTGTTTGCGATTACCTTTCCTGGATCTATCGTGCTGTTGCTGACGTTACGTAGATCTCACGATCATAGCCTACGTATATTGTTTTGCGTTGTAGAGAGACGTAGCTTACTGGCTAATGTCTTCATTTAGCTCATGCTCATCGTGATGCTGGCACTCGGGCGGTTCTGTCTCAGCGCTGGTGGAGGAGCGCATCAATGGAACATCACACTTGAGCAGTCGAACGATGTCGTGTTCGTACGGATTGTCCATGGTCGGATGAGGGACTGCAGGCTGACACGGTAGCAGTGGGCTTGGGTGAACGAGATCCTGTACAGTCCAGCGATATCGATCGTAAAGACAGCCATCCTTCTACAATACATCCGAATCTTCGCGCCTGAGAGGATCGTTGATCCACTGCTGTACTTCGCTTCATGGACCTTGATCGTCCTCATTATATCGTGGAACTTTGCGTGCTTCTGGGTCAGCATATTCATATGCTCGCCAATCGAGAAGTTCTGGAACTCGCTTATCACGGACGGCAAATGTCTCGACTTTGCGCTCAACATCCTACTGACATGCTTGTTCAACATCATCACCGACATCTCGATCCTCATAATCCCATCTCGAGCGGTTTGGAGGTTGCGGATCCCTACCAAGCGCAAGTATGCCATCGTGTCTGTGTTTGGCATCGGTCTATTGTGCGTCGATCCCCATTGAACCTCGAGATCAACAGCTTACGTTCCCACCATAGCGCCTGTATCGCCAACGCAATGGTCATGCTATACGTCTCGCGCCAGTCCGGCGCCAAGGCCGACATATCCTACAACGTCGCATGGATGGGTCTATGGGCCTACGCCGAGATCGGCCTTGGGCTAATCGTCATCTGCACGCTCTCCCTGCCTAAATTCATTGAGGTCAAGCGCAAGAAGCTGCGTCTCTTTCTCTCAAGCATTACGCGGCCATTCTCGTCAAGTTCGGGGTCGTGGGACAGGCTACGGCGTTCGGACCGAGACGTCGAATCCGGGGAGCGCGACGACGACGAGACGAGGCTCAACACGAAGACGCGTGGCTCCGCTAAAGTGTATCGGCTGGAGACGCTGCCTTCTTTCAACACCCGGGAAGAGATGTTACCGCCGCCGAAGGCATATTCAGTGTCGGTACAGTCGTTGGCTGAGCGCCAGTCTTAGCGTAGTGTTCATGAAATCATAACAATCATTCTCTGGTTAGCTCAAAAACCGCCACCTGGAATGCTCTACGGAGTAGACGAAGGAGTGCACTATAATAGTCATGGGATAAACCCGACCTAGTAGCTACGATACCTAGCCGGAGACCTGCTCTATGTTGTACAACTGCACTATACGCGCCGGCTGGAACAACGTACAGGCAACTATTCTTCCCGGTATCTCTTGTGATCGCAAAATCGCGCACAAGTCGATACGTAGGCCCTGATGATCACGACCGTCGAAGCTTGCGATGACGTCCTCGACGCTGTCTTACCTATAAGCCCGTTTGATGCAAGGGTCGCAACCGTTCAAACCGTGCGTTTTAGGCCTTAAACCAAACTGAACTGCCTGTCGTCGCCCTAAATCGTGCGTTTTAGCCAATTGCACGGTTTAAACTAATAGTGTACACTAGTTTAGATCTTTAGTAATGCAGTAGAGGCTTGATTTCGTAGATGTATCGACCTCTGTATTGCGTATCTTTTTAATCCGTCAAATCGTCGATAAGGTTTTTAGGCTTAAAAGTGGATCCCCCACCTCGGGCCGACAAGCACCCCTAGCGCTCGCGGCAGGAGGTGGGGCATCCACTTTTATTTCAGGGTTGCATCGTCGAATATCAAGATACCTATAAACTATTGATGCAAACCGTGGTGTTGACCTCCTATATCAAATTGCACCGTTTGCCAGATGTCTCAAACTAAACTGCACTAAACGGTTTAAACTGATAGTGCACCAATAGTGTGAAACGGTTTGCAAACGCTTGCGAACCTTGGGTCACATGATGCTCACCATCGAGAAGCTAGGCTGGGCCGGTCATTGAGAAGGTCTCCGCTGCATCAACAGAAAGGTCGGACTAGCTTCTAGTACCCTCGTATCGCACCTCGTACATCAACCAAGAAACGAAGTAGAGACAAGAGCGAGGTGTCGATGTCTGCAGAAGGGATTTCTAGTCCCGCGTAGCGTGTTTCCAGCAATATTCCTGTGCAAACGATATCATTCAGAGGAGGCACACCTTTCTGGGGCGATGGATTTATCTGGGCAAAGAACCTTGCTTGGGAGAGGCACATTGCTTCAACGTGTTGAAGGTAGACGTCTTAATGCTCCTCTCCGAAAAATGATATTCAGCCCTTAGCTCAGCCAAGTATCTTGTGTCCTTTGTAATGGTCATTAGCTTCTGCACGTTGGCTATCCCGTAAGCTTGATCATGGTCGCCCCACGATCTTGCTGCGTGAGCCATGTGACTCGTCAACGATTTCTGTAGTGCATCAGTCGCCGTATGGAAGCCCTAGGGTGGAGGAGGCAAACTATTTTCCTGTTGTTCGGCTGCAAGTTCACCGACAGCGAGACTCATCCGACCAACTGTCTGGTTCAGTTGCTGCAAAAGATGGTTCGTCTTCCGAAAAAACTGACAACCAATCGCGTAGACTTTTTACATGGAGCAAAGAGCAGAAGCAGCAACTTCGAAAAGAGCGAAGATCGTGAAAGCCTATATCTCCCTCATTCTGCTTCCGGTCAACGAGAAAGTCACAAGCGCGATTTGAAAAGGACGGAAGATGGTTTGAACAAAGAAATATCTTGGCCAGTCAATAGCAAACAAACTATAACAGAGATCAGATTATGCACTCAACCATCCGTATCACGGGAAGCTGCAAGATTAGCCTTGAGTCTTACTACTTCAATTATTAGCTGACCTCGATATTGTCAGTGCGGAGAAACCCTGCAGTCCAAATCGTTCCCTTCACGGTGAACACAGTACCAACTCTATTAACCAGTCACGAAGGTCCCCTGTTGAGGAATTCGGATTGGTGTTGCATCCGCATCTTTAGGTGGAGACCCCAACAGGATGTCTGTAGACAAGAGCTCCGCAGCAAACCTAGAATCTAAAGAGTTCAGGCCAGGTACTCGACCGTCCGCATCTCGGCATTGTGTAGCGCTGCAAGTGACCTGCACTTCCACGATAAATTAGAAGAGACTTACTCATAGGGATTAGCGCATTGAGATCATTGTCATTATCTACGTCCTTGCCTTAACCTGTTCCTTTCCCAGACTACGTGTCTGTCAGCTTGATCCGTGCCGCTGACAAGCCAGCTAGCTGGTGGCTCGTTTCTAATCCTCTCGTGCATAATTGATGTACGCGACCTTATCAAGATTCCCCTTTCCTAGCCCCTTCAGCACTCAACCTAGAGCCTCAAGGCCCCGTGAATCGTTCTCATTTGCTTCAGTAGGAATACTCTCAGTCTTTCGGTGCTCGGCAGGTGCAGGAACCGTGTTGTGGGATGTGTCCTGACTCTTAGCCATGGTAGACTGTCGACCATCGGAATAACGAGACTACACAATGTAGAATAATATACCTCTGCTGACTTCTTTCCAGGGTCTCCATGTATTTTATGGTACTCGTCCTCAAGCCTGACCCTCATTTCGTCCATTGTCTCCTCGAATTCCACATTTCTGCCTTAGAACGTCTTCACGCCGTTCGCATTCATCCACGACCCCATTCGCGATTTTTATTTCGCTTTCAAACGAAGCCAAGGCTTCTTCCCTGTCTTCCCTAGGTTGCGAAGCCGGCCATTGCACGCTAGCCATGTCGAGATTGAACCTTGCCGTGACCTTGTCCTTTTCTTCACGATCTTTGTCATGGTCGCCGGTGCACAGGGAAACCTGGACCATTTCGAATGGCATCGCGAGATTTGCCACTGCTATCGTGATGAGCAACAATCGATCAGGTGCCGCTGCCTGGGGGTACTGACAAATGGAGTCAACGGACTGAGTATTGCTCTGAACGGTGGACTGTAGCTGCTTCAATTGCTCCATAAGCTCGTTCATTGTTGGACCGTTGTCGCTCTCTGCTTCAAGTCACCACGTCAGCGACTACACACCCCTTTGGTCAAGCAAAGAACGAACCATCTCTAGGCGCGCTGTTGGATAATGCAGCGTTTGCGAGCCTCGTCTGACCTTTCTTCCGATCCCGCTCCTGAAGGGAGAGCTCGATGTTGTACAAGAAAGAGAGACAGAGCATCAAGAAAACCATGACAGCCGTCAGAAATAGATATGCAGCAGTATCCATCTTCCGTGCTATGGTGTTCTGTGATGTCAAAGTCATACAACCGACTGACGAAGGAAGCGGAAATTCTACCTACAGGAGAAAAAAGGAGGGAGGTCAGTTTGTGACGCTAAAGTAGTAGCAAACAGATTTTCAAAGAAATCAGATCATGCATTCGTCCGTCAATATTCCGGGTAGATACAATACTAGTCCCGATATTCCCGATCATCGTTCATGATCGTCCCCGTTGGAGATGCTTGCCTTCCAATAAATTTCCCGAACGCCATTCACCGCTACAGGATCTGTTGACGAGTTGGGAAAAGTTCCCGGACGGGGTCTCCACGGGATCAGTTTTCTACATCGTGATGCCGTGCAACAACGGACCGAGGACCTTGAGACGTTCCAACCGAGTGAAACGACCAGTAGTCCTGCTTGGAATATCCGTGTAGACTCTGACGATCGGGCGATGTTCGCGCTGGACCGCGGCACGCGAGGGAGGAGTTGTCCACTTTTCCAACATTGACTCCACTGGCAGCTGGCGATCACCCGCACCGCTTCGGGGAGCTGCGTCCTGTTTTGTTGGAGCTATCATTCGTACCCGATCTCATCTCAAGCTTCGGTACTGATATAATCCCACTACTTCACGTCCCACCCCGAATTCCTTGCACATTCTCCATACGCTTGCTCGATGTCCTGCTCTTTGTCTTCCTATTTCCCCCAAGATACGTCAGTGTGCGCTACCCCATCTTGTCAGGGACACTACCGATGTGGCTGGTAACAGTGACGTCTAAGCCAAAGTACTGCCTGGTATTGTATGCACATCTGAATAATCCCTCTATCGTCTCGTTGACCAGTTGCCAGAAAAGTAGGATCTCTACTGGGTGCATCCCAGGTACTGGGTCCGCCTTGATCTGTAACCCGCTACCAGTTCCCCAGGCGCCACCTCGTGCCCCGTCAAGTATTTACTGCCTTCCCAAGAAGCAACACCTTCTTCTCCGAGCACGATGGAGAGGAGCATGACGTGAGCATGGTGACATTCAGTACGGACCGTACTGTCAGACTCGGTATCACCGCCGTAGCGGCAGGGCCTGGTGCGAGCCAAGTGATATGGGAATTTGCAAGGATGGCGGCAAAGGCGATTTGGTGGAAGCTAGTGATGGGCTATCAACTCGAGCCGGAAGTGTTGGGGCGGAGGAGGGAGGCTATGACTTTCATACTGGAATGTATGGGTGTAAGGATTGGCCAGGGGTTCCTTAGCTGATGAGGTGAGGGAAACTTGAGGCCCAGGAGCTGTGCTCTCAATGCAACCCTTGCTGGAGGGGTAACAGGAGCTTCTTCGACTCTCTCGTTGCTGTCTTCCTGTTGTGGAGAGAGTGGAGGGTTCCGTGCTAATCTTGAGAGCGGGCAAGATTCGTGAGCCATGCTTGAGTAGCAGAGGCACGAATGCTACCTACGTTGAGTACACCCTCGTGCAATACATGTAGCTCGAAGATCCTTTCACAGCCGCAAGGGAACTTTCTGACATTCGCTTGTGTCAATCCAGATGAGGCTGTGGGGGAGCTATCAACAATGATGGCAGTGTCCATTCCTCATCCACAATAGAAGCCGATCATTTTTTGCTGGCCCGACAGGATACCTTCGACGCTCTTCTGCACACCTTCATACTTGATGAAACCACAACTCTCGCTTTCTAGATGATTGAGCATTGCTGCTCGTGTCTTGAATTACGTTCCACACGCACTTTTCGGACAGTGGTAAAGTTCCTGCATGTGCGTTGGGCTTTTCAAGTGATTGTTCAAACCGGTTGAGGGGGTAAATTGTCGGTGGCACAGATAGCATCATAGCGCTCATAACCATTGCCGTTCCAGGCGTTGCCGGCGGACCGGGTCTCTCCTTGGCGCCACTCGAATAAGTTGTTGGTAATGAAGCCGTTGCCGTCCTTCTGACGGAGGAAGCGGTAGATATTTCCCCAACTGAAGCCGGAGGCCGTCTTGCAGCTTCCCCCTTCGAGATGGTGTGAGACTCTGCTGGCGGTAGCAAAGTTGCGTTTACAGAACGGACAAGTGACCTTTCGACCTTGATGAATCCGGAAATTGAGATGCTGTGGGCAGATTCGCTTTAGTAAGAGGTCAAGAGAGTGATCGTCGTACAGGCACATACCATTTTCATGTTGTTAGGATAGTCGAACCTCCGCTGGCATTCGGAATAGTTATTGGCCCAGTGTCCTCGCTGTTCCATATAGTTGTTGCATTTTTTGTGCGTCCTGAAGGTATGACTTAGCGAAGTGGCCCATGCTACACGAGCGCGCACTGAAACTGGCCTATGTTAAACTTGGGCGCTCTCGAAGATGCTTGGCTGACCCCGTAAGCGCTAGCGAACTCCGATATCTCATTTCCAAGACCCAGACTGTGCGATCTGCGACGCGGGACTAAAGTGCGTGCATCTTGTGAGAGAAATCTAGAGGACTGACGAGTCCCTCCTTCGACTGCAACTAACATCCTGTGCTGTGGATCCCCACAGGGTCTGCTTGTACACGATTTTATTGTTTTAGCAGAGACAAGACATCGCGATAATACTTTCTGCACCAGACTGATATGGTTATGAGTCGTGAAGCGAATGATTTGCAGGCTGGCGCTAAAACCGCAGAGCCTTATCCAGATCGCCCCGACTTTGACTCGTATTAGCCGTACTCTGTATATGAAAGCTACATGAAGAAAACCTTGAAGTAGCCGTGGAGGGCTTTTTATCGCAATGACAACAAGAGTGATTGGAGACGTCGCCCATTGCCAATCGGATTGCACGATGACATGCAATAAATCTCTTCGCTTTCCTCCTGCCCTACACCTGCCATGCGGGAGTCTGGGCCTCTCCTCCTCCGATAAATGATGCTTCTTGGTGCACAGCCTTTGGAGTGGTCGGCTTTGCCAATGGCCTATCTTCAGGGTCATCCTCTTGACCACTGGCCAACGTCGCGTTGTTGGACCAGGCTGCGTACATATCACTGCGAACCGCAAGCGGAATGCTTCGAGAATTTCCCTTGGGCTTGCTAATATGGTCTGAGCTCTTCGCGCCAGACATTGCTGATCTTCTCGTGAACAGCGGTCGATAGACTGGAAGGCAAGCACTAATGATCCCGACCGGGATCTCGACCTGCGACCAGATCGCGCCCGGTGTAACTGTCCCTTAACGATTCCGTTATCATTGGGCGAAGGAATGCTGGTTGATAGAATCCTTACAAGTTGGGTCTGTTGGCGAAACCTTCCCAACGTAGTAACATCGAACAATCCCGAATATGCAGACTCTAGGACCTTTGAGGTAATGCAGGACCTCCTGAAGGCAGGCTCCAACTTACAGGCCACCTAGCGCAAACGCACCTAGAACTTGCAGCTTTCGCGCTGTTTTCATTTGCAAGCGCACGACGAATCTGTTTATTTGTGGAATCTTGTTCGCGCGGCTGATAAACGTTGAAGTACATCTTCGCCTTGTTGCTCCACTCCATTCCCGTTGCGGAGGAGATGAAACCTACGCCTTATTCCATGGTACATGCAACGAGAAGTCCCCCAAGCTCAGTCCTTAGGAAGTCGACTAGCCTGGGCTTAGCAATTGCTCCTTCTGGGTATTAGCCCCGCGAAGGATTCTCGCGCATGCTGTCATGGGAGTCGACATCAGAATCCCACATGTCATTGGTTGTACTGATACCTCGCATATTGCTGAGTAATGGCAGCAGTACAGCATATGCTAGAGGCAACAGGTGTGCTTCAGCTAAAGTACCCAGATCAACTTTTAGCCTTCCTCTTTCTTCTTCCCCCAATCCTCGAAGTCCTTCACTCACTTTCATAATTAAAAAGCGGCCTCTCTGTTCAACAGCCAGCAGGGCAGGTAACTTTCTCTTTCTTTTGATCACCGTGTCAGCAAAACCATAAGAGAATGAGCACTCCAACGTCGCTGGAGGTCCTTCTCTTGGGTAGCAGCCCGCTAGAGTCGACAGAGGCATTTCTCACTACTACTTCTAGCGCTCTTGCTCACCGACTGCATCGAATGCCGGACGGTGAGACCGGTGCTCGCAGCAATTTCGTCGCCTGGCAACATCCCAATCTCCCCATCGAAATCATACAGCCACGCTGGGGTGGACAACCCTCAGCCGAGAGTCGTGCCAAGAGTTATACTCTCGAAGACATCAAACCTACGGGGTATGACGACCAAGCTATTGCTTCTTACGCCATCTTTCGGAAGCTCAAAGCCGAGGGAAAGATTCCACCACGCGTACGGTTCCAAGTGTGCTTGCCTACACCTCTCAGTGTCGTCCGTGGTTTCGTGGAAGACGATGGCGTCTGTGCCCATATCGACCCGTTGTACGAACAACGAATACTACAAGCCGTTCATAATATTCAGGACCGAGTCCCACCGTCCGAACTTTCCATTCAATGGGATCTTCCGACCGAGATCGGGATACTTGAGCATGAGCAGGGAAATATGGATGACCGATATTGGAAGCCGTATTTCTCACCTGTGAAGGATGGCATCTTGCAGCGCTTGGTCCGGCTCGCAGGGGTTGTAAGTCCTGACGCCGAAATGGGTTATCATCTCTGCTACGGCGATTTCGGGCATGAACACTTTGTTCAACCATCTGATATGAGCCTATTGGTGGACTTAGCAAACGCGATCGCCGAGAATGTCAGTCCTCTTCATCGAATTGCATATTTCCATATGCCGGTGCCCAAAAATAGGAGGGACGAAAGATACTTCTCACCACTGGAAGACTTGGAATTGCATGGCGCAAGGCTTTTCCTCGGCGTAGTGCACGCGCACGACGAGCATGGGACTAGAGAAAGGCTTGATGTTGCTCGAACATTTTATCCAGCCATCGCTGGTGTCGGTACCGAGTGCGGGATGGGGAGAACCCCGAAAGAGGATTTGGGCAGTATACTTGACATTTGCGCCTCGGTCTAGAACCAGACCATGCCGTTCTCTGATTACCTCGTCTTTCGTGTAGGTATATGTGAAAGCTGAATCAACAATAACAGCTCTGCTCTTCAGCTTGCTGCGTCAGATGATGAGCCTTTGAAGAACTCTTTGCTAGGGGACACTGAAAGTATGCTACTGAATGCCGAGACCAGAGCCACTGCTAGAGGATGCTGATTTCGGTTGGCCGGCAAGAGTCTCTGTATAACGAGCGGTCATAGCCACTGGGTTACCCACAAAATTCTGGTATAGGCAGTCTCTTAAGGGAAACAATTTAATTCCCACCCGTGTCCACTGGTTCGAACCCCTGTTCTTTGGTCTAGAATGGTGAGGTGGGCTTGTGAAGTCTCACGCCAAGTTGGTATACAAGGTCCTCAATTGAAATCTTAGGAACGGCGGTGGTAACATCCACGTCTGTGCCTGATTCCCTGTGGTCGTATGATTTTGCGGATCCGAAGCACCGACGGATGGCGCGGAAAGAGATAAAGATGGCAACATTTCGCAATCAACATGAATTTCCGAAAAGATATTTCTGACCTCGTTTACAGAGTCGCCCCGGAGACTCATTTTGACATGCGGCCTCTCATTGGGCCGTCTGAGCGCGCTACTCGCGCCCCGACCGCTTAAGCTGTTTCGCATATATTGGCGGACCCCCTTTTACTTTACCCCATCCCGCTTCCCTTCCCCATCCTCTCCTTCCCTTACAGCAACCACCCACTTTCGTTAATATTCCAGTCGCTCGTTCACCCATTGTTCGCGATCGCTGCAACTTCTGCACTTCTTCATCAAGCGATTCATCAATTCCAAATAAAGAAGAGGAACTTTGCCAAAATGCAGTTCGCGACCACTTTCCTGCTGGGCGCCTCCTTCATCGGAGCCGCTCTTGCGCAATCCCAGATCGCATTCACCACCCTGCCATCTGCTGTCCAGGCGGGCGTGCCCTTCACGCTCAAGTGGGGTGGCGGTCAGCCCAACGTAAGTCTCCAAATGCTCCAGCGCATAACGACAACAAGCCAGCTGACCCAAATGCTCTCAGCTACCCGTGACTCTGACGCTCAAAAACGGCACATCCGCAAATCTCCTATACGTCGCCACGATCGCAGGTATACTTCTCACCCTGACTCGTCATCTCTACGAAACCGCTCATTTGCGCGTCCTGCTCACACTTCACTAGGCAGAGCAACCGGCACCTCCTACGACTGGACTCCCAGCAAATCCCTCACCGACGGCGAATACGCCCTTGAAATCGCGCAAGGCCTCGACTCCATCAATTACTCCGGCCAGTTCACTCTCTCCGGAGGCCTCCCCGCCACCGGCGTCATTTCTTCCTCTGCGTCATCCTCCACTATGTCATCTTCCACCATCTCATCCTCCACCTCGTCATCCGCCTCCTCAGGCATCACCTCCATCGTCCCGATCCCCGTCCCAGTGCCCCAGGGCGGCAGCAACAACACCCTCGTGACTACAACCACCTCAGCCGGTAACGCGACTGTCTCAATCACGACTCAACTTCCTGGCACCGGCGTCTTCGCAAGTGGCGCAAGCGGTGCAGGCGGCTCGATTGCTACCGGCACGGTCATGGATCGCAACACCACGATGAGCAGCGCGACTCTGAAGAGCACATCTGCGTCCAGCACCGGCCCGTCAAGCACGAGCGCGGGTACGACAACAAGGGCAAGTACAAGCTCGACCCAGAATCCGAGCAGCACACCCACGGGCGCGGCTATGCGCCTGGGCAGTCCTGTAGCGCTGATCCTCAGTGTCTTCGCCGCGGTGGTGTACTTGGGATAGACGAGTTGAGTGCAGCGTAGGGATCTCGGGGCTTGATTCTCTGTCCGCATATGTGCGTAATGTGTGTCTGTCTTTGCGATGTCTGGAGTGGGTGTTTGGTCCGCTATGCCATGTGGAGGTGGGCATACCCACTATGTTTCTTGTATCTACACTTCATTGCCACCGAGGGTGGCTAGGATAGTCTGTATCTAATTGACAGAAAGCTTTTGTACGTCGTGTCCTCCATCTCGGAAATGCTTATTCACAACGATTCGCTTCCCCTCGCTCGCCAACAGCTACATCTCTATAGAAGCTGCTCAATACGTATGGTAACAGAGAAAGCGATATCTACCGCGTGGGCCTACAAATCGAACTACGAAATAGTGCAACGTTCACACGACAACACACTGGCCACTTCAGACTCATAGGCTATATATCTTCGACCCCACATCGATCCCAGAACCCGATTTGCGACCGACCAGAACTCACCCACCTACAAAACAGCTCTTTTAAGGCCATCATTCTTCCAATCCTTCCCATCCACCCCACCCAAAACTCCCCATCCTTCCGATTCCTCCCACCACACCACCACCACCCTCACCCCTATCTGAATCCCTCTCTGACTATTCTCTCTCTCCCTTCCCGACCATCGAATCACCACTCCCTCTTCACCAACCCCATTTGGATCCCTTTCTCTTTCCTCTTCTTCCCACTCCCTCATCCAACACTCATTCCCCAACCCCCATGACTTACCCCCGGTTCTGTCGCTCCTCCATATTGCTCCCATACTCATACCGCAACAATGTATCGCTTCATCCAGGTTTTCACTGTGTTGTTAATGTGTAGTGATCGGATGATTGGATAGGACAGGAGGGGAAGAGATGGGGTTGGGTGGGATGGGATGGGATGGGAGGGGAGGGGATGGAATGGGAGAGGGTAGGATGAGATGGGAGGGGTGGGGATGGGATGGGATGTGATGGGATGGGATGGGATGGGATGGGATGGGATGGGATGGGATGGGATGGGATGAGAGGGGATGGGATGGAATGGAATGGGATGGGATGGCCGGATTCTTGGGTTATAGCAAGGGGTTGAACGCAG